>Ga0180437_10008127_pt1 | contig 13421 bp, 10 predicted proteins | sample SS_ome_4_FD_132410 | JGI IMG/M metagenome (GOLD analysis project Ga0180437, IMG submission 132410) | Hypersaline lake sediment archaeal communities from the Salton Sea, California, USA - SS_3_D_1 metaG | ecosystem: Environmental > Aquatic > Non-marine Saline and Alkaline > Hypersaline >...
CTGCTGTTCCGCTTCCACGAGGCCATTGCTGGTACGTCGTGGATCATCTACTCGCGAGCCAAGCCGACCCAGGACATCAGCGACGTCCTGCGGAGCATGGCGGGCGTCATGGGTGTCGGGAACATCGAAGGCTTCCTGACCTCGCCGGACGAGCCGTGGGCCACCTTCAGGAACCTGTGGAACGACAGTGACCTGTTCGCCTACCAGTACGGCGGCATGTTGATGGCGCTGATCTACTACATGGACGGGCTGCCACAGGCCGACCCTGCGACGTGCTCCACGGGTGAGCCGCCGGAGCCGGAGCCTCGCTGCCCCGATCCCGTCACCGCGACGACAGGGCTGCTGCCGTTCGGCGGGACGCAGCCACCAGCGTTCGCAGCCACGATTGCGGGCGTCACGTTCAACAACGAGAACGCGGCGTGGCAGTGGGACAGCCCCGACCCGATCTCCGGGCCGTCCATTCCCTACCCGGATTCGAGCCTTGGCGGAAATGGGTGGAAGGGTCACTTCGATACGCAGTTCCAGGGGCAGTGTGCAGGCGACAGGCTGGCAACGAGGCCGGTGCCTGACAACGGGAACTATCCGAACAATCCCACGTACGTGAGCATCGGCGGCGACACAGCCCGTAACAGCATTTCTGCTGGGTGGGGTGGTTATGGTATCAGGAACGTGCAGGGGCAGAACGACCTGGCACTGTTCGAGAATGGCTCTGGCCCTCCCAGCGGCGAGGAAGGGTTTGCAATCGCCGTGCATCACCAAGAGAGCAACTCTTGGAGCAACCTTTTGTTCAGTGCCCCGGCTGGCTTCGAGACGGTGGCTTACGCATACCTCTATGATTTCACCGACTTCGGCATCCCGGTCGGTGATCACGTCGATGCGATCGTATTCCAGAACCTTGTACGTGGCGATCGCACAAGCTGCGACGAAGTCGACGAGACGGAGAGCTACGGCTTCCTGTTGACGCTAGGTACTGGCACTGGTGACATCTACATCCAGGGGCTGACCGGCGCACCATTCTCGGATAGTAAACTGGACCCCGACGTGAACTACGCCGTAGCGTTGTCACCGCTCGACGGCCTGCCGTCGTCGTCATCGTCCTCGTCGTCCAGCGAAGGGCCGCCGATCATCTCGCTCATCGATAATGGTGGCACATGGGCGTTCACCTTGCACGAGGAGCTGGAGTTCACACAGTCGGGCACGTCGGCGGACGCTTACGGAATGGCGCTGGAGGGTTGGGCGTCTGTATCAGACGGCGCAGACAATGGGATCTCGCTCGAACCCGGTGCCCCGCTGCAAGCTACACTGAACGGCGGCCCGGTGACGTTCAACCACATGCCGCTCATTGCAGATAATGAATCCGAGCCGAACTACCCGCCGATTCCCACTACCACGTTCTACTTCAGTGTGGACAGGCAAGGTTTCCCGACCGCAGCGATCTTCGCTTACGTCGGGGATCCGCCGCCCAACGGTGGGCACCAATACCTAACGGGTTATGAGAAGTTCAACTCCAACGACGGCGACGTAATAGCCTTTGGCCCGGGAAGCTGGGATTGTCCGGGCGACGCGAACCCGGGCATCGCTGGTTGGAACCCCGAGTGTGTTGGTGTCTTCCGTGGCGAGGTGTACTTGATCGACGCGGACGGCAATCAAATATCTAACAGAGTTACGGTCTAACATGCCAGGCGATGCAGCATACGCAGTAGCAAGACTTCACACCAGGTGCGTCATTGACGGCATCGAGTTCGAGTGTGCGCAGGTCACGCTGAGCTACGAAATGAACGCTATCCCGTCCTGTACTTGCATGCTTGCCGTGGGTCGCGAGGTTAAGAGCCTGCAACCGGCCAAGGTCCACAAGCACTTTAGCAAGCTGAAGGTGCGAAGCTCGTTCAAGCTGTACTTCTGGGCAGAGCCGCTGGCGGCGCAGGGCGGAGCATGGAACGTCTGGCCTGAGAAGCCAGCGCTTATCTTCGAGGGCCAGGTAGTCGGCACCGGTTGGCAGCGATCAACGACAGGAGCCACGTTCACCGTACACGCCGAGCACTGGCTCGCCGACCTACACTACTCATCCGCGCTGAGTGGTACCAGCCACCCTGGCAATCCTGCCGACTTCACGTTCTCGGCTGGCTTCCTTCCGATGTCGACCTCGGCAGCCGGTGGTGACAAGCAAGTCGACTGGATCCCCGGGGATCGTATCAAGAGTATCACCAAGTCGGACCTCCAGGTCGACCTGTGGGAGAACGTGCTCAAGGTCTGGATGAAGACCGTGGCCGAGCAGGAGCCAATCGACGAACGGCTTGCCGGGCCTGGCAACGGCTCGGCCCTCGCCGCCCTGGCACGGATCAAGTCCGATGCCATGCAGATGCAGTTCGATAGCAACCCGAACGATGAGCAGCTCGGCAACGCCGTCATGGAGTCGCTCAACCAGGCTATCACCCAGCACGACGTACACAACACGCTCTGGGGCAAGCTCATCGGTGAGTGGAGCCCGCAATACTGGTTTGCAGTCATCCCGCGAGTCAAAGACGCCTTGGTGGTCCCGTTCGTCGGTGCCTTGAAGAACCAGTACCATGTCGCGATCTGGGCCTCGGAGTATGTCCAGTGCGATCTGCACAGCGCCCTGCCGCATGTACTCCGCTGCGTTGGCATCTCCTACCCAGAGCAGTTCGCGGCGGGCGGCAATGCCAACCCCGCCTTCGAGCAAGCCAAGCGTCGCGGCCTGGCCGGGTTGTGGCCAATACCCGCACCCGAGAAGGGCTTGATTATGATCAAGAACCCGCCCCGCTGGCTGCGAGGGGCCATGCAAGGTGCTGCATACAGTGGCGTGGTCACCGGCGTGGTGCCGTCGCGAGCCCCGATCCAGACGCACTACACGCCGACAGGCACTGGCCCTCCGCAGCAGCCCCCGTTCAAACCGGAGGACGCGGAGAAGGAGTGGGTGCCTATTATGAACCAGTATGCCCACCAGTGGTACATGATCGAGATGCTCAAGGGACGCACCGGCGAGCTCTCCGGGCGGCTGCGATTCGACGTGGCCCCAGGATCCACCGTGCTGGTCGAGGCGGGCATCGACCCGTTTGTCCAAGTCCAGGGTGGCGATGGACTTGGGGAACGGTTCTATGCTACCGTATCGAAGACGACAATCCTCATTAACTCCGAAGTTCAGCGGGCTGGAACCTCGTTTAGTCTTGCACACGTTCGGACAGAAACGGAGAATGAGGATGACAAGTACGCTGTAGACAAGCCACCGCTGTACGAGCGTGGGTGGCCAGGCGACACCCTTGACTCTGCGTTCCAAGCTCCGGGGTAAGATAATGCCGTTCAACGAAACAAGTGACAACCGACTCGAACCCGAATACGCAGACGTGTTTGGGGCCTGGCAGAAGAAGCAGACGCCGCAGACTCGCGGCGACTTGCTGCGGGCCATCAACCCTGTCATCGATCAGGGCGTCAGAGCGTACGGCGGTTCGTCGTCGGGATCCCCGATGTTGCGGAGCCGCGCACGCCAACTAGCCCTGCGAGCGTTCGATAACTACGACCCACAGCAGGCGTCGCTGCGGACACACCTGATGAACAACATGCGGGGGCTCCAACGGATCGGCGCCCAGCAGTCGCAGATCATTCAGATGCCTGAACAGGTATCGCTCGACAAGCAGCACCTCGACGAGACAGAGAAGGAGCTGCGGACGCAACTAGGCCGCGACCCGAGCGACAGCCAACTAGCCAACCACACAGGGCTGTCACTGAAGCGAATCGCCTACATACGCCAGGGTCGTGCTCCGGTGGCAACCGGCACCGTGCGAGCGGGCCTTGACGATCAGATGACCATGCCTGCCTCGGAGATCCCGGGTCAAGAGGATCAGTTCGAGAAGGGCTGGGAAGAGATGGTCTACTACGACCTCGGCGACACGGACCAAGCCATCTTCGATCACTTGCTTGGCGCCCACGGGCGAAAGCAGTTGACGACCTCGGCGATCGCCAAGAAGCTCGGCATCACACCGAGTGCTGTCAGCCAGCGTGCCACCAAGATACAGGGCATGCTGGATGAGCGTTGGAACACGGGAGTTATGTAATGACCAAGGGTACTGTCAAGGCAAAGGTGCATCCAGTATTCACCCAGCGGCTGGATCAACTGGCCCAGGTGGCGGAGCAAAATGCCAAGGTACTGAAGGCCGAGGAGGACTTTCGGTTATGGTTGATTCCGAAGAACCTGTCGGCCAAGGATCTGTTTGACATCCCAAACCTACACAAGCAGGACTTCGACCGCACGGAGATCAACACCAATTACGTGGAGTGTTTCAAAGAGGCGTCAGCCATGGGCACCGTGGCCGATGTCATCTCGTTGAAGCATCAGATAGATTACGTGGCGGCAGAGGAACGAGCGTTTCGCTTCCGGCACGCATCCGTATGCCGGTGTATTGGGCACATGGGAGCCAGGCGGTTCTTCCAAGGGACCGGGCCGCTGTTCGAGTATATCAAGTTCGTGGAAGAGAAGACCATCCAAGCAGGAGGCGTTGAATGAGTCGCGAGTTCGGAGACCCTGTCGACTACGTGGGTAGGATCTTTGATCTGCTGGCGTTCCGAGGTGCTGAGCGCGTCGGGAACCAGCTACTGGATCAAACGATCTTCGGCGCTGATGCCAGTGGCGAAGTCTGCACCGGCGTGCAGATGCTCGCCCAGCGATGGGTGCTGAAGTTCCTGACGATCGAAGGCTCGATGACCTATTTGCCGGACGAGGGTACGGATTTCATCGCCAGTGTACGTCGCGGCGAGCTGCGTACCGAGGCTGATGTGGAGGGTGCTTTCAACATTGCCGCCGTCAAGGTGCGGACGGACTTGATCAATGAAGAGACAGACGACATGAACGACGAGGAACGCATGGGCAATGCGGAGTTGTTGGAGATTGCTATCTTCGACGACATGTTCTCGTTGCAAGTTGAGATAACTAGCCTGGCGGGGACATCGCGGAAGGTGATCCTGCCGATACCGTACTTACCAATTAAAGTTGGGCCTTAGTAAAGGAGGCCACGGATGGGTCTCAACGTAACATCCATCGACGAACTGGATCCCGAACTGGTAGCGCAGACCCAAGACGAGTTCGCGCAACTGGTGCAAGAGAAGTACCCGGAGATCCTGTTGATCCGTGGTGTCTACCACGACCTCGTCTCCTATTTCGCAGGCGGCGTGTGCGGCGGCTTGAACCAGACCGAGATCAACAGGGTGCTGGAATCCAACAGCCTCCTGGCGATCGAGGAGAACCCTGCGCTGGCCGAGGACGACATCGTCGACCGCGTCCTGTCCAACTACCGCATCGAGCGAGAGCAGGGCACGAACGCCGTAGGCGAGATCACGATCGTCGTCTCGGCAGACGAACCGGTCATCATCCCCTCGGGCTCCATCTTTGTCACCAACGGCCTGGAGTACCAGTCGGACAACGCCGTTACGGCACGCGAGACGGGCAGCACGATCATCGATCCAACCGATCGTATCCTGGAGCCGCAGGGTGATGGCACATACACGTTCTCGATCAACGCCACGGCGGTGTCCGAGGGTAGCGCCAGTAACCTCAAGCGCGGCACGCTAATGGTGCCCGAGACGCCGATCAACAACTGGGTAACCTCGTATGCCGGGACGGACTTCGCCCTCGGCACCAACACCGAGACCAACGCGGAGTTGTTGGAGCGGCTCCAGCTCGGGATCGCTGCCCGTGTTATGCAGGGGCGATCGAACATCAAGGCCCTCATCAAGGAGCAGGATCTCTTCGCCAGAACGCTCGACTACTCCATCATCGGTTACGGCAACCCGGAGATGGAACGAGACCAGCACTGGATCTGGCCGATGTCCGGCGGCGGACGCCTCGACATCTACTCACGGACGGCCACGCTGCCGCTGACCATCTCCTTGTTGAAGGAGGCCACACTGGTCGACACCACGGGCGACGGCGGTGTGTGGCAGTTCAGCCTGGAGCGTGACGATGCCCCCGGCTTCTATGAGGTGAGTCAGGTTATTCTGCCCAGTGACGCACCAGACACGGGCACGTTCGAGATCACCGATGACATCCGTGGCCTCGACATCAGACCCGAAGAGTTCAGCCCGGACCTGATCGGCACGGTTGAAGGGGCTTACACACGATACCAGACGACCGTCATCAGGTTCATCGACACGGTGACGGACGTCACAGGCTTAGCGATTGGCGAGAAGCAGGACTATCGTGTTGGCGTCGTGACGATGCCGCTCATCAAGGAGCTCCAGGAGTTCTGCGTACTGCCCGACACGCGGAACCTTACAAGTGATGTCGCCGTCAAGGCGGCGGTACCCTGCTTCTTGTCAATCAACTTCGACATACGCAAGGCAGCAGAGACTGTCGACCCGGACGTCACGGCGATCAAGGAAGCGCTCGTCGACCGGATCAACAATCTGAACTTCCCAGGCCAGCTCCACGCATCGCTGATCGCGGAGATCGCACACGACTACCTGGAAAAGCGACAGAACCTCGGACGGATCGACATGCACGGGCGGATCCGACGCCCGGATGGCACGACCCAGATCATCCGGGACACCAACATCCTTCAGGTGCCGGACGACCCCGGCAGTCTGGTGACGGGAAACACGGTCGACTTCATCGTAGACGTCGACGACATCGGGATCTCCATCATCATTGAAGGCTATGCCAAAGAAGTATGAGCACCTACACCTACCCAGCAACGGATTACGATCGGCCGCGCAACCTCCTGGCGGTCCTGGGGTCGCTGTGGGCAGAGACCTACATGGGCGCTTACCAGGTGCAGGATCATGCCCAGGCCAAAGGACAGGTCGAGAACCAGTCGTTGCTGGACCTCGCCGAGGTGATTGCATCCGCCAGCCGATACTCCGTGCCGATCTTCCACAAGGATAACTGGTACGCGTTTAGGATCCTGGAGTCGCAACGGAACCTGTCCAAGTCGGCCATGGCCCAGTACGACGGCGAGATCCACTACGACGACGGATCTCGGTACGACGTGCCGCAGGATCGCATCACGCACGCCTGGGTGGCACCCGACAAGCTGGATGACGTCAGCCTGGTGATGAACCGCTTCACCGAGCCATCACTGATCTGGCACGAGGGCATTGATTTCTCGCTCCAGCAAGACGGCATCGTCTTCCGCCAAAACCCCTTCGACGATCCCCGCGTTGCCAAGCGACCGGTCTACGAGGACGGTGTCCAGGTCGACGAGGAAGCGATGCTCTGGCTGTTCCGTGGAGACTTCGACTGGGAGATGGTCTACAGGCAGTACGCCTACGTGCTGAACATGCGGTTGAAGTCGAGCCGCAGCTACCGCGACCTGATGAACGCCGTCTTCGACGCGCTGGTCGGCGGCATGACCGCGCAGCAGATTCGCTACGCCTTCGCCGCGCTCGCCGGGGTGCCACTGACGCTCGAACCTACGGAGGTTATCGAGGATATTTCGCGTGACAATTACCACCGCCTAGTCATAACGGACCAGCACGTCTACAAGTTCGATGAAGATGTATTGCCTATCGTCGAGATAGGTGATACCGTACACGCTGGCGATCCGTTGGTAGATGCCCTTCAGATATGGGAAATGAACCGTGGCCAAGTCCCTCCTGATCTTAGGGCGCTTGCAATGGGTCGAGGATTCCTCGCAACCTGTTACTACGGAGACCTGGTCTTTGAAAACCGAGACGTCCCTCTTGAGGTCGTGGAAGCAGAGGATGATCCGACCGGATACACTCGCGTGTCCTTCGGACTCGGCGGATTTCCTCTCGATGTCCAGAAGTTCTTCGACGAGATCCATGAAAGAGGAGTTGCGTACAGCGAGCTCCCACTGGACCCGTGCGAAGAAGTGCCGACCATCTTCATCCCCGGTGATGAATGTAGTGGTGTGCCAGACCAACACATACGCCTCGGTACACTGGCGCACGTTCTGGACCAAAGACCGGAAAAGGTTGGAGAGCCGACCGCCGCAGCTCTCCCGGCGAATATCAATCCCCTTCGTTTCCTCATCCAGAATATCCTGCGGAACAATGCCTACCTTGTACGGGTCAAAACCCCAGGTCTCGGTCGGGACGCGGTCGGACTCCACAACGCGAGACATCTGCATAAGGTCGTTCCTCCCCACACTGCAATGATCCTGCTCTATGAGCTTAGCCCGGAGACCGATACGATCGACGTCAACCAACTGTCGGAATCCATGACCACGTTCCAGGGCATGGGTCCACTTACTGATACAATCGATGACAGTCTGATCCGCGAGCCCCGCATGGGGATCCGGGTCATTTCTGGCACATGCCAATAGGAGGCAGGGATGTCAGCACTGAAAGATGTTGCTCCTGACGTTCGCGGTAAACTTCGGCTCTGGTCTCAGAAGAACGGGCTGTGGGTGCCGGGGGCGGTAATTAGAAACCAGATCCAATACTCGTGGGGCATGATTGCGGCGCAGGCGATCGGTCGAGGTGACCCTCGCTACCACGTCAACACCATGTATATCGAGTTTGAAAACGTAGCGTCGCCGGGCGACCCGGTGACCATCCCGACGTTCGGTCGGGACGAGGGTGTCGAATACTACGACGACCTCGTGTCGAGCGGTGTCCGCGACTACCTTCGAGTGGCGCTCCTCCAGGAGCCGTTGCTTGGGGTGGAGACCGGATACGAAGAATACTTTGGCGACGGAGAGGGGAACAAGCTGACCTTCTTCGCTCAATCACAAGGCACACAAGGTACCCATGGCAAGACCTTCAGCGATACCGTGAACTCCAAGGTGTTCGGGGCCGCACTGGTGGCTGCCCCGGTCTTCTCCGACCCGACGCAGGACACCGTCTTCTCGCGTGCATACTTTGCCACAGACGAGCAGACGGTCAAAGAAGCATCGAGTCAGGTCGGGATCTCCTGGGAGGTCAGTTTCCTATAAACCACTGAGGGTGCCACGGAGGGAGGCCAAAGATGGCCAGATTTCCATCGCGTATTCAACACATCCAAGAGCAAGACCCTGTCTCGGCTGGGGTGGCGTCATCTGCGCCTCGCACGCTGGAGTCTCGCACCAACTACCTGCGCCAGGTGATCGAGTCGATCGAAGCTGGCCGTGCGTTGGTATGGCTCAGTCAGCCTATTGCCCCGGAAGTCCAGATCGGGCAGCCGGTCTACTGGAACACCGAGAACCAGCGGTACGAGCAGGCCCTGGCTGCCGTGGAGAATGACCTCGACGTCAACTCCCTGGTTGCCACGCCGTCATCCGATGTCACTGGCATGCTGTTGACGAAGGACAGCAACAACATCGGCGACGTTGTCATCTGGGGTGTCGTGCCGTTCGAGGATCTGTCGCTAGCGATCGACGGCGACATCGAGCCTGGCCGGTACTACCTGTCGGCAGCCGAGCCCGGTAAGCTCGTGCGGCAGCGTCCGGCTGTCACAGTGGCAGTGTGCTTGCTGTTTGGGCCGCTCGATGCCTGCGACGAGAACACCTGGGTGTTCGTCATGCCGCAGATGCGTGACTTCCTCGAAGACCACATCCACCTTTCGTTTGAACTCGCTGCGGTACCGGCAGGCAAGACATCTCCGCCTGGCGAGGGAGCTTGTCATGTGATCACTGACCCCGATGACCTGGTGCGGGGATGGCTGCCAGCCGACCACGAGAGTTTCAACGGCAACGCACCCAGCGGAGCCAAGTTCGGCTACAACATGGCGGTCCACGACGACGTGGATCGCAACTGGCCGCCGATCCCGATCTCCGCCGTGTTGCTGGAGATGTATAAGATCCAGAGTGCGGACGGCGTCAAGCCGCAGCAACCCCGAGTCGGTGGCCGGGTGCCGCAGGAGCGGATCGTCTTCGACAACTTCGGGATCTGGTGGATGACCGACTGCTATGGTGAGGTGCCATGGCCAACCGACTACAACAACATAGGCAGCTCGTCCAGCTCGCTGTCGAGCGAATCCCTGTCGAGCAGCTCGGACTCCTCTGAGTCGTCGGAGACATGCGTGTGCCCGACCTCGGAACCCATGGAGCTGATCCTCTCCTTCGTCAAGATGACCTTCCTGACCGGCAAGACGGTCGTGACCAGCTTGCAGCCCGACGAGGGCCAGCCGCTCCGGTACGTCAACTGTGACGGCGAGGAGGCCAACACAGGTGACCTCTTCTCGCAGCTCATCCTGGAGCTGCTGGTCGAGATGGAATACTACGGTGGTATCGTCATCAAGGGCATCACCGAGGACAACAAGTTCAAAGCAGGCTGGGCGGTAGAGGGCGTTGTCGCTGGATCCCAGAAGGTGACGCTTGCAAGTGACCGGCAGCGGCGGCTCACGCCTGGTGACAGCTCGACGCCGCTTGTCCACCAGGGCATTGTCACCATCGACATCAACGTCGACCCGACCGAGAGCGAGCTGCCGCCGCAGATCGTCGTACTGGGCGACGCCGTCGAGCGACTCTACAAGAACATCCCCTACATCGGTCTACCCGATGGGCGGGACAGCGGCGTGCGGGTGAAGTTCCTGATCCCGCCGGAGGGGCTGCCGGACACACCGAAGTTCAAGGTGCGGCTGGTCATCTTCGGTCGGGGCAGTGCAACGATGACGGACTTGGACACGAGCTACTACAGGTTCGCAAGACCAGCTCCAACCACCGCGCTGACGGAGGGCGACACGCCGTTGTCTCTTGACACCGCCGTTGCAGTCACTGCCGACGACGCTGTTGAGATCGAGAGCGAGCTGATCGACGTGGCAGCAGGCGACACTGTGCTGGTTACGCTGGAGCGATCAGTGACCGGTTCACCAACGTACGATTTCGAGATGGGCCTGATCCGCATCGGAGGCATCCTGGTAGGAGGCTAACATGCCGCTAGGCATTTGGAACATACAGTGGCTGAACCAGAATAGTCAGCGGTCTTATCCGTTCACTGACAAGGCCACGCAACGGGATCTAACCGACTCGATCGAGCTGCCCAACAGCTTCATCGTGGCGATGTATATCCCCGTGCATGCCGGGATGAACGTCGAGCCACAGCGGTTCTTCGTCAAGACCTTGGTGATCACGCCTACCGGGTTCACGATCGAGGTTGCCTACGACGACGGTGACGATATGCCCGTCGTCACCACGGTCGGAATCCCGCAGACAACTCACATCGAGAACCGCGAGTACGCGATGGTCGGCGTTGACAGCTTCGCTGACACTGTGGGTCGTGTCGTCATCGGTAGGCTGGACGAGATCAACGAGCTCCCGCCTGGCGAGTATACGTTTGACCGAACGGGTGCCAACCTGGAGACGGATGTCATTCATCCGATGATCAGGGGCATCAGCTCGCTCACCGTCGTCAACGCGGGTGGGCAGCGCAGCGAGAAGTTGTACGGCGACATCGAGCTGATCGCCGGGCAAAACATGCGGATCACAGTCGCGATGGCAGGCTGCGATCCCGAGATCACTTTCAACGCCATCGACGGCGAAGGGCTTAACGAGGAGTGCATCTGCGAGGAGGAAGATGACGGCCCGTGTATCCGAACAATCAACGGGATACCGCCGCTGCCCAATGGCAACTTCAGGATGATCGGTGACGATTGTTTGACACTCGAACCGATCGACAACGGGTTGCAACTCGTTGACCAGTGCTCAGCCCCGTGTTGTGGTTGCCCGGAGCTGGACGCCCTGACCCAGCAGATCGACAGATTTGCCGATGGGGCACGAACGCTGGAGAACTTTGTCGCAAGACTGTCCGCCGAGGTTTCCGAGATGAGTGCAGTTGTCTTGGGTAGCAAGCTCGGTGATCAAGGGTGTGTGGAATGCTAGGATGTGTGAGGTAAGTAATGTCATCGTCGTCTTCAAGTTCGTCGTGCGGATACCAGTACGATACGTTCGGTCGCCAAGGGATTGGTGTAGTCCAGCCGCAGAGCGGCGTGGACTTTCCGCTCATTGGCGTGCCATCCGAGGACATCCGCTATCTGCTCGCTGACATGTGGCTCATCTACGATGACCCGTACGACTACTGCCCTGACGATTACCCCGAGCCATTCCAGCGACCGTTCCATGTCAAGTGGCTCTACGGTCCCGGGTGCATCAACAACTCTAATCCGGCATGGGCGCCCACGCCGACGCATGCTGCCGACATCCTGATCGTTGACGACAACGATCGGATCCTGTTCGACTCCACTACGGCCCCGGACTTCCTGAGCAAGCCGTGGGGTGACCGCCTGCACGTCTACATCTGGGAGAAGCCCGAGGACTACATCCGTGCGAGCATCGTCGTCCACACCAAGTGGAACTCGATCGACGACACCATCGCCGTGCCTCGGGAGTACGACAAGTACCTGGCCCCCGAGCACGCCACCATCGACGCTCGCTGTGTGGAGCGGCGACCCAAGCGGGTCCGTTCTTTCACCGTCGTGCTCGACGAGATCACTCGATGCGGTGTCGAGTTTGTCGAGGGCTACAACATGGAGATCATCCACACCGGCGAGGTGCTTCGCGACAATAGAGTCATCCAACAGGTCAGCATGGCCGCGATCCCCGGGGCTGGTCTCGGGATTTATCCAGGCTGCCCGCCAGAGCCACTGGTGATTCGGCGGATCAACGAGATCCGACCTACGGACCCTGGTGACTTCTACATGGCGGCCACTGATTGCTACTATGTCCGCCGCCCGACGACACTGCTCTCGACTGACCCACGAATCACCGAGCCCGAGGCAGCAATGTTGCAGCTCGGCAACGACTGCATCCCTTGCTGCCCTTGCGAGGACTACGTGGCGGTGGCCGAGTACATGAATCGCGTGCGGGACCGATACTGGCTCACCGGACGCAAGGCCGAGGACACCCGCGACCTCTACCACGAGAATCGCGAGCGGTGGCTGGAGCGATCGTGCTGCTTCGAGGCTCGCAAGCTCCGACTCAGCCTACAGCCGCAGCTCTGCCCGCACCTCGACGTGGTGGCGCAGTTCTGCAACGACACTGACGAGTGCGTCGAGAATCTGGAGCTGACGATCGACTTCGAGCAGATCGTCTTCGCAAGCAACAGTGCCGAGGGTAACCCGGTGCCCGGTTTCACGTTTGCCAAGGGCGTCGACCAGCAGCCGGGCCGCCGCAGTGGCTCCACGTCCCGCTACAACCTCGAAGGGGCCTGGCCGCAGTTCAAGGCGTTCTGGGAGTACGTCGAGCCGTACCAGGACGTCTGGGTGAAGTTCCGACTGAAATTCAATCAATGCGGGACCGACAGTGAGGATCAACCGTTCATCATCAAGGGCTGCCTGACCGGCACGATTGATGGAGAACCCATTACGGTCTCCGAGCGATGTGCAGAGTACCTTGCTGGCAGCGCCGAATCGTTGGGCTCCTCGGAGTCCGCTGGTGAACAGGTGCCGATCGAGGTGTGCAAGGAAGCGACGTTACGTTGCCCGGCTGGCAAGGACGACACGTACAACTACATGGAATGCGCTCAGTAAATGCCTA
>Ga0180437_10008128_pt1 | contig 13419 bp, 6 predicted proteins | sample SS_ome_4_FD_132410 | JGI IMG/M metagenome (GOLD analysis project Ga0180437, IMG submission 132410) | Hypersaline lake sediment archaeal communities from the Salton Sea, California, USA - SS_3_D_1 metaG | ecosystem: Environmental > Aquatic > Non-marine Saline and Alkaline > Hypersaline > Sediment...
CGGTACTCGTTGTCCTGCCGCACCATCTGCACCATCCCGTCGGCATGGAGTGCCTGGCGCGGGGCAAGCACGTCCTGATGGAGAAGCCCCTGGCCAACACGGAGCGGGAATGTCTCGATCTCATCGAGGCGTCGGAGAAGAGCGGCCGCACCTTCATGGTCGCTTACTGCATGCGCTTCCATCCGCTTGTGGTTCGCATGAAGGAACTGCTGGCGGAGAAAGCCTACGGTGACTGCTTCCAGGTCTCAATCTGGACGGAGCAGCATACCCAGCGCGATCCCAATGGTTGGATGTGCCGCGCCAAAACGCTGGGCGGCGGGCAGCTGTTCAGCCACGGCTGCCACTACATTGACATCCTTCTGTGGTATCTCGGCGCGCCGGTGGAGGGCGTTCACGTCGGATCGAATTATTGCACGCCGTGGATGGAGCGCGAGGGCACCAGCAACGTCGTCCTTCAATTCGAGAGCGGCGCGATGGGATACCACTTCGGCACGTGGGGCGCGCGGGGGACTCGCCTCGGCTACTCCTTCCATGCCCACTGTTGCGAGGGGATGCTGGAGTTCGCCATGGCCAGACAGAGCCTCATCCTGCACCGGAACAGGAAAGAGGAGGAAATCCTGCTGAAAGCGCCGGATGCGTCCAAGTTCACCGAGTTGGAGATGGTCCATTTCCTCGATTGCGTGGAGTCCGGCCGCACGCCCATGACGAACGGCCGCGACAGTTTGCAGGGCCTGCGCGTCATCTGGAAGCTGTACGAGGCCGAAGAGCGCCACACCTTGGCCGACCTGCGAGGGCTTGGCTTTGCGGACGCGGACTCGGACTGATTTACGGGAGATTTCGAATGGGTATCAGCATCGGCCTTGTCGGCCTGGGGAATTTCGGTCGCGCGTTTGCCGACCTCTTCAAGCGGCATCCGCTCGTGAGCCGCATCGCCCTGTGCGACCGCGAGCCGGACCGCGTCAAACGCTTCGCCGACCGCGAGGACTGGAAGGACAAGTTCCATCCCCGCGACGCCTACGCCTCACTCGACGAGATCTGCGAAAGCGATCTCGACGCGCTCGTCATCATCACCCAGCACTGGTTGCATGCCCCCCAGTGCATTCAGGCGATGGAATCGGGCAAGCACGTCTACAGTGCCGTGCCGCTCATCACGCTGCCCGACGGCGACGAAACACTCGACTTGTGCGACAAGCTGGTGGAGACGTGCCGCCGCACCGGCCTGCACTACATGCTTGGAGAGACGACCTACTACCACCCCGAGGCCATGTTCTGCCGCCGCAAGGCGGCCGAGGGCGCATTCGGCGACTTCGTTTACGCCGAGGGCGAATACTTCCACGACGTGGATAGCTCATGCAACCTGCGCGGCGTTCAGGCTTCGCGCGAGAATAGCGCGTCGGGCAAGGAGTGGGTCGAACGCAAGAAGGAGTATATAGAGCGCGGCGTGCTGAGCGGTCCGATGCACTATCCCAGCCACAGCGTTTCGGGGCCGGTGTGCGTGATGAACGCGCACGCGCTGAAGGTAACGGCGTATGGCTACCGCAACCGCAACGGCGATTCCTTCTTCGCCGACAGCGCCTTCAGCAACGAGACCGCCCTATTCGAGATGTCCAATGGCGCGACGGTGCGCATCTGCGAGTTCCGCGAGGTGGCCGGGTCCATCGCCGCAAGCGAGACGTTCCGCATCCTCGGCACGCGCGGCAGTTACATGGAGAATCAGTGGAAGGAGAACTTCCGGAACGGGCCGGACCCGTCCGAGCCTTTGGGGAACACCGCGAAGCCCGCGCAGACGATGCGGTTGACGCCCGAGGAAATGCGCGATCCGCTTCCGCCGGAGGTGGAGAAGGCGTGGTACGACACGAGCCGGGAGTCGGTCGCGTACGGCGGACACGGCGGATCGCATGCGTACCTTGTCCATGAGTTCGTGGACTCCATCGCGAACGGCCGCCGGCCGGCGATCCACGTCTGGGAAGCTGTTCGCTACATGGCCATGGGCGTCGCCGCGCACAAATCCGCCCTCAAGGACGGCGAGCGCCTGCCCGTGCCCGATTGGGGCGACCCGCCGGGGTAAGGCGGCTCGGTGCGGCCTGTGGGGCTGTTGAAAAACTGGGTGGTGCGGGGGCGCGACATTTGGCTGAAGCCACGTTCTACATTCTTGTCACGAAGGAGAGGTGTCGGAATTCGAGTTTGCGGCACGGTCGAGCCCGGGAGGCGTAAGCGCGAAACCGTCATGGTTCGGACGGTCGGGACCGCGCAATGAACGCGATACGCCTCTCGAAGATATTCATACCCCACTGAGGGTAAAGAGATGAATGGGCATGACCCCGTCGAACCGTGGCTCATAAGACCGACTTGACAGTCGCGGTTTCAGAGATGACATCATTGATCGCTACGATGAGCGCGTGGGGCCTTGGCTTTCCACGCCTCATCTTTCATCCGATACTTCATCCTTCATACTTCCTTTCCGCCTCCTTGCGACGACAGCGCCTTGTCGGACAGATCGTTTTCGCTTGCGGAAAACTCCGTTCTTCATACAATGAACAACGATATGGTAAAATCCGGCCGAGAGAAGCGCTCTGTTGCTCACATGGGGGAGTCGGCGATGGGTCGCGATAGCACGACACCTGCTGAAACGTTTCCGGCCACCCACTGGTCGGAAATCGGCCGGGCGGGTGCCGCGGACGCGGAATGCCGAAGCAAGGCGCTTGACGCGCTTCTGCGGAGGTATTCTTCTGCGTTGCGTCATCATCTCGTCGCTCGCCTGCGCCTGTCGCCCCAAAAGGCGGAGGACCTTGCACAGGGATTCATTGCCGACAGGATTCTCGAACATGACCTCGCGAAAAGGGCCGATGCACGCCGCGGCCGATTCCGCGCACTGCTCAAAACGAGCCTCGAGAACTACGTCCGCAGTCATTTCCGGCGTGCGTCGGCGAAGAAGCGTTCCTCGGATAAGGCATTTGTCAACATTGACGAATACCCCGACTTGGCGGCGGTGAGCGACGACGCGGGCCGCGCGATGGACGTGGCGTGGGCGCGCGGAGTCATTGAAGAAGCGTTACGCCGCATGCGCAAGCAATGTGCCGATTCCGAGGACCACGTTTTATGGGACGTGTTTGAAGAGCGCATCCTCAAGCCCGCGCTGGAAAACGCTCCGCCCGGTCCTTACGCCGAGCTCGTTCGCCGCCACGGCTTTCGCTCGCCGACGCAAGTCTCCTCGGCTCTGATAAAAGCGCGTGCGGCATATGCAGTGTGCCTGCGCTCCGTTGTCGCGGAATATGCCCGGAGCGAGGAGGATGTCGCCGAAGAAATCGCCGACCTGCGGGAAATTCTTTCGCGCGGACGCGAAATTGCGGGCGAAACCGCGTATAGGTGAATAGAGGTGAGGCGATGACCGATTCAGCCAAACTGATTCACGAAAGCGAGTCCAGCCGATTGGCCGACATGATGTTCACGGAGACCGATTCGCCGCAACTCTGGCAGCCGGAGGAGCTTGGCGACATTCTCCGGCACGAGATGTCCGCCGCGGTCGAATTCGAGTTGGGCGGGCTGAACGGCGCCATGGCGGAAAGGCTGCGGCGCCTGACTTCCGCGAGGCGACTGCTTGTCAAGAGTTTCGGGGACCTCCTCGGTCACCCCAATCCGCCCGTGGAGCTTCTGGAGATGGTCAAGGAATATGCGAAAGCCCTTTCGCGGCATCCGGCAAGCCCATTGCCGCGCGAAATCGCCATGGCGCTGTACTATGCCGCCATTGTGGTTGCACACCTTCGATGTGGCAAGCGGATATCGAAATTGAAGGACCAGGAAATCCGCGCCGGACTGGAGCGCATTGCGGCCCGGCCGTGGATGACCGGCGACCTCCGGAAGTTGTTTGAAGAGGGTCTCGACCGTTTTCGGCGCGATGCGGAAGAGAGGAAAGACCATGGACCCAAACAAGCCTCGTGAGGAATGGTCCACACTGCCGGCCTCGGAGTTTTCCGGCAGCGGATTGATTGGCGACTTGCTGAGGGAGAATGCTCTCGATCCGCCGCGTCGCCCCGGCGCGCTCGCGGCCCTCGACGCGTATGACGTGCTGGGCGTCATCGGCAGCGGCGGAATGGGCGTCGTGCTCCGCGCGCGCGATCCGGCCTCGGGCAAGGACATTGCCGTGAAGATTCTCAAACCGGAGTTGACCCGGAACCGGAACGCGGTTCGCCATTTTCTGAAGGAAGTCGGCCACATGGAACGCATGAAGCATCCCGGCATTGTGCCGGTGCTTCATGTCTCCACCGACGCGCGTCGCCCCTACTTCGTGATGCCCCTCATGGAACGAGGCAGTCTAGCTACGGTGGCCGGACCCGAACGATTGCTGAGCAAGGCATCAGTGCTGGCCGCGGGGCGAACCGTGGCCGGCGCCCTGGACTATGCGCATCGCAAGGGCATTATTCATCGCGATTTGAAGCCCGGCAACGTGCTTATTGACCATCGCGGCCGCTCCTACTTGTCGGATTTCGGCCTTTCACGAAGTGTCTACAACGACTCGGTTCTCGATGACGCCGTCAGCCGGCGCGTCGGGACCGTGCCGTACATGTCCCCGGCCGTCGCACGCGGCGAGGCCGAGGACACTCGGTGCGACATCTATTCTTTCGGCGCGATGCTCTACGAACTCCTGACCGGCCGCGCGCCTTACAGCGGGCAGAGCGGCGAACAGATTCTGGAAGCCGTTCGCACGGGACCGCCGCTGCCGATTCGGTCGGTTAACCCCAAAGCGCCCGACGACCTCGTGACGGTCGCCGAGGGCGCAATGGCGCGAGAACTGCGCGACCGCTACGCGCAGATGGCCGACGTCCTGGCCGATCTTGACCGCATCAAAGCGGGACAGAAACCTGTGGGTCCGCGCCAGAGCCGGCCTTTGGGCCGTCGAGTTGCCGCGGCTGCGATCGGGGTACTGGTCATTCTGGCCTTGGTTCTGGGATTCGGGTGGATCTTCTCGGCGAGGCAGGGGAATGGCCCGGCTGGCGGACCCTCCGGCTCCGACAGTGTATTCAAGGCTCCACCGGTTGCCGGCGACGTGGCCGATGCGCTTGAAGTAGCCTATACCGCCAAGCTGCATGGAAGTGATCCCGCGGCGAGCGTGCAAATACTTGTCCAGCCGGGGGCGCGGGCCGACGCGCCCTGGATACCGCTGGGCAACGGGGATGCGATGTCCAGCGCGGACAACTATCGCCTTCTTTTCATGAGCGAGGAGCCGGCTTACTTCTATGTGTTTCAAGTGGACAGCCGGGGAAAGCTGGACTGGCTGTTCCCAAAGAACGACGAGGTGTTGTATTCCTCCGGCGCGAATCCGGTCAAGCCCAATCAATGGGTCCGGCTGCCCGAGGGGGAATACGGCTTTCAGCTTGACGACACCGTCGGCATCGAGCACATTTACGTGGTGGCCACAAGCAAGCCATGGGAGCCGCTCGAAGGTGCGCTCGCGAAAGCATCGTCCGGCGGCGGGGTGAATGAGAAAATCGAAAGCGCGTTCAGTCTCCGAACGCGAGGCGTGGCGCAAGTGCGAAAGACCGCTCCCGAGTTGCCGCCCGAGATGGAAGCGTCTCGGTCGGAGGTTCAGAAGTTGATCCGCGGCGAGGACGGGGTTCTGGTCGTGGAACGATGGTTCCGACACGTCCCGGCCGCTTCCGGACAATGAAGAACGCGACACGGTACGGCATTTAAGACGACAGAGGCCATAACATGAGACAAGGTCTACTTGCTGTAATTATCGCCGCGTTGCTCGCTGCCTCCGCGCAGGCGCAAATCGATAAGGGAATCAGCGTCGTGCGCCGCGTGGACATTCAGGAGGAACGGGCACGGCGCTGGGCCGTGCTGATCGGCGTGGACAAGTACCAGGACGAGGTCGGCATCGGCTCTCTCAAGTCCTGCGCCGCCGATATGAAATTGCTTAACTATATTCTGACCGGCCCCAACGGTGGTTTCGCCGACGAGAATGTTCTCCTGATGACCGCCGACGCGGAAGACCCGGGCCACCGTCCGACGTACTCGAACATCGTCACGATGGTCCCCCGCTGGCTGGCCGACGCCGGGGAACAAGACGACGTTTTGATCGCCTTCAGCGGACACGGCGTCACGGAGAACGACGAGCCGTATCTGCTTCCGAGCACGGCGCGTCGAGGCAACCTCAGACAAACCGCCATCCCGCTGGCCTTCTTCAGGGAATGGATTGATGCCTGCAGGGCAGAGCGGAAGATTCTCGTCCTCGATGCCTGCCACGCCGGCGCCGGAAAGGACGCGCCGGCCATGAGCACCGCGTTCGAGGAGGAACTCGCGAAAGGGACGGGATTCGTAAAACTGGCTTCGTGCGGTCCGGATCAGAAATCGAACGAAGACCCCGCGCTCGAGTCGCCCGTTGGCAAAGGACACGGGGTGTTTACGTATTATCTCGCGGAAGGATTGCAGGGGGGCGCGGACTATGACCGCGACGGCCGCGTGGACGCCGACGAGTCCTATCGCTATGCCTACAAGAAGACGAATGTCTGGGCGCGAGGAAAAGGGCTGCGCCAGGACCCGATGAAATCCGGCAGCGTCACCGGCGTCATGACGATCGGCTACTATCGCGACACCGGCCAGCTCGAAGAAGAGCGCTTTGCCGCCGAGGAACGATTGAAGACATTTCAGCGAGAGAGAGACTCCGCCGCTGGCACCGCCGAGGGTCAAGCCCTTGCCGAGGCTGCCGAGAAGGAACAAGCCAAGGTGCAACGTCTGAACGAACGAATTGAACAGATGGAACAGGAAAAACGCGAAGCGGCGGAACTTGTGCTCGCCTCCGCGCGCGACGCATTCAGTGCATGCAGTCAGGCCGAGGAATCGGATGCGTTTTCCCCGGCTGAAAAAGCGCGCAAGTGGGAAGATTACCTGCTGAAGTTCGAAGATGTCGGGCACAATGTTGCCGAAGCCCGCAGCCGGCTGACGGCATGGCAAGCGAAAGACCGCCGCGCCCGCACGAGGGCTGCGGTCCGCAAATGGGCCATCGGTTTGGCCGCCGTCCTGGCGCTGGCGGCGGTACCGATCGTGTTTCGCCGGAGAACGCAGCCGCCGGAAGATAAGGAAGAAGCGCCGGAGGGAATTGTGGTGACGTTGCCCGGCGCCGTGAAGCTGCACTTGGTGCGAATTCCCGCCCCCGAGGATGTTGTCGAAGGCACCGCGGTCGTTCCGTACAGTTATTACATCGGTCGCTTCCCCGTGACGCAGGAACAATACCATGCCCTGATGAAGCAGAATCCCAGCGGGCTCAAGGGGGCCAAGCACCCCGTGGAGAACGTGTCGTGGGAAGAAGCAAAATCCTTCTGCCGGAAACTCCGCTCGCACTTCGCCGTATCCGAAAAGGCGCTTGTCGCGGGCAAGGATGTGGGCTTGCCGACGGAGGCGGAGTGGGAAAACGCCTGTCGCGCGGGCGCGGAAGGCGTCTATAGCTTCGGCGACGACCGACAGCAACTCGGCGAATACGCGTGGTTCGACAAGAACTCCAACAATGCCACGCATCCCGTCGGCGAACTGAAGCCGAACGCATGGGGATTGTATGACATGCACGGCAATGTGTGGGAATGGTGCGAAGGTCCCTCCGCCGCCGATTCCGGCGAGAACGGACGCGATCTGTCCGGCGAAGAACGGCGCGTTCTGCGCGGCGGCTCGTGGAATCGCTACGCGACCCAATGCCGTTGCGACAGCCGGCACTGGGCAGGTACAAATGAAAAGACGCCGAACTATGGCTTTCGGATCGTCATGCGTCCGGCAACGACATAGGAATGGCCACGGAGTCACAGAGACCCCGGCGCGGCCTTCGGCCGCAGCCAAATGCGGAATGCAGAATAGTGAATGCGGAATTCAAACCGAAAGGCCCCAGAAGAAAAGGGCGTGTCTTTCGCGATGAGATGGTAATGATATTGTAGTCGTTCTCCGTGTTCTCAGTGTCTCGGTGGCATAGTCATGGCATCCATGTTCGGACAATATGAGATTCTGGAAAAGCTCGGGCAGGGCGGGATGGGGGCGGTCTATAAGGCCCGCGACACGAAGCTGGACCGCGTCGTTGCGCTGAAGGTGATGAACCCCGGCACGGTCACGCCGCAAGCCTATGCCCGTTTTCAGCGCGAGATTAAGATTCTCGCGAAGCTGAAGCATCCCAACATCGTCGGTCTTCTCGCCGTTGGCCAAGTGAAGAACCGGGCGTTCTTCACGATGGAGTACATCGAGGGCAAGCCGCTCTCCGCTCGCATCAAGGAAGCGTCTTCCTATGAAGAGCGCAAAAAACTCATCCCCGCCCTCGCCAGAGTCGCTCGCGCCGTTCACCATGCGCATGAACAAGGCATCATCCACCGCGACCTGAAACCCTCCAACATCATCATTGACACACACGGCGAACCCCATATCACCGACTTCGGCCTCGCGCGACGCCTAGAGGACGAGCACACCGTCACGGTCACGGGGGAGTCTATAGGCACGGTTTCCTACATGTCGCCCGAGCAAGCCGAAGGAGATACCAAGCGGATCGGCCCCGCCTCGGACGTCTGGGCCTTGGGAGCGATTCTGTATGAAATGCTGACAGACCGCCCGCCCTTTCAGGCGCCCTCCGTTGCCGCGACACTCGATGCCGTGCTTCGACGGAAGCCGACACGACCCGTTCGGCTCAATTCCGATATCAGTCGCCCGCTCGATCGCCTTTGCCGTCGCACGCTTTCGCGCAACCCGCTCAACCGCCCCCGCACTGCGCTCGACTTTGCCGACGGTATGGAACACGCCTTGGAAGTTCAACACCGAGGCGCCGGAGCAACGAAGGTCCGCGTCAAGCCCATCCTGCGTTTCGCGCTCATCGCTCTGATGGCCGTCGTGGTGGGCTTGATGCTTGTTTTTGCTATTGCCGTTCGGCGGTACGGCTTGGACGAATCGCTGCGACGTGCCCGGAACCTTGCGAAACGCTCGGAGGAACCCAAAACAGCGCGGACGAAGCCTTCCATGAACGACGGGGGAACGACGAGACGAGCGACGAAGGACGACACCGCGCTTCGGGCAGCCGCCGAGGCCAAACGCGCAAACCCCGTCACCTCCCTTCCGCTCGCCCAAACACGGGCCGAGATCACCAGCTATCTGCCCAAGGAGCGGCCCACCTGTATCGCGGCCACCGAGAACGAGGTCTGGTGGTGTGTCGATGGCGCGGCCTACAACATGGACATCGCGACCGGGCAGATCGCACGGTACCCTTGGGACTACAGCTTCACGGAAGTGCTTCGAGACCAACGCGGCGATTGGTGGTTTGGCCTGACGCCACGCTTGATACGAGACGAGCAGGGAGGTTGGCGACAACCGTTAGGCGAAACTGGTCTCATGAGGTTTAGCAAAGGGACTGCCGTTTGGTTCAAGGAGGCCGGCAGTAGTGTGAATGGGATCGCCATGGATTCCGAGGGGGTCCTCTGGTTTGCGGGAAGACAACTGGTATCGTTTGACGGGAGACAGTGGGAGACTCATGAAGATACAGCACGCAACAGCAACGACAGAAGGCGCCATGGGGAATTTAAGGATATTGCCATTGACCATCAGGGACGCAAGTGGATGACCGCAAGCCACGCCGTTGTATGCTATGACGGGAACCGGTTCACGAGGCACGAAACGGTCTGGCAGCCTGAGTGGGGACCTTCCCCGGTAAACGCACACTACATTGCCATAGGCCAGGATGAAACGTTTTGGCTATGGAGCACGAACGCTGATCTTTACACGTGGCAGAACGGAAGGATGGCAATATTCTTCGATATGCGCAAGACAGTCCACAACAATGCCTGCGATGTCACGATCACGGCATCGGGCGATGTCTGGATCGCACCTACCGGGCCTCTTCTTGTTTGCTACGATGGCAAGGCTCGGCGTTCCGTTAGGCTTCCCGGGCTTAATGGGAGTCAGTGGGCCTGGACCTGCACTGCAGACCCGCACGGTAGCATCTGGGCAGCGGACTATATAGGTCTGTTCCATATTGAGAACGGCAAGGTGGATCGCTACCCTCTTCCCGGAGAGTCATTCGCGGCGCTATCGGAGGCAGACGCACTTCACGTTGACCGACTTGGGCGCCTCTGGTACGGAAAAGGTGGGGACTTCTTCGCAAGAATCGAGCCCGAAGGGGGACAGAACGCGAGCTATGGGGTCAATGCCGCCGAGCCAGCGGGAGACTCTGGGAATATATATGTCACGGCCATGGCCGTTGGTTCAAGTGGGGATCTTCTGATCGCCGGAACCAGCTACCACCATGGCACCGAGACCCCATTCCGGGAGACACTCAGACGCTTTGACGGCAATGACTGGGAAAACATCACTGAGTGGCCTTCAATTGAGCCGGAAAAGGGGCTGTATGACCAGATCAGGGAATGGCGAACAATGCACCTCATCGGCCGTGATGTCTTCAAGCAACCTTTCCCCGGGCAGATATCTGCAGTAGCCTCGTGCGCGGACGGTGCGTACTGGCTCGGAACGGTGAACGAGGGGATTCGCCATTTCGATGGGACGACGTCACAAGTCCACGGGCTACGCGAGGGCGTTCCGAAAGGCATGGTTGCGGCGATGTGTCTCGATGCTCGCGGACAGCCTTGGGCTGCCGTGGGAACCGATTGGGCGTCGCACGCCGAGAACACCGTTGTACGCTTCGACGGCATCCGATGGCTTCATGTGGGCGCTGGGCAACGCGATGGTATGCCCGTTGATCTCCTTGTTGATGACGCGGGCGTCGTTTGGCTGGCCCTAAATCCGGGAGGACTCTGGCGGTGTGACGATGGCGAGACATGGACCAGAGAGACGCGGGCGGGCGAGGTCGTCCGTGATATTGCCTTTGACCTTGCAGGACGCCGATGGTTCGCCACAGACACAGGGCTTCACTGCTTCGACGGCGAGACCTGGCGCACGTGGACTACCGACGACTTTCTTCCCAGCGAGCGCGTTCTTGCCTTGGCCGTCGATTTGGACGGGAGCATCTGGGCGTCGACTTACCGTGGGGGCACCCACATCGTGCTGCAGCGGGAGGAATAGCTCATGCCGTCCATGTTTGGTCAATATGAAATCCTCGAAAAGCTCGGGCAGGGCGGGATGGGGGCGGTCTATAAGGCGCGGGATACGAAGCTGGATCGTGTCGTCGCGTTGAAGGTGATGAATCCGGGCACGGTAACGCCCCAAGCCTATGCCCGCTTCCAGCGCGAGATCAAGATTCTCGCGAAGCTGAAACATCCCAACATCGTCGGCCTTCTCGCCGTCGGACAGGTCAAGCACCGAGCATTCTTCACCATGGACTACATCGAGGGCAGACCCCTTTCCCAGTTGATTAAGGAAGCATCATCATACGAGGACCGCAAGAAACTCATCCCCGCCCTCGCCAAAGTCGCCCGCGCCGTCCATTACGCCCATGAGCAGGGCATTATCCACCGAGACCTCAAACCGTCCAACATTCTGATAGACACGAATGGCGAACCTCACATCACCGACTTCGGCCTCGCGCGGCAGTTGGAATCCGACATCAGCGTCACGCTTTCCGGCGAAGCCGTCGGCACCGCCGCCTACATGTCCCCCGAGCAGGCCGAAGGCGACAAAGACAAGATCGGCCCCGCCACCGACATCTGGTCGTTGGGTGCGGTTTTGTATGAGGCCGTGACAGGGCATCCGCCATTTGGAGATATGCGAGGCTACGACATTACGAAACGCCTGCTGCAAAAGACGCCGCCTTATCTCCCAAGCCTCCCCCCGGGTGTACTTCGCGACCTTGGGAAGACGGCTCTTGCGTGCATGCGCACGAACCCAAGGTTCCGCTATTCCTCGGCTCGACGGTTGGCCGAGGAAATCGAGACCATCCTCGGCGGAGGCAAGCCCGCTCTAGTCACACTCGCTGATGCAGTCTGGCTGAAACGATGGGCAGTATGCGTTGTAGCTTTTATCGTTGGTCTGGGGCTTCTAGGTTGCCTGGCGTTTCTTGTCGCAATAATAACAGAAGCGTCGCGGCCTACGGGCGCAGAAGACGTCCTCGCATCCGACGCTGCGAATCAAGTTGCGGTAAAGCGCGTGCCTGACGGCCCCCTGTCCGGCCTGGAAGCCAGCATTACGACCTACCACGATCCAAACGATGTTATGAGCATCGAGGCCACCGATGAAGCAATCTGGTGGGGAATTCGTGGCGGGGCGTATCGCATGGATACGACGACCGGTGAGCGACAATTCTTTCCAATTAGAGGTACTGTGGCAAGCATCAGAGGCACTCAAGTAGGAGAGCTATTCTTTCAGGTCGGTGAGGATGTAGTTCTTTTCGACGGAACTGCCTGGCGGACCGGGCTAGCTTTAGGCCAAGCACCCAGCATGAGTACGGGAGCGCCTGTCACGGACACGCGAGGCCAACGGTGGTTCATGGAGGAAGACGGACTTGTCTGTGCGGGGCAAGGTGAACGTCGAAAATTCACGACGGAGAATGGGTTGCCGAGCAGTGTAATTCGTGACTTTTCAGTCCGTCCAAAGGGCGATATATGGGTGGGCACCGATTCGGGCGTGGCCAGCTATGACGGGAAGGACTGGCGTACGCACCGCGAAGAGCGCGGAATCCAATGTAACCAGACGGAATTCATTGCCATAGCTGGCGACGGAACGAAATGGTTTGGAACGCGCCGGGGGGTCATTTCCTACGACGGTGAATCCTGGCGTCGCTTAACGATGGCCGAAGGGCTCGTCAGTGATTACGTCAATGCCGTGGCCTGCGGCCCCGATGGGCGGAAATGGTTCGGAGGACATGGCGGTGTCACCTGTCTGGCCGATGACGCCTTTACGCGTTTCACGCAAGCCAACGGTCTCCCGACGGACATGGTCGAATCGTTGGCAACAGTTCCCGACGGAAGCATTTGGATAGGATCGCAGGCGGGCGTTTCGCATTTCGACGGGAATTCATGGAAGCACTACAAAACCGCCGATGGTCTTGCGGACAACTGGGTGGAAGTGATTGCAGTCGATAAGAACGGCCGAGCATGGTTCGCTACCCCAAAGGGCGTTTCCGTGTTCGACGGGAGTGTTTGGGAGCAACATCTTTCGGGCAAGAACATCATGGAAATCGCGTTCGGGCCCGATGGACGGGCATGGGTCGGTGCTTTGGACGGCATTCATGTCTACGATGGCCAGAGTTGGCGGCGCTACACGCACGCCGACGGCTTGGGCTCGGACCTTGTTACGGGCTTGGCGGTTGATCTCGCAGGCCGCGTATGGGTTGGCTGCGCCTCGGGCAACCTGCCTGATTGGGGAGGACTGACGTGTTTTGACGGTGTCTCATGGCGGACATGGAAAACGGAAGACTTCCTCGCCGGTCAGGCGGATATTGCGTGCATCGCTGTTGACCTGGATGGCAGCGTCTGGGTTGCGACCGACTCGGGCGTCTCGCACATCGTGCTC
>Ga0180437_10008130_pt1 | contig 13417 bp, 10 predicted proteins | sample SS_ome_4_FD_132410 | JGI IMG/M metagenome (GOLD analysis project Ga0180437, IMG submission 132410) | Hypersaline lake sediment archaeal communities from the Salton Sea, California, USA - SS_3_D_1 metaG | ecosystem: Environmental > Aquatic > Non-marine Saline and Alkaline > Hypersaline >...
CCAGGGTCTGCCTGGCCTCGCGCTCCGAGAGCAATTCGCCGACGCAGACGATGGGGACCAGACCGGCCTGCAGCGCGGCGTGGACTTTCTTGTTGATGTCTTCGTCGGTCTCTCCCAGCACGTGCCGCCGCTCGCTGTGGCCGAGGATCACGTATTGGCAGCCCACGTCGCACAACATGGCCGCGCTGAGCTCCCCGGTGAAGGCCCCCTTGGGCTCGTGGTACATATTCTGGGCCCCCAGCGCCACCGGCGAGCCGGCGACGGCCCCGGCCACCGCGTCCAGATAGACACTCGGCGGACACACCGCCAGGTCGACCCCGGGGTAGCTCCGGGCCTGTTTGGCCACACCCTCGGCCAGCGCCACCGCAGAGGCCCGGTCGAGGTTCATCTTCCAGTTTCCAGCCACAAACGGACGTCGCATCAATCGAACTCCTTGCAGGTTTAGCGTAGTTCTCTGTTTCAAAGCCGCGGCCGCCAGTCAACCGCCGTCAGCATGTACTTTTCGCTCACTCCTCCGCCGCCGCCACAGGAAATGACCCCAGGATCTCCAACCGCAAGGCCTTCTCCTGAAGCGAGGTTACCGCGCGACGCAAAGCCGCGTCGGTCTCGTGCCCTTCCATCTCGACGAAGAACAGGTACGCCCGTTTGGAATCGGGGATCGGGAACGACTCGATCCACGTCAGGTTGACCCGGTTGCGCTTGAAGATGTTCATCGCTTCGGCCAGGGCGCCCGGCCGATGTTCGACCTGAAACAGCATCGCCGTGCGATCGTTACCGGTCGGCTGTGGCGGTTCGCCGCCGATCACCGCAAATCGCGTGGTGTTTGAGGGGTTGTCCTCAATTCGCTCGGCCAGGACGTCCAGGGCGTAGTGCACGCCCGCTTCCAGGCTGGCGATGGCCGCCGCGCCGGGTTTCTCCTTGGCCAGCTGCGCCGCCGTCGAGGTGCTGGTCACCTCGATTGTCCGGGCGGCGGGGAGGTGTTTGGCCAGCCAGTTGCGGCACTGCGAGAGTGCCTGGGGCCGGCTGTAAACCTCGCGGACGTCGGTCCGTGGACACTTTCCCAGCAACGTATGGTGAATGTCCATCTCGACTTCGCCGCAAATCCGCACCGGCAGCCGTGTGAACATGTCCAGCGTGTCGGCGATCCGCCCGTCGGTCGAGTTTTCGATCGGCACCAGGCCGAAATCGGAATGCCCCCGATTGACCTCCTCGAAGACGGCCGGAATGCTTCCCACCGGCACGAACTCCACGCTCTGGCCGAAGCGGTGCAAGGCCGCCAGATGGCTGTAACTATACAAGGGGCCCAGGAACGCGATCCGCACCTCGCCGAGCAGAGACCGGCAGCCGCTCTGCAACTCCCGGAAAATGGCCCGAACGCTGCGCCGCGACAGCGGCCCCCGGCTGCGGCCGATCAGCTTCTCGAGGGCCTCCTCCTCCTGCCCGGCTATCAATCCCTTCGCACCCTCCGCGCCCCCGCGTTTGGCCATTTTCAGGACCCATTGGGCCCGCTGCTGGAGCAGCTTCAACAGGTCGCGGTCGATCTGGGCGATCCGCGCCTGCGGGTCGGCCGGGGGCGCCGAAGTCGCAGCGGCCTTTTTCTTGGCCGGCGGCGTTTTCTTCTTCGCCGCGGTGGGCTTCTTTTTCTGCTTCGCTTTCGCCTTGGCCATGGGAGGATTCCAGTAGCATGGGCCGGCGTCGGCATCCTACCGAACGGCACAGACCGTGGGTGCCTAAACCTTTCCCTTGTACCCAAGGGGCATCGGTCTGTCAACCGACCAATGGGGTGAACCGGCCGAAACGGCCCGCTTGGCGGCCGTTCCGCGCTCGGCGGGCGAGACAACGGTCCGTAAATCCCTCGCAGCCTCCCCGCCTACACGAATTCTGCCTTATCCCGATGGACCGTGTTTGCCATTCGCCGAAGAAAGCTGCCCGGTTTTGCACGCAGATCCGCAAAACCGGAACAGAGATCGGTACTCATGACCCGTCAGACACCACCCTTCGTTGTGGTCCGCGGGTAGAAATGTGCGTTTCTTGCATGGGCCGCGTTTCTCACGGTGCCTCGTTACAACGGTCGGTACTGGTTGACATTTATGCCCTCAGCCGCTACAGTCGGTCTGGATGAGTGGCCATCAGTGGGGGTCGCGGTGTGCTGTGCTGTGCTCTGCGAGCCGCCTCAGGACGACGGACGAGCCAGCCGGCTTGGATGTCGCGCCAGCGCGCAGCCGCCGCCCGACTCGCATCCGTTCGGTTCGCAAATGTAAAGGAGGGGAGGATCATGCATCGTCTCTTGATCAGCGGTGCCGGTTTGTGTGGTCTGGTGGCAGGACTGTGGCCTCTGGGCGTTAATGCTGCCGGGGAGGAACTCGAATTGTCGGCTAAGAATTGGCGGGAAGGGTCGGTCGAAGTCCTAAGACGAATGAAGCCCGAAGACGTACTTCGCATCCAGGTTTTCAGGATTGACGACTTGGGCGAGAAACACCCTCTGGAGCGGCCGCTCGAGGCCGACGAGCACGAGCAGCAGATTGACGGCCTGCTCACCCTTCTCCGACGTTCCGCGCCTTTCAAGATGAAGAAGGGCGTCCCCCGTGATCCGGCGCCGCCAGACCGGGTGCTGGTCGTCCAACCGGTCCGGGGCGATCCCTTTCAGTTTGCCTACAGTGCGGACTTCGGCGAGCCCTTTGCCGGATTGGCCGCCCCCGACTTCAAAGAGGCCCTGTTCGCCATTTCAGGGGGAGGCCGGCGGTTCGCCACGTTCCCGCTGACGATCATCCACTTCGAGAAGGACGAAGTCCAAAGGGTGATCCATGCCGAGGCGATCCCTCCTCACCGGGGAAGCGTTTCCGGCGGGACCTTGACGGTCGAGCTGCACCTGACGAGCGAGGACGGACTTTCACTCTATCTCCATCTCCACGAGTTGCAGGGGAAAACGATCCTGAAGGACGAGAAGCCCATGCACTTCGGCCAGGCCAAAGTCTTCGACTCAGAGGGCCCAGGTCGTTACATCGTTCTGCTCCACAAACCGGCAGCAACTATCTGAAATGGCCCCTGGGAACCGGCGTCGGCTACCGAGCAATAACCCTCTGGCATTCCACGACTTACGCGGATCGCGGCCGAGGGCGACCCACAGATTCTACGGATGAGCCTCGCCGGACGGAGAGAATTCCCTCGACGACGCACACAAAACGCTTGCAAAACACAAAGAATTCAGCAAACAATAAGACTATTCGGTCAGATTGAGGCAGCGTCCGGTCAGATTGAGGCAGCGTCCGGTCAGATTGAGGCGACACGAGCGGAGCCGCTCGGCTCCGTGGGCCAGCGTTCCTCTTTCCGGCCGGATCGGCGATGAAACTGGCGACACTGCAGCGACCTCGGTCGACTGACCACTTGGAGGCCGGCGGGCCTGCCGACCCGCAACCGCCGGCGGCCGTCAAACGCCGGATCACCGGCTGGCGCGTTTGGGCCGTGCGGCTGGTGCTGATGATCGCGGCGCCGGTCGCGCTTCTGGCCGTGCTCGAAGGCGGCCTGCGGCTGTTCGGCTACGGCCGACCGACCGGTTTCTTCGTCTCCGCGGGTTCTCCAGGGAAGCTGACCTGCAACGAAGAATTCGTCTGGCGATTCAGCCCGCGCGAGACGGCCAGCGAGCCCTCCCCCTTCTCGATCTCGGCGGCCAAGCCGCAGCGGACCGTCCGCATCTTCGTCTTGGGTGGATCGGCGGCTTGGGGAACCCCGGATCCTTCGTTCAATTTCGGCCGGATCCTCGAAGTCATGCTCCGCCGCCGCTATCCGGACGTGCGGTTCGAGGTGGTCAACGCCGCCATCATGGGCGTCAATTCCCACGTGGTCCTGCCGATCATCCGGGATTGCGCCCGGCGCGACCCCGACCTGTTCATCGTCTATCTGGGCAACAACGAGGTGATCGGCATGTTTGGGCCCGGGCCGGAATCGGGGAATGCCGCGCCCGCGAGCCTCTCGATGATTCGCGCCGGCCTGTGGGCCAAATCGACCAGGCTGGGGCAGTTGGTCGGGTCGCTGCTGAGCAAGGAGGATCGGGAAGATGGGGAAGCCACCGTCCAGGATGAGGCGTTCTTCCTGGCGCATCGCGTGGCGGCCGACGACCCGCGGCGGACGACGGTCTGCGACAATTTTCGCGGCAATCTGTAAGACATCTGCGATGTGGCCGGCCACGGGAAGGTCCCCATGGTCCTGGCCACCGTGGCGGTGAATCTGAAGGACAATCCGCCGTTCGGATCGCTGCACCGCGCCGATCTGACGGCCGCGGAAAAGGACCGCTGGGAGGCGGGGTACCGCCGCGGAACAACGGCGGAAGCCGATCGGCGCCATGAGGAAGCCATCGCCCATTACCTGGCCGCTGCGGCCGTGGACGACCGCTTTGCCGAGTTGCATTTTCGGCTGGCCGGTTGCCATTTTGCCTTGGGGCAATTTGACCGGGCCCGGGAACATTACGTGCTGGCGCGCGATCTCGACGCGCTTCAATTCCGCGCCGACGGCCGCATCAACCGCATTATCCGGGAGGTGGCCGCCGTCAAGCGGGCCCAAGGCATCGAGTTGGTCGACGTCGAACGGGCGGCGGCCGCTGCCGAAACCGCCACGCATGGAATCCCCGGCGAAACGCTGTTCTACGAGCACGTTCACCTGAGGTTTGCGGGAAACTACCTGCTGGCCAAGACCATGTTTCCCGCCGTGGTGGCCGCCCTGGGCGACGTGCTGGGGGACGCGAAGGTTGCAGAAGCCGGCGTGGCGACGCAACGGGAGTGTGCCGACCTGCTGGGGTTCACCAAATGCCACGAGTGGATGCTGGCCGTGCCGATGGCCGGCCTGACGTCCCGACCGCCCTTCACGCTGCAGTTCGATCACGTCCAGCGGCAGCGACGGGCGGAGAACGAACTGGAGCGACTGTCACTTTCGCTCCGCCCCTACGATCACCGTCTGGCGATCGAGACCGCTCTGGCCGCCGTTGAGCGAGCCGGCGACGACTGGCAGCTTCGCAACAATGCGGCCGGGCTGCTCTACCGGTGCGGCGACTACGCGGCCGCCGCCGATCATTGGATCGAGGCGCTGGAAGCGATTCCACACCACGCCGCGATCCGACTGCTGCTGGGCCACGCGTTGACGAAAGCCGGCCGAAAGGACGAGGCACTGGCCGCTTACGACGAGGTGGCTCGGAGCCAGCCGGACCGCGAGGTCGCCTGGGAAGCGCAGGGCTACGCCGCGCTAATCCGCGGCCGGTTCGACGAAGCGATCGGCCACTTCGACGAGGCGCTGAAGCGGATGCCGCACGACGCCGACGCCAAGGTCGGGCTGGCTATGGCCCAAAGCGCGGCAGAAGGCAAACCCATTCGTCTCACCGCACACGTCCGCCCGGACGGCACGCATCGGCCGACGAGCGTTTCCCCCGAGGCCGCCGCCCACTTCCAACGCGGAAACGCCCTGGGAAAACGGGGCGAGTTTGCCAAGGCCGTAAGCGAGTATCGGCAGGCCATACGGCTCTGCCCTCACGAACCCAGCTTCCACAACAACCTGGCGGCCGCCCTGTTGCAGCGCGGCGAGACGGACGAAGCCGCGGCCCACCTGTCGAAAGCGCTCGAGCTGGATCCCGATTACGGCAAGGCGCATGCGCTGCTGGGACAAGTCTGTGCGCGCCAGCAGAAGACCGCGGCGGCCATCCATCACTTTCGCCGGGCCATCGAGTTGAAGGTCAGCTCGCCTCGGGTGCTGCGCCAACTGGCCTGGCTGCTGGCCACGGCCGTCGATCTTCAGCTGCGCGACGGCGACGCGGCGGTGGACTTGGCCGAGCGGGCATGCCGCGAAACCGGCCACCGCACGCCCGACTTTCTGGACACGCTGGCGGCCGCCTATGCCGAAGCCGGCCGCTTCGACGACGCCGCGCAAACGGCAACCAAGGCACAACAGCTCCGCCAAAAAAGGGGACATCACTGATTATTTGGGGCTTCCGCGGCGCGCCGGGGCTGCGGAGGGTGAACTGGAGGCCCGGCCGCTTGGCGGTCGAACGCCTGCGAGGTTCGCGGTTCCTGGCATCGCCAGGGCGTATCCCATTCGTCTGCGGTCGCCAAAATCAGTGATGTCCCCTTTTACTCCCCCCGGCGAAGAAAAGGGGACATCACTGATTATTTCAGCTCTTCCGCGGCCGGCCGGGACCGCGAAGGGTGAACTGGAGGCCCAGCCTCTCGGCCGTCGAACGCACCCAGCCTGCCGTGCCCAGCGGACGACCGCGGGTGACGCACTCACGCACCCCGTTGAGATGCTCCGTTGCCAGGCCCTCATGGAGCAACGCCTCCCAATTCCGCGGCCGCGGTACCGGCCAGGGGCTCAGCGGGATCTCGGTCTCCCCGTGTGCCCGACACCACAGGCCGCTGAAAGGCCACTCGCGTGCCCGCTCGACCAGCTTCGCACGCAGGGGGTTGGCTTCGACGTAGCGGCAGAGCGTGAGGAAGTACTCGTCCTCGGCCACGGGAAAGCTCTTGAAGCGCCCCTGATACAGATGGCCGGCGCCGCGTTGGCGATAGTGCTCCTGGTGTCGTCGGACGTGGGTCACTCCCACCCATCCCATCAGCCGCCCCAACGCCTCGTCGGTCCTCGGCCGGACCACCAGGTGCCAATGATTGGGCATCAGGCAGTAGGTCAGCAGGTCCACCGGATAACGACTCAAGCCTTCCGTCAGCACTCGTTCGAAGGCCTCGTAGTCACCGTCCTTGTGGAACAGTCGCATGCGACCGTTCCCCCGGTTCAGCACGTGATAGACCGTGCCGGCTTCGATCGATCGGGCGGTTCGCGGCATGGTCGGAGTGTATCCTGTTTCTCCTTCCCCTGTCAATATCAGTGATGTCCCCTTTTTTGAGGCTAAACTTCCGCCGGGCCGAGGGCCGAAGCATATCAAGTGCCGGTTGACTTCGCCCGCCCCCGGGCATACCATTGGGTATGAACTCGGGACCAGGGAGACTTGCTCGCCATGATTCTTTGCCGTTTGTTTTTCTTCCACGGCTGTTGCTGTTGCGGTCCGGTCTGACGACCGGACCGTTGCCTCTCTCTTTGCCGACCCGCGTTCTCCTTCCTTCGTCTGTGACCTTTGTTTCCGCTACCGCTGCGCCGAAGCGCACCGCCGGAGTTCGTTGATATGGCAACCGACATTCGACTCAAAGAGGGGCTGCCCGAGCTGACCGACCGGATCGTGAAGACCTACACGGAAGTCGGCACGGTCCATCACCTGGGCCACTGCCCGTTGCCCAATTACGAGGCCGTGATCTCGACGACCGAGGATCTCAAAGAAATCCTCTATCCCGGCTATCGCCGCCGTGATCGGCTGCATTTGAGCAACGTGGCCTATCACGTGGGCGATCTGATCGACCGGCTGCACGACCGGATGACGACGCAGATCGCCAGGGCGTGCTGCCACGGGGCCGGCAAGAACGTCTCGTGCGATCCCCAGCAAAAGCACGATTTCGAGGCCCTCGGGCAGGCCAAGGCCGTGGCCTTCTTGGAGCAACTGCCCGATTTGCGCAGGGTCCTGGCTTTGGACGTCCAGGCCGCTTACGACGGCGACCCGGCCTGCAAGTCGCTCGACGAGGTGATCTTCTGCTATCCCGGCCTGGAAGCGGTCACCATCTATCGCCTGGCCCACGCATTGCACCAGCTCGATGTGCCGCTGATTCCGCGGATGATGACCGAGTGGGCGCATAGCAAGACGGGCATCGACATCCACCCGGGGGCGGAGATCGGCAACCACTTCTTCATCGACCACGGCACGGGCGTAGTGATCGGCGAGACCTGTGAAATCGGCGAGTGGGTGAAGCTGTATCAGGGGGTAACCCTGGGTGCGTTGAGCTTTCCCACCGACGCGGAAGGCAAACTGGTGCGCGGCAAGAAGCGGCATCCGACGATCGAGGATCACGTGGTGATCTACGCCAACGCCACCTTGCTGGGCGGCGATACGGTCGTGGGCCACCACTCGGTGATCGGCTCCAGCGCCTGGATCACCCACTCGGTGCCGCCCCATACCACGGTCGTTCCGGAGAAACCCGCAGCGCGGTCGATATGACCCCGGCCGAGTTCAGTTGGCTTCTGTCGCGGAAGGCGATCCTTCGCATGCAAGTTTAGCCGCCGCGGCCACGCGGCGTTTGCGCAATCGCCAGGCGATCATCAACCCGACCGCCGTCCATCCCAACCCGCTGAGAACGGCTCCGCTGAGGAAACTCGCCGGGCAGTAGCGGTAGGTCAGCCGATATTCTCCGGCCGGCAGCCACGCCCCGCGCATGACGCGATTCGTCCGAAGAATCGGCTGCGAACGCGCGGCCGTGCCCGTTTTCGCTTCCACCTCCAACCGCCAGCCGGGATAGTACTGATCGCACAGCACGACCAACCCCGGTCGCTGAAGCTTCGCTTCGATTTCCACCCGGAGCGGATCGTCGTGCGTCACGCGGCACGATTCGGACGGTTCACCGCGTGCGACCCGTTTAGCCGCCGACGGCACGTCGGCGAAATCCCCGGGCAAACCCCTGCCGTCAGTCTCCACAACCGCCGAGTTCCACAAGTCCCGTGGCCGACCGCTCGGATACAACACTTCCCGGGTTCGCCGTTGCACCGCGGCCGGATCGCCCGACGCAAGCGGCGGCAACACGTCGACGCGGTGGACGATCCACGCCCGGGGCAGATGCCGCGGGTTATGCCACAGCGAGACGTCTGCTACCTCGGGCACGTCGATCCGCTTCGCTTTCGGCACGGCCTTGTCGCCCGGAAAGATCACGTACTGGGCAATGGAAACGGGGACCGTCTTTCTGCCCACCTGCAGGAACGTCTCGTAGTCGTACGGCATCATGGTGCCGTGGACTTCGATCAGCCGGACGCGGCTCGGCAGGTGGTATTTCGGAAAGAGCGTATCGCGATCCCACCGCATCGCCTCGGCCAACCGCTGGGGCGATCCCTTTTTCTTCCACTCCGGCCGCATCCAGATCGGGTGCCGATATACCATGGGCACGGTCGCCGGTTTATGCAACGCCTCGGTCACGTTCGGGGTCTGTCGCCACTCGTGTGCCGGCGCAGAGACAACCATCCAGCCGTTGGCCACCGCCAAGTCGACGGCCACCAAGATCAACGCAAAAAAGGGGACAGGTCCATTTTCCGCCGAAAAATGGACCTGTCCCCTTTTTTGCGTCAGCCACCAGAACGCCCCGCACACCACGGCCGTCTGGGCAAACGCCCAGAGCAAGTCGTTGGCGGCGCCGGTCGTATCCAGTGGGCCGAACAACACGTTGGGCGCGACCGCCGCCGCCAACGACTTGCTTTGGGCGTTGGCGGCGCCGGTCGTATCCAGTGGGCCGAACTTCACGTTGGGGTCGACCGCCGCGAACCAGCCGTGCCACCATGGGCGAATCGCCAACGCGACGATCGCCGCCGCCAGACTCAATCCGCCCAGCCGGAGCAAACCGCGGCGGAACCGTTCCGGGGGCTCGGCGACGGCGAACGTGCGATCCCAGCCCCGGGCGGCCAGCAGGCTCAAGCCCAACGCCGCCACCACCAGCAGCTTGGCCGGATAGCGGAACGACCCGTAGCCGGGCAGCAGCAGCGTCATCAGCCAGTAGACCCCGCCAAACGGAGCCCCGATGGCCGCCGGTGCAGCCGGATCGCCGCCGGCAGCCACGCGAATCTCCTCGACCAGCCACCCCAGCCCATACCAACCGAAACTCGCCACCACCGCAATCACCACCACCCAAGCAAAAAAGGGGTCAGGACTCTTCTCTGCCAAAAAAGAGTCCTGACCCCTTTTTTGGCGCAGTCGCATGGCGGACAGCGCCAACAGCAGCGGGAGCAGGCCCATGTAGAGCGACGGGGTCCAGATGCGTCCTTCGGCCGGGATGGCGTCGAGCCAGCGGCGATGGATGGGAAACTGGCGGCCGGAGACGTTGGGCCAGAGGTATTCGGCCAGCCGCCACGGCCCCACGCTGAAGTGATAGATGTGTTCGCCGTGGGTGCCCGGCTCCAGCCCGTTGCCCCAGAGCCGGTCGACCGAATGGGCGGCGAAGCGGCCGGATTGGCTCGTGAATTCGAGCGACGGCAGCACCTGGATCGCCGAGAGGATCAGCCCGGCGGCGGCGGCGATGGCCAAGAGCGCGGGGCATCGAGAGAAAAAGGGGACCGGTCCATTTTTCCCTTTAGCCTCATTCCGCGAAAAATGGACCTGTCCCCTTTTTTTGCATCGCCACCGCCACAGGGCCCAGGCGGCCGCCAGCAGTCCGGCGTGGTAGGCCATCTGCGGATCGCCGCCGAGCACCATCAGCGCCAGCACGCTCCCCAGGGCGACGGCCCAGCCCGGGCTGCGCTTTATCAGCATCCGATCGGCCGCCAGCATGGCCAGCGGCAGCCAGGCGGCACCGACCAGGAAGACCACGTTGCAGTATTGATAGAGCACGTTGCCGGAGAAGGCATAGGAGACGGCACACACCCCGGCCGCATAGACCCCGGCCTCAAACCGCCGCGCCAGCCGATACGCCCCCCACGCGGCCAGCAGCACGTGGCCGGTGACGTAGACCCTGTAGGCCCAGTCGTAACTCAACGGCAGCGCGAAGATCAGCTTGCCCGGATAAAACACACTGGCCGTCGGATTCCCGGCCAGCGGCTGTCCCAGGTTTTCGTAAGGATTCCAAAGCGGCACCCGCCCGGCGGCCCACTCGTCGGAGACGAACTGAAACAGCGGATAGTAGAAGTGGGCGGCGTCGCGGAAGACGAACATGCCTGAGCGGAACAGCGCATCGGCGAAGAACCAGGCGAATAGGCCGGCAATGGCGGCCAGTAGGATGCAGCGAGTTGTACTCAATTCAAGCCCTCTGCGAAGTTCCGCTCAGTCGCCTCTCTGCGAAAACAGGCGATAGGTCTTGACCGCTCCGTATATCAAGCCGCGACTGACAGACCAGCAGAACCAGTAAACAACACACGCAACGCCGAGGAACAGAGGAACCTGTATGTACCAGTCCTCCCAGTACGGCCATGCGATCTGCCGAATGTCTGTTCCAAGGACCGCGGCGATAGTAACGGACAGGGCGAAAAGTGTCCGAAGCTGGAAACGAAAGCGCTTCCGCACACATTTCTCGAACGTCAGCAACGTCAAGGTTAGGACTGTCAGCGATACAAGGACGTTTAAGAGAAACCGCTGAATGTAGAAACGCTCAATGCACGTGACTATTCTGACATACGCAAAGGGCCAACCGCGAGTGTACTTCCACGAGTCTTTCGAGAACCACCATGGTGTCGTGTGACACTGAGAGTAAACCAACGCTCCCCCAAGCACTATGAGTACGACCCAGGTTGCACAGTGGAGATGATTCCACGGACGATCAGAGATCGGTTCAGTTGCGTCGCCGTCGCTGGGGGCCATCTTCTTCCCGCACTTGCTTGAAGGGAATCAGCGTGCTTCCTTCTTCGCAAATCTCCGCCAAACAGCATCCGCCCATTTGGATTCCTCGATCTTCGCTCGAATGAAGGCCGGCAGCGTTGCGTACTCGTCTCGGCGTCGATCGAATTCCGCCAGCAAGGCTTCTTGTGCCTGGCGTTTCATCTCAACGCAGTCAAACGACTTCGTCTTCATCTTGGTCTTCATAATCCACCTCCAACGGACTGCGAATCTCGATCGACGCGTATCCCTTCAACGCATTCACCCCGTTGAACCGCCGTATCCGCTGATAGTTGACGATGTGCTTGAAGTTCCAACTGAGAATCAGGTCGGCTCGACCCACGGTCCCGGCCGCGACGTGCAGCGCATCCATCCTGCATGCTTCGCTGAGCACTCCGGCGGCAATGTACGAATCGGCCAAAGCCGCAACGTCCGCATCGTCTTCAACATGCTCCACGTTCTCCGGCGGCAAGTCCTCCAAGAGCTGTTTGACGGGCGCGGGGGCCGCATCCAGCTCCCTGACTGTGAAGGGCGATAACACCAGAATAAACGTGCCATCGCGGACGCGCTCAAAGAAACGACGACTCGGCTCCGCGAATTCGGGGTCCTCCACGCCGCCGAAAACAGACGTGTCTGCGTAAACACGGATTCGGTGCATTGCTCCCTCCTACGGGTATCGTACGACGGCCCGTGAAGAAAGTCAATCGCAGAGTGCGTCAGCCGGCGGTTTGCGAAGCCGCGAGCGGCTATTGCGTTCGCCGCGCCACCCGCAACTGCGCCCGGCTGAGATCGACCGCGCGGTCTCGGGCCGTCATCAGTTCCGGCGTGTTGGCCTTGCGGCCGCGGGCGGCGGTGAGCTGCTCTTCGGCCACGGCCGCGTCGAGGTCTTCCGCGGGGACGGCACGCTGCGTGAGCACGGAGACCACGTCTTTGAGCACCTCGACGAAGCCGCCTTCGATGTAGTAGCGGACGGTCTGGTCGCCGCGGACGATCCGCATCTCGCCGCAGCCCAGCCGGCCGATCAGCGGCGTGTGGGCCCGGGCGATCCCCACCTCGCCGTCGAAGAGCGTCAAGGCCACGAAATCCGCCGGCTCTTCACAGACGGTTTGCTCGGGAGTGACGACGATGCATGTGAGTTCGGGCATGACCGGATGGATGGTTGTCAGTTGTCAGTGGTCAGTTGTCAGTGCTCAGTTGTCAGTGCTCAGTGCTCAATTTGCAATTTGCAGTCTTCAATTCTCAATTTGCAATTTGCCGTCCCCCCGCTAAGCCTCGATCTCCATCTTCTTGGCCTGCTCTTCGGCCTGTTCGATCGGGCCGACGTACATGAACGCCTGCTCGGGCAGGTGGTCCCACTTGCCGTCGGCGATCTCCTCGAAGCTGCGGATGGTGTCGTCCAGCGAGGTGATCTCGCCCGGCTTGCCGGTGAACACCTCGGCCACCAGGAACGGCTGCGAGAGGAACCGCTCCATCCGCCGGGCGCGATGCACCACGAGCTTGTCTTCCTCGCTCAGCTCGTCCACGCCCAGGATGGCGATGATGTCCTGCAGCTCGCGATAGCGCTGCAGGGTCATCTGCACCCGCCGGGCGATGGCGTAGTGGCGGTCGCCGACGTATTGCGGGTCGAGGATGCGGCTGGAGGAGGCCAGTGGGTCGATGGCCGGATAGATGCCCTTCTCGGAGATGGCACGCTCCAGGTAGATGAACGCGTCGAGCTGTCCGAAGGCGGTGGCCGGAGCGGGGTCGGTCGGGTCGTCGGCCGGCACGTAGACCGCCTGCACCGACGTGATGGCCCCCTTGCTGGTCGAGGCGATCCGCTCCTGCAGTTGACCCATCTCGGTGGCCAGGGTCGGCTGGTAGCCCACCCTCGAGGGCAGCACGCCCATCAGCCCCGAGACCTCCTGCCCGGCCTGGATGAAACGGAAGATGTTGTCGATGAGCAACAGCACGTCCTGGTGCCGCTCATCGCGGAAGTACTCGGCCATCGACAGCGCCGCA
>Ga0180437_10008132_pt1 | contig 13414 bp, 11 predicted proteins | sample SS_ome_4_FD_132410 | JGI IMG/M metagenome (GOLD analysis project Ga0180437, IMG submission 132410) | Hypersaline lake sediment archaeal communities from the Salton Sea, California, USA - SS_3_D_1 metaG | ecosystem: Environmental > Aquatic > Non-marine Saline and Alkaline > Hypersaline >...
CAGGATGCGACCGTCGAGGCCGATTATCGTCGGGCGCTCAGCCGGATCGAGCGCCAGCAGATGCCGCTGTCGGACCAGCCGATCACAGTGGACAACTGGCCAACTCAAATTGTCAAAGTGCAACCAACTTGACAACTCAGTATAATCATTGCGAGGAACCCTTCGACAGGCTCAGGATAAACTCCGTGACGAAGCAATCTCCACCGCTGAGAGCAATTGCACCTTGGGGATTGCTTCGCTTCGCTCGCAATGACAGATCCAAAGGTGGTCTTGCTCCCTTTCAACATAGTATCAAGTCATTTCTTCCACCTCCCTGACTACCGGAGTGCGAAACTTGTCTCGCCTCCCCCGCACTATTCGCAACCCATACTGCCTCACCTTCCCAGGCAACAAGAAAGGCAGGCATAGAGCCCGCCTCTGGACAATCTCAGCAAGTGCCCACGCCTACCGCCGCACGGCGCGGTCAGTGGGCACGGTGTTATCCGCTGTTCTTCGCAGCCAACTCGCGCTTCACTCTGACAAAAACCGCTTCCTCTAGTTCAACTCGTTCTTGAATAATGCGTGTGAGCCATTCCTCAGTGCTTACCTGCCTATGCAATCGAGCGAGGAACGCCACACGTGCGGCGAGTTCGGCAGGAATGGAAAAGGAACCCGACTTCTGTCGTCGCACATAGATGGGCTTTTCCCACGCTGAATCATCATCGGCTTGCGCCACTACGATCTTGTCAACTTCCTCTTGAGAGAGCTTGCTATTCATCTTACCCCTTGCACTCATATTGGCCACCCCGTGATGATACGGACAACGTTCCCTGGCTTGAGTTGAAAAATGATTTTGAGCCTGCGTCCGCCAATGGTTCTTCCAATCAACTGATAGCGGTCACGGTAAGACTTGTTCCGACGCACCTCAAAGTCAGAGAAGAAGCATTCCACTGTCTCCTCAAATGTGACGTGGTGTGCGGCGAGTTCGTCTCGCTCAAAGTCGTACTCAAAGTCGGAAGGCGTGAAACGATGCCAATTGACCACTGGGTATTATACTCTGCATACCGAGATACGCGATAAATAGCGCATAACTCCTGCCGTCAGCCACCGGAAGCGGCCTAGCGAAGCTGGAATACGATGAAACACTGGGGAGGGCCGCCTTCAGGATCTGCCGCATTCTGCTCAGGATTGCCTGCCTGCCACTTGGGATGGGAGTAGGTCTTGCAGTAAGCCTTTTCGGAGAGCTGTTCTCCGCTGAGGGACTCGACCCACACCCACCATTCCACCGTGGTGTGCATCCACCCCCCACCAACAGATTCTTCAGTACCCGGATCGCGATAGGTATCTTGCCTGTCCATTATGAGGTTCCAATACCAAAGCTCGAACCCAAAGTTCATCCACTTCCCGCCCCAGTCATGACGTTGTTCCCTCTTGTCCATTTTGGCCACGTCCCATTTCCAGGGATCGGCAGTGCCCTCCAGATCTCTAGCCCAGGGGGTTTTGCCCCTGGTAGAAAGGGTGGAATAGCGTACCGCGATCCCCCCCGTGACCGGCTCGCCGTTGGCGTCGAGCACGCCTCCGCCCACCCAGGTGACTTCTCTCTCGACCTCGGGACAGTCGATACTCACTATCTCATAGGGATACGGCGGAGGCTCGGTCGGCGGGGGCGGTGGTGGGGTGGGGGTATCGGTGGGTGGTACAGGCTTTGGCGTATTGGTAGGCGGAGCCGGGGTAGGGGTATCCGTAGGCAACGGGGTATCCGTCGGCGTCGGCGTATCAGTAGCTACTGGCGTAGGGGTATCCGTAGGCGTCGGCGTATAGGCCGGCGTGGGCGTAAAGGTTGGCCGTGGGGTCTTGGTAGGGGTGAAGGTTGGTGTTGGAGGAACCTGAGCTACCGATGGCGCAAGGGCGCAAGCCAAAACGCCCCCCAGGACCAAAACAGTTGTCAGCACAGCTATTACAGTCACATTTCTGCTCATCAAAGCTTCACACTCCTCAGCTAGTGGTTAGGTGATGGAAACCTCACCGTATTATATCATAACCGGCAGGAAACACCAAAGGCGGCCTAGTCAAGGTGCGACGCGCTTGGCTCACGCCACAACGCGTCCAGTTCCGCCCAATCCAATCCCTCCCAGCCATACACCTCCCAATTGACCCGATCCCCTTCATCAAAGACAACGCCCTCGGCTTCAAGAAGCTCTCTCTGCAAATTGGCGTCGTGCTGGAGGCAAGAGGTGCTGATACGTCTCTGGCTGTTGATGACCCGATGCCAGGGCACATCGGTACCCTCGGGCAGGCCGTGCAGAGCCCAGCCTACGGTCCGCGCCCCGCGGGGGCTGCCCAGCATCCGCGCGATCTGACCGTAGGAAGCCACCTTGCCTCTGGGGATCATCGAGACCAAACGATAGACTCTGGAGAAAAAAACACCCAAGGTTCTAAAGCCCCTTAGGATCAATGTCAAGGTCACGGAGAATCGTCCGTAATGTACCAGGCTTCAGGTCTCTGCCGCCCCAATCGGGGATGGTAGTGTACTGGCCATTTTGAGGGTTCCACCAGATATGGTGAGAGCCGTGACCAGGCCTGAGGTATTCGCAACCCAGTTTCCTGAGTCGCTTGGCCAGCTCTCTGTACTTCATGCCACGGAGACTCGCAAAGTGAAGGGAAGGGAGAGATCCACATTTTGGAGAGGTTTCGGGAGAGAGTCGCCATGTGCGTGACGGGCCTCGAGCATGGCACGGATGTTGTCAGGGATTGCTCGCAGAGCTTCGTCCAGGGTATCACCCCAGGCACGGCAGCCTTGCAGCCAGGGGACACTAACCACGTACACGCCGTCTTCTTCCAGAAACTCGACCACCACCGGGACTGAGACTGATTCCCTTTCTTGGGTCAGAGGCAAAACGCTCACGGGGGTTCTCCTCTCAACCTGTGCTAACAATAGTTCGGGCTAAACATATTCTAGCATAGCTCCAGTCAGCAGTCAACTACAGATCACAGCTCGCTCCTGCTGGATTTGCAGCACTGTTGCGCCACAGGCAATCCAGCAGCCAGGCGGCGGATTGTAAATCCGCCGCAGGCAAAATTGTGATCTACCGATGCTCATTCGTTCCGGAATCAGCCGTGGCGCCGAGGGCTGCCTCTTCCTCTCGTAACGCCCGACGCAGGACCTTGCCGGCCAGCGATTTGGGCAGAGCGTCACGAAAGACCACGGCCCTGGGCACCTTGTAAGGCGCCAAACGCTCCCGGCAAAACCTGATGATCTCCGGACCAGTGGCTGTCTGGCTGGGCTTGAGGACGACGAAGGCCTTGACCCTCTCACCCCGCACTGCATCCGGCACACCGACGACTGCCGCTTCCAGGACCTTGGGATGCCGGTAGAGCACCTCTTCGACCTCACGCGGGTAGATGTTAAAACCACCACTCAGGATCAGATCCTTCTTGCGTTCCACGATGTAAAAGTAGCCATCTTCATCCATCCGCGCCAGGTCACCAGTGTACAGCCACCCATCGCGCAGCACCTCAGCCGTCTCCGCTGGCTGGTTCCAATAGCCTTTCATCACCTGCGGTCCCCTAACCACCAATTCACCGACTTGCCCGGAGGGCAAATCCTGCGCACCTGTGTCAGGGTCCACGATGCGCGCATCGGTGCCAACGATGGGAATGCCAACGCTGCCGTATTTGCGGAGACCGTACATGGGATTGACGTGGGTAACGGAGGAGGCCTCAGTCATACCGTAGGCCTCAGCGATACGCGCCTGGGTGCGCTCTTCGAACTTTTCTATCACATCTACGGGCAGCGGCGCAGCGCCGCTAAAGCAGGCCTTGATGCAAGTCAGGTCCATCTTGTCCACACTGGGATGGGCATTTACAGCCACGTAGAGCGCTGGCACGCCAAGGAAGAAGGTGGGGCGTTCCTTGCGGATGGCATCCATCAGCATCTTGATGCTGAAGAGCGGCAAGAGCACAATAGTCGCCGCCAGGTGAACGCCGAGGTTCATCACGTTCATACCGTAGACATGGAATAGCGGCAGCACAGCGATAGCTCGATCCGTTGCCTCCTCGTTTTTGTGGAGCAGGAAGCGGCGGATCTGGGTTACGCTGGCGACCAGGTTCCTGTGGGTGAGCATGGCCCCCTTGGGGGTGCCGGTGGTACCGCCAGTGTACTGCAAGCAGGCCAGATCATCGGGTTTGACCTCAATCTGCGGTCCGACCCTGGGTCGATAGGCCATCAGGCGGTTGAAAGACACCACCCCCTCCTGACGTGGGACGTCAACCCACATCCCTTCTCGCCGGGCCTTAAAAGGATAGAGTAGGTTCTTGGGAAAGGGCAAGTAGTCCTGGATGCCAGTGACGATGACGCGCTTGAGCGGTGTTCTAGGGCGCACCTTCTGGACACGCAGCAAGAGTCGGTCCAGAATGACGGCTGTTTCGACACCGGCGTCAGCCCACTGGTGCTCCAGCTCCCGCTCGACGTACAGCGGATTGGTCATCACGGCCACTGCGCCCAACGAGAGGGTCGCGTAGTAGGCAATGACCGCCTGCGGGCAGTTAGGCAGCATGATAGAGACCCGGTCGCCCTTCCCGACGCCCAGGTCCGTCAATGCAGCGGCAAAGCGGTCCACCTGTTTCTTCAACTGGTGGTAAGTCAGTCGAGCGCCCATAAAAACCGTGGCCACTTGCGAGGGATATTTCTGCGCCGATTCCCGTAAGAAGTCGGGGACGGTGATAGGTGGGACCTCCAGCGTGTGGGAGACCCCCTCATCGTAGAACTTGAACCAAAGGCGATCCATATTTGCCTCATTCAACAGGTTATTCATATTATAGGCCAGGAAGGGCGGAACGTCAAACGAAAGCAAAACCGCCTCTGACCCTAGAGACGCGGAAGAAATACAATATCCCCCTTGCTCAGCCTGGATTGCCAAATCCAGGCCATGCCACCGGATTTGACAAACCGGTGGGAGCACCTACACCGCAATAGTGGTGCAACAGTGGCGGTTAGGGTGATGGTTTCCCCCAGCTCCCCTACAGAGGCGGTTAGTCGTCCAGATGTCGACAGCCTTTTACAGGCCGGTAATGGCAAAGGCCCCTTTGATCTGTCCCGTCAATTCATGCCAGGTTCTGGTGTGCAGTAATCGGCGCAGGATATGGGATGGCCTAAGATAGAACTCTCGGTTAGCCCGGTCGAGAAACTCGTGGAACTCCTCTGCCGTCATCGAGGGAGGCACGTAGGGTGTGGCCTCATGATCCAAGATGGTAGGTAGCTCCGAAATATCAAACTCGTAACCCTGATTAACAAGCTCCTGATAGAGCTCCGTTCCGGCAAAGGGGACGAACTTGTTGAAATGGGCATAATCAAGCTTCAGCCGCTTGGCGAATGCCAACGTCCGCTCCAGGCTTTCCATGGTCTCGGCAGGGGTGCCCACGATAAAGTCGCCCCTCACCCCCAGTCCTACCTCCTGAGCCCACCGGACGGCCTGCTCATTTTGCTCGACAGTGTTTCCTTTCTTGAGGGAAGTCAGCACACGCGGGTCGCCCGATTCCAGGCCATAGAGCACCTGCCAGCAGCCTGCCTCCTTCATTTTCTTCAGCAGTTCTTTGGTGACGGCGCTCACCCTGGTCAGGCAGGTCCAGGGAAAGCGGAGACCCTTCTCGAGAATCTTCTCGCATATCTCCATAACCCGCTCCTTATCGTAGGTAAAGGTATCGTCGAAAAAGCGGATCTCCCTGGCCCCGTACCTGTTGAGTGCTTCCTCCACCTCAGCCACCACGCGGTCGGGGCTGTGGCCTCTGGTCAGATTGCCAAACACTTTACGATCACAGAAGGTGCACTGATAGGGGCAGCCTCTGGCTGTCATCAGCACTGCCAGAGGGAGCCTGCGATAGGACGCTGGCGTGGGCGAATAGGCCGACAGGGGCGGCAAGAGGTGCCGGGCCGGGAAGGGTATGGTGTCCAGGTCCTTGATGTAACCACGGAACTCGGTGAGGATGACTTGACCATCTTCTCCAAGAGCCAGCCCGGCTATTCCCCTCAGATCTGAGAGCCCATTCCCCTCAATATGTCTAACCAACTCCAGCATGGTCCGTTCGCCCTCAGCGATAACGCCCACGTCAAAGCAATCGTAGGACAGGGCATTCTCAGGCACGGCGGAGACGTGAGCCCCCCCGAGGACGATGACCGCCTGCGGCAGGATTTGACGCACGCCCTCAGCCGTCCTCCGGGCGTCATGAAAAGCCGGTGTGGTGCTGGTAAGGCCCACCACGTCTGGCTGGTATTCTTTCAAATGATCCATCAACTGGGAGAGCGAAATGCCGATGCTACAGTCAAAGATTCGCACGTCATAGCCGTCCTTCTCCAGGACAGCGGCCAGGTAGGCCAATCCCAGCGGGGGAATGATGTTCAGAACGACCTTCATGCTGGCGGTCCTGCCGACCAAAGCCTCCGCTGTGTAGGGCGGTGACACCAAAGCGATTCTCATTGAAAAACGGCCTCCCTCGTAATAGCTTTGCCACGTTCTGGTTCTGGAACAAGAAAACTGCCTCGATGGGCTGCGCCCTATTTTACTACAGAGGCAGTTGATTGTCCAATTTGGGACAGTGGTAGCCAGGCTAAAGCTATTCAGGCAGCGGTCAACTGCGAACGATGGATTGCAGAGCCCCCTCTGCCTTAACAAAGGGGGCTTTGCAACTCCACGCTATTCCGTCTGCCCCGAACCCTTGCGAAGGTTCCGAATAGCCTCGGCACAGCGAATCTCCACCAGGCGAAGGCGCTCTTGGCCTGAAATCTGTCGCCAAACCTTCGCAAGGGTTTATTCCAGATAGTACGCCTGGAGCCGCTGCTCCAGCGACGGGTCTACCTCACTCATGACGAACGCTTCGTAGTCAGCGGCGCTCGGAAAATACTGTCGCACAAATGCACGATCCACCAGGGCACCCCTCCGCCGTCCCACCCATTCCAGGTAATCGCTGTAGGGCCACTCACCTGGATGCGCTACCAGCCCTGCCCTGACCGGGTTCAGGTGGATGTAGCGACAGAGGTGGAGAACGTACTCGTCGGTGTCAACCAAGACGCTCTTTGCGCGCCCCTCGAACAGCGTGCCGCTACGCCCCTGCTGCTTGTTGAACGCCTGAATGTAGCTGTTGAACAACCGTTGGATAAAGGGTGAGAGAGCGCCATCCTCCTCCGGGCGCAGCAGGAAATGGTAGTGGTTGGGCATCAGGCAGTAAGCGATCACGCTCAGCGGATAGTCCGCAAGGAACGACCTGGTACGCCGCAGCAGGAACAGGTAGTTGCCAGCGTTGGCAAAGATGGACTCGCGATTGCACCCACGGTTGTAGACGTGATAGCAGTGATCTGCCAGATGCACCTCTATCCCCTCGCAGCCTTGCGAAGGTTCTAAACCTTCGCAAGGCTTCTGCGCTATTCCGTCTGCACCAGGTCTTTAAAGGTAGTCACCTTTCTCGCGGGCTTACCCCGCCAGGTCTCTTTCTCCTCAGGCAGCGGAAAGCGGGTCAGCACGGTGGCCTCGTCGTGCAGGAGCACTTTGTCGCCAGCGGTCAGTTCGTCCATGGATTTGCAGGGCGGCACTTTCGCTGGCAGATTAAAGATGCCAATCTGCTCCCCCTCCCGGTTGTAGCGCTTGTCCACGTAAGCCAACCCCAGGAGGTAGCCCTGGCTGTCAATGGCGCAAGAGGTCACCACTCCGATGTACTTGCCCCGCTTGTTGACCACCGGGTCGCCGGTCTTTGGTACGCGCACTCCCTTCTCGTTCATGCGGAAGCGGATCACCTCTTTGCCGGTGTCGTACCTTTTCTCCATCAACGCCCGGCGGCCGATGAAGAAGGGCTTGTGAAGCTTGACGTAGCCGCTAAAGCCAGCCTCGATGGGGTTGATGCCAAAGGGACCCGCCAGTTCGTGGCCATACAAGGGCAGCCCCGCCTCGGTGCGCGTTGAATCACGGCAAGCCAGCCCGGTCGGCTGCAGGCCGAAGGGTTCACCCTTCTCCAGCAACAGGTTCCAGAAGGCGGCTGCCCGGTCGGGATGGACAAAGATCTCGTAGCCGATTTCCTCGCCGCAGTAACCCGTGCGGGCGATCACCAGGTCAAATCCCGACAACTCGGTCTCGATGAGGTCGGTGCGGCGGACATTGGCCAGGGCGTCTTTCACTTTCTGATCATCGGTCAGGCTCTGCAGGATGGTCAGCGACTTGGGTCCTTGCAACGCCAGGTCAATGCGCTGCCGTTCGCCGGAGGAGGGATCCTTGAGGTTCCGTAGGATAGGTTTGCCGAGCACCTTCTTGTCTGGGTGCTCCCGGTCAATGAGCACCCGTCCCTCATTGACAGCGTTCAGCCAGTCCCAATCCTTTTCGGCATTGGCAGCGTTGACCACCATCATGTAAAGACCCTTCCCGCGGCAGTAGAGCCAGATGTCATCAATGACATTGGCGTCGGGGTCCAGCAAGTAGGAATAGGTTGACTGGCCATCATCGAGCCAGCGGATATAGTTGGAGCAGACGAGGTCTAGAAAGTCGGCTGCGTACTCGCCAGCAATCTCGAAAACGCCCATGTGGGACACGTCGAAAAGGCCGGCCGCCTGTCGCACTGCCTGGTGCTCGTCGCTGACGCCGCTGTACCAGACCGGCATCTCCCAGCCAGCAAAGGGGATAATCTTCTTGGTCAGTTTCTTGTGTTCTTCGTAGAGAGGGGTACGCTGGAGAGGTGCATCCTCTGGCTCCTCCCAATGCCATTCCTCTTTCTCCACCTTGGGCCGAACGCTCCCCAGGTTCTTTTGGCCAACGAAGTAGGGCTTGGCAAAGTTGAAAAGATCCTGATGTCCGGCTTTGAAGAGAGAGAGGCCATCGGGCATCGGCTCTCCGGGTTTAAAAAGCGGCCCGACACCCTTGAGGCTGTCGCGGAACTTGAGACCTTCTGCCTTGAGTGCCTCATCCACCTCGGCGTCCATCAGGAGGTCATCCACCGTGACTGGCCCCTGAACCTTGCGGTAGACGTCGTCCTCGTCGAAGAGGACATAGCCATCGGACAGGTTGCGGAACCAGGTCTTGACCAGTTCGGTCTGGGTAGGGCTAGTGACCATGACATAGCGATCCCGGTTCCATTGGTCGGGCTCCAGCCGGAGGATGTAGACATCATCCATGAGCTGGCCGTCCTTGTCCAGCAACAGGGTCCGCCTGCTCTGGCCGGACTTGAGGTCGGCGATGTTGTTGGTGCCCACCTCTTGTAGGAAGGGCAGCGCCCGCCAGCCGCTGATGACCAGCACCCCAGGCTCGTCCCGTGGCTCCTCACAAGGGAAGCAATAGTGAGGATATCCGCTACCACAGGAGACGGTTTCGGCGTTGGTCTCGGCCGCCAGCGCCGCCACCTCGCATCTGACCTCCTCCAGAATGTCCATACCAATCTTGCCGCGCGGCAGTTCGCCAGTTAGGCCCATGTAACTGTAAGGCTGGATGTTCTTGAGGATACGAGCAATCAACTCAGCCAGCTTCTCCATCCCGGCCTTGCCCATCCCCCGCTGGGTGATCCAAGGCGTGCCCAGGCGGATGCCCATGCCCAGAGCGGTCACCTCATCGCCGGGGATAGTGTTCTTGTTGGCCACCAGTCCGCACAGGTCCAAGATGCGGACGGCCGGCTCGCCCCGCAGAGGCAGCCCATTCTTTGCTTTGATCCCATTCAAGTCAATCATCAGCAGGTGGGTGTCGGTCCCGCCGTAGGCTAGCTTGATCTCCTGCTTCTGCAACCCCTCGGCCAGATAGCGGGCGTTGTCCACGATCCGCTTCTGGAGATCCTTGAAGCAATCGGTCTGGGCGATTTGGAAGGCTACGGCCATGGCCGCAAACTTGTTGGTGTGAGGACCGCCCTGCTCGCCGGGGAAAACAGCCGCGTCTATGAGGGCAGCCTTGTCCTCGTCGGTGGTCATGATCACCGCCCCACGGGGGCCGCAGATGGTCTTGTGGGTGGTGAAGGTGGTGACGTCAACGATGCCCACTGGATTGGGGTAGACCCCAGCGGCGGCTAGGCCAGCAGTATGAGCGATGTCAGCCATGAGCAGGGCACCGCAGGTATCAGCGATCTCCCGGAACTTGGCCCAGTCGGGAGCCCATGGGTACGAGGTGTAGCCAGCGACGATGATTCTAGGCCTGTGCTCCAAAGCCAGGTCCATGATCTGGTCATAATCTAGCCGCCCGGTGGACTTGCTGACCCCATAGGACACGACGTGGTATTTCTGGCCCGAGATGTTGAGCTCGCTACCATGGGTCAGGTGGCCGCCCTGGTAGAGATCCATGCCCATCAGGGTGTCACCAGCCTCCAGGAAGGCATTGTAGACGGCCAGGTTGGCCGCTGCGCCGGATAGGGGCTGGACATTGACAAAGATCTGGTCGGCGCTGACCCGTTCGTTGGCAAACAACTGGGCGCAACGTCGTTGGGCCAGGGTTTCCACAAAGTGCACATAGTCCACGCCCTTGTAGAAGCGCCGGTCGGCGTAGCGCCGGTAGTAGGCCAACTGGTGGCTGAAGTCCAACAGCAGCTTCTCTTCGTCCCGGGTCATCCGAAGGGGCGGGTAGCCTTCGGCGTAGACGTTGTTAAAGACCGAGCCCAGCGCCTGGCGGACGGCCTTGGGAGCGATGCTTTCCGAGGGGATGAAGACAAACTTTCTGGCCTGTCTCTCCTCTTCGAGAGAAATGATTTCGCTGATGTCGGGGTCTATATCAGCCAGATCCACCCCAAAGCAATAGTCTGCGTAATCCTGATTTTCCATGTCATACTCCTTTTTATAGGTAAGGTGATGGACATGTCCCTGTCCCGACGGGAAAACAAAACGGACACCATCATCGTGTCCGTCTCTCTGTCTCTGGAACCTGAGAGTTTAGCCCACCTCTCTTCTCGAGATAGGATTTGCCCCTTCGGTGCGGCCTATTGCAACGGGCCGACTCTTCAGAGTGCTGTCAGCGCAGCGGTCCTTTTGCCTGAGAGATTAACTGCCGGGTGGACGGCGCTCGGCAGATTGCCCCTTCGGCGACCTCCTATACCGCCCTGTGCCGCAACAGCGCCACTACTGCGGCACAGGTTGCGCAACAATGGTAGGCGGTTCTCTCCCGCCATGCGTCAACCAGCGCGATCTTTTGTTGTCACTCTGGGTAGAGTTTAACATAGTTGCAGGGGTTTGTCAAACGGCACATTCTGCCCCGATTTCCAACGCGGCGGTATCCGAGAATACAAAGAGTTCCAAGACTTATTTTGAAATCTGGTTCAAGCTGTGATACAATGGACGTAAGGAAGGGTTAGCAGATGAATGTCAACTTTTGTAACCATTGAGAACTGCCCGGATACATCCAGGAGGAGACGAACACCGCTTTTGGCGTCGCATAGGCTTACCCTCCGCAGAGGAAAGGAGTAGAGATGCTAGCCAAAGTCTTCAGTTGCGCCGTGATCGGCCTGGAGGGTGCCATCATTGAGGTGGAGGTAGATATATCGCGGGGCCTGCCCAGTTTGACCATCGTCGGCCTCCCTGATGCCGCCGTCCAGGAGTCCAGGGAACGGGTCCGCTCTGCCATCAAGAACTCGGCGCTGGTCTACCCCGGCAGCCGGGTGACCGTGAACCTGGCCCCGGCGGACCTGCGCAAAGAGGGTCCAGCCTACGATCTGCCCATCGCCGTGGGCCTGCTCATCGCCTCGGAGCAGATTGCAGCCGACGTTTCCTCCTCTCTCTTCGTAGGCGAACTATCCCTGGACGGTAGTGTACGGCACACCAACGGCATCCTGCCCATGGCCAACCTGGCCAAAGAGCGCGGCCTCACAACCATCTACGTGCCTATGAGCGATGCGCCAGAGGCGGCGCTGATCGAAGGGCTTGAGGTCATTCCAATAGATAACTTGGGTTCTCTGGTAGCCCACCTTCTAGGCTACGTCCTCATCCCCCCCTATCAGGCCGATTTTGACTTTGGTCCGGATGACCTGCCCCCTTACGAGGCCGACATGAGTGAGATCAAGGGGCAGGAACACGTCAAGCGGGCTTTAGAGGTGGCAGCCGCTGGCGGCCACAATGTCATTATGGTCGGCCCTCCTGGGGCGGGCAAGACCCTCCTGGCCCGTTCCATACCGTCCATCCTCCCCCATCTGACTATTGACGAGGCTTTGGACATCACCCGCATCTACTCCGTCAGCGACATGCTTCCCCCAGAGACACCTCTCATCATGCATCGCCCCTTCCGCGCACCGCATCACACTATCAGCCACGCCGGGCTGGTAGGCGGCGGGCGCTGGCCTCGCCCCGGCGAGATTTCCCTGGCCCACCGGGGTGTACTATTCCTGGACGAGTTGCCAGAGTTTGGCACACGAGTGCTGGAAGTCATGCGGCAGCCCATGGAGGACAAGATCGTCACCATCAGCCGCGCTCAAGGCACCCTCACCTTCCCTGCGAATTTTATGCTCATCGCTGCCATGAACCCCTGTCCTTGTGGTTACTTTGGAGATCCGGTCAAGGAGTGCACCTGCTCGCTCTCCATAGTCAGTCGCTACCAGAAGCGCATCTCTGGGCCGCTGTTGGACCGCATGGACATCCACATCGAGGTGCCACGGGTGGACTATGACAAGCTATCCAGCGACCGCCTGGGGGAGCCTTCGGCGGCCATACGGGAGCGGGTGGAGGCCGCGCGAGACATCCAGCGTCGGCGGTTCGAGGGGACAGAACTGGCCTGCAACGCTGACATGGGCCCGGCCGAGGTACGTCAATACTGCGAGGTAGACCAAGCAGGCAAGAGCCTGCTACGAGCAGCCATGCAACAACTGGCTATGAGCGCGCGGGCCTATCACCGTATCCTGAAATTGGCCCGCACCATTGCCGACCTGGCCGGTTCGGAACGCATCGAGACGACACACCTGGCCGAGGCCATCCAGTATCGGCCACGGCGGCAGATGTAACATAGCTTCTGCTTAGAAATGATGATTATGATGTAAAAGGGATGAAACAAACACCTAAACCCCAATTACAACTTCAGTCGTGGTTCTTGCCAGCCCTGGTCGGTCTGCTACTGGTACTGCAACTGGTCGTACCCTATCGGGGTTGGCGAATTCTGCTGGTGGGACTGGGGGGGGCGTGGCTGGTCAGCTACCTGTGGGCACGGTCGCTGAGGCGCGGGCTGCGGCTCACCCGCGAGATGCGCTTCGGTTGGGCACAGGTTGGCGACAAGATAGTGGAGCGTTTCACACTCGTCAACGACGGCCGGCCGTCTGCCCTATGGGTCGAAGTAGCGGATCACTCTACTATGACTGATTACCAGGCCAGCCGGGGGACAGGCGTGAGCGGTCAGCACAGTATCAAGTGGCACCGAGAGGCCTTTTGTACCCGCCGTGGCCTCTTCACCCTCGGCCCGACCACTGTGCAGACCGGCGACCCCTTTGGGCTCTACACGGTCACCCTGCATTA
>Ga0180437_10008134_pt1 | contig 13412 bp, 14 predicted proteins | sample SS_ome_4_FD_132410 | JGI IMG/M metagenome (GOLD analysis project Ga0180437, IMG submission 132410) | Hypersaline lake sediment archaeal communities from the Salton Sea, California, USA - SS_3_D_1 metaG | ecosystem: Environmental > Aquatic > Non-marine Saline and Alkaline > Hypersaline >...
CGTAAAATTTTCTCGACTTGCTCGCCAGCGCTCGTATTCGGGAAAATCACGCGGCTTCGCCCCAGATTTTCCTGTTTTTTAAATCTTCAGGGCAAAATTTCCCATTTTTTGATAAAATCAGGTTAAGATTAAGCTTTTAATAGGCCAGCGTAGCTCAGTGGCAGAGCAATATCTTCATAAGGTAGAGGTCGGTGGTTCAAATCCACCCGCTGGCACCGCGTAGCCCGCTTCGCAAGAAGCGGGATTCGCGTTTTACGCGACTTGCGCAATCCTGCCTGCCGGCAGGCAGGTTCCGCGTTTTACGCGCTTCTATTTATAAGCTATAATAGAAAAGTTATGAAAAAACGAATTCTATCTGGTATTGCGTCGTCGGGGGATGGGATGCTGCATATTGGCAACTACTTAGGGGCGGTGCGGCAGTTTTTGGAATTTCAGAAAAAGTACGACTGCTTTTATTTTGTGGCTGACCTTCATGGCCTAACAACTGTTCAAGACAAGAAAAAGATGCAGAGGAATGTAGAAAATCTGGTTTTAAATTATTTGGCCCTGGGCATTGATCCGGAGAAAAGTACTTTTTACCGCCAGTCAGACTTGCCGGAGCATACCGAACTTCAAAGCATTTTAAATAATGTCACGCCGCTAGGTTTGATTAAGCGCTGCCATGCTTACAAAGATAAACTGCAAAAAGGCGAAAGCGAAGAAAGTATTAACATGGGGCTTTTTTGCTATCCAATTTTAATGGCGGCAGACATACTTCTTTATAAACCGGATTTAGTGCCGGTTGGGAAAGACCAAAAACAGCATGTGGAGATTGCTCGGGATATTGCCCAGCGTTTTAACAGCACTTTTGGTAAAGTTTTTAAGTTGCCCAAAGCATATATTCCTGAAGAAGTGGCTGTTATTGTCGGCACAGACGGCAAGCGGAAGATGAGTAAGTCTTTGGGAAATTATATTAGTATTTTTGGCTCAGAGAAAGATATTAAAGAGCAAGTGATGGGTTGTTTTACAGACCCTAAGCGGATACATGGTGACGAGCCGGGCACTGTTGCCGGCAATCCGGTATTTTTGTACCACCAGCTTTTAAATGATAACAAAGAGGAAGTAAAGGATTTGCAAGAGCGTTATAAAAAAGGTAAAGTAGGCGATGTTGAAGTTAAAGAAAAACTCTTTGCTGCCTTAATGCGCAAGTTCGGGCCGGCAAGAGAAAGATATGAGGAATTAAAAAAGTCACCGGAAAAAGTGAGAGAGATTTTGAGAAAAGGCGCGGAGAAGGTGAGGAAGGTTGGGAGGAAGATGATGGAGGAAGTAAGGGAAACGGTGGGTTTGAGGAATAAGTATTCCCCAAAAAATTAAATATTAAAAATAAAATATCAAAAACACATATTTAAAATTAAAAAATTTGACATTTAAGTTTTTATTTGTATATTCGTATATTAAATTTTGATTCGTATATTTGTGATTACTACTTATGCCTAAGAAACAATCACCAAAAAAGCAGCCAGAAAAGAAACAAGATAAACCGGGGAAGATAGTGAGGAGGCTTGAGTTTAATATAAAGCTTAATTTCAAAAAGATCTTAAGCTGGGTTTTTATTGGCATTTTAGTGGCTTTTTTCCTTTTCTCCTTTTCTGGCCCTTTGCCGGAAGATAAAAAGGGTTTGTCTGAGGTTTTACAAGACATAAAAGACGACAAGGTTGAAAAAGTAGAAATTCAGGGCGAGCAGCTTTTGCTGACCTACAAGCAGGATGAACGCTTGGTGCTTTCCAGAAAAGAGGTAAATGCTTCGTTTGTTGAGCTTTTAAAAGACGCCGGGATTGATCCTTCGACTGTTAATTTTGAAATAAAAGACCAGTCGTTTGCCCGGGCCTGGGCAAATATCTTGGAAGTTTTAATGCCGATTTTAGTAACCGGCGTGATATTTCTTTTTTTATTCAGGCAAATGCGCGGGGCTCAAGACTCGGTTTTTTCTTTTGGCAAAAGCAAGGTAAAGATGTTTTCCAAAGGCAAGCAGGATGTCAAATTCGATGATGTCGGCGATGTGGAGGAGGCCAAAAAAGAACTTGAGGAAATAGTTGACTTTTTAAAACACCCTAAAAAGTATAAAGCCTTGGGGGCAAGAACACCTAAAGGAGTTTTGCTGATTGGTCCCAGTGGAACAGGTAAAACTTTGCTTGCGCGGGCCGTGGCTGGTGAAGCCAGCGTTCCCTATTTTTCAATGGCAGGCTCTGAGTTTATGGAGATGTTGGTAGGTGTCGGTGCCAGCCGTGTGCGTGATCTTTTTGCAACGGCGAAAAAGTCAGCCCCATCAATTATTTTTATTGACGAGATTGACGCTATTGGTCGGCAAAGAGGGTTGGGCGTGGCGGCCGGGCATGATGAGCGCGAGCAGACTTTAAATCAAATTTTAGTAGAAATGGATGGTTTTGCGCCGAATGAAAATGTGGTAGTTTTGGCAGCAACCAACAGAGGAGATCTGCTCGATCCGGCGCTGATGCGGCCGGGCAGGTTCGACAGAAGGGTGGTTTTGGATTTGCCGGACATTGATGGCCGGAAAAAAATTATTGAGATTCATAAAAAAGGCAAGCCTTTTGTCAAAGACCTTAACTGGGATAAGGCAGCCAAGCGGACAGTTGGTTTTTCAGGGGCAGACCTTGAGAATATGTTAAATGAAGCAGCCATCTGGGCGGCGCGGCACAACAGAAAGGCAATTACCTGGGATGATATTGAAGAGGCAGCTACTAAGGTGAAGCTGGGGCCGGAGAAAAAGCGGTTGCAAACAAAGCTTGACCGTAAGATGACTGCTTATCATGAAGCCGGCCATGCAGTGGCAACTTTTGCCTTGCCGCATATGGACCCGGTTCATCGAGTTTCCATTGTTTCAAGGGGATTGGCCTTGGGATACACCTTAATTCCGCCGAAAAAAGACCGCTTCCATGAGACAAAGAGCCATCTTTTGGAAACGATTACTTCTTTGCTCGGCGGCCGGGCAGCCGAAGATTTGATTTTTTCTGAATTCACATCAGGCGCAGCCAATGATATTGAGAAAGCAACGATTATTGCCCGAAGGATGGTAATTCAGTATGGGATGAGCGAGCTGGGGCCGGTAAACTTAGGTCCCCATATTGATGTAGCTGATTGGGGCAAAAAGTTTTTCCAGCCAGCTGAGATTTCTCAGGAAATGGCGGGAAAGATTGACAAGGAAGTTAAGAAAATAGTTGATAGCTGCTACAAAAAGGCAGTCAAGATTTTAAAGGAAAACAAGAAAAAGCTGGACCGCGTAGCTGAGGCCCTACTTGCAAAGGAAACGATTGAGCAGGAAGAGTTTGAGAAATTGATGAAGTCAAAGGCGATGAGTGTGGGGAGAAAAACGTAGTGGTGGCATTTACCCGCCTGCAAAAGCTTGAGCTTTAGCGATTGCGGGCAGGTGACACCCTGGATAAAAATTTCTAATTTCTAATAAAATTTCAAATTACAAATGACAAATGTCAAATTGAAATTAAAAGTTCAAAATTTTTGATTCAGAGAGAATAATGAAAGCGAAACAAATTGTGAAACCAAAAAAAATAGTAATAAAACCAGTTTCTTCTGATCCGATAAAGCAAGCTTGTGGTGTTTTATCTTTTTGGAAAAAATCAGCAACTCAGATAATGAAAGAAACTAGAGAAGAGGAGGAGAAAATTGAAAAAAACAAACTTAATTGTTACTGGCGACCCTGAATTTAAGAAAATAAAAGATAATGATCTTTTGTGGCTAGACTGAATTCTCGTGATACAATGACTCCATGAGTAGATTAGTATTGGTTGACGGCAATGCGATTGTGCATCGTGCATACCACGCTTATCCCCAGACCCTGCGGACTTCAAAAGGCGAACTTATAAATGCTGTTTATGGATTTACCAGCATATTGCTTTCGGTTTTAAAGGATTTGAAACCAAAATACGTGGCCGTTGCATTTGATCTTAAAGGGCCGACTTTTCGGCATAAAAAGTTTAAAGGCTATAAAGCTTCAAGGCCCGAGATGGATGAGGAGTTAGTCAGCCAGCTTGATAGGGTGAAACAGGTTGTTTCTACTTTAAATATTCCGATTTTTGAAGAGCAGGGGTATGAGGCGGATGATGTGATCGGAACTTTAGCGCAAAAGGCAAAACTAGAAAGTTCTAAAACTCTAAAACTCTCTAACTCTAAAAATCTTGAAATTATCATCGTCACTGGAGATAAAGATGCTTTGCAGCTTATTGACAACCATGTCAAAGTCTATTTGCCGGCAAGGGGGAAAAGACCGGCGGAGCTGGTCGGCAGGAAAGAGTTTATTAAAAAATACCGCTTTGAGCCGGAGCGGCTGGTGGATTTAAAGGCCTTAGCCGGTGATACTTCAGATGAGATTCCCGGAGTTAAAGGAGTAGGTCCCAAGACAGCAACTGATTTGATTGTCAGATTTGGGGATTTGCAAGGGATTTATAAAAATCTTGATGAGATCAAAGATTCTGTTAGGTCAAAGTTGACTGGTGATAAAAACAAGGCCTTTTTATCATATGAGCTGGCCGAAATTGAAACGGGCGTGCCGATAAAATTAAAGCTTAAGAAGTGCAAACTGGCTGATTATGACAGAGAAAAGGTGTTGGAGTTGTTTGAAGAGTTGGAGTTTAGAACTCTTATTTCGCGACTGCCGGATGATGGGTGGCACACTATGGTTAAAGAAACATTTGGTGGTAGTCCGAATGGGCAAAAACCCAAAAGTGGCGAAAGCGCGGAAGATGGACAAATGAAACTATTTAGTAGTTAGTAGTTGGTAGTTGGCAGTTAGCAATTTGTTAATTTGATCTTTCTAGCTACTATCTACTAGCTACTAGCTACTAGCTACTGAGCTTATGAAGATTGCTCTAGTCCACGATTACCTCTCTGAATTCGGCGGCGCCGAAAGGCTTTTGGAGGCCCTTTGCGAGATGTTTCCAAAGGCGCCGATTTATACGGCATTTGCCGTTAAAGACTCGACTGCATGGAAAAGATTTAAAAATAGGAAAATCATTGAATGGCGGCATACTTGGCTTATAAAGCATGGCAAACTTTATAGCCCTTTGCGGTTTTTAGCACCCTGGATTTGGGAAAGCTTTGATTTTGACGACTTTGATTTGGTGATTTCTTCAGCCTCTTGGTATATCACCAAAGGGATTATTACCCGGCCGGAAACGACCCACATTTGTTATTGCCATACGCCCCCCAGATATCTTTATGGTTACAAAACAGCGATTGAATGGCAGAGATACTGGCCGATTAAGATTTATGCTTATTTTATAAATAATTTTTTGCGAAAATACGACTATCTGGCAGCGCAAAGAGTTGATCAGTTTATTGCCAATTCAGAAAATGTCAAAAAGCGAATAAAGAAGTTTTATAAACGCGAGGCTAAAGTTATTTATCCGCCGGTTAATGTAGCTGAAATCAAAAAGGCAACAAAAAATTTAAAGCCAAAAGATTATTTTTTAGTTGTTTCCCGGGTGGTTGGTGCTAAGGGCATTGATTTGGCAATTAGGGCAGCTAACAAGTTAAACATCAAGCTTAAAATTGTCGGCGAGCCGGCAGGCCTTAGGTGGGAAGAGAAAAAGTTTAGGAAATTTAAAAAAGGTAATATTGAATTTGTCGGTCGGGTTTCTGATGAAAAACTTTGGAAGCTTTATGGAGAGTGCAAGGCCTTTTTGGCACTAGCCGAAGATGAAGACTTTGGTATTACACCAGTTGAGGCAATGGCCGCCGGCCGGCCGGTTATTGCCTTTGCCGGCGGTGGCTACCTGGAAACAGTGGTTGACGGCAAGACCGGTTTGTTTTTCAAAAAAGCCACAGTCGAAAGTTTAGCAAAAACGATAAAAAGGTTCGATAATTCGAACCTGCCTAGCCGGCAGGCAGGTTATCGAACTATAATGCCTGTGGCGTGTCGTAAGCAGGCGGAGAGGTTTTCTAAAGAGAGGTTTAAGAAAGAGATAAAAGTATTTATTCGGAAGAATCTTTCAGTAAAGTAAGTTTTTTAGGGATGAATTTTTGCGTTCGTCTGACAAAAAAACGCTCGGTAGCGAAAAACAAGGCCTTCCAGAAACGATTAAAATATAAAAGAGAAAAGAGAAAACTTCCCACAATGAAGACAGCATCATAAGAGCGGCGCATCCAGTAATTATCTTCTAAATGAATCCACATCCCAAACTCATCAACAGCCCAGCCAAGTCCCCATCCATAAGCAATAGCAACCAAACGAGGCCTTTTGTGATGTAGGTTATTTAAAGCCGCTAAACCGGCTATTGCCAATACAATAAAGCCATAAGCAAAATGATGGACGTGGGTTCCTTTAATACTCAAAAATAAATTAGGGAAAAGATAGACAGTGATACGGGCAGCAATGAAGATAAAAAAGAATGAATAAAGAACCCAAAACATGATTTCTTGTTTCTTTCTGACGACCATGCGATCATAGACTTTTGATATTAGTTTTGATAAAGTTTTTGGTTTAGGCATGACTTAAGTTTATAATAGAAAAGTAATTAGCGTCTAGCGTCTAGTTATTAGCGTTTAGTTTATTTGATTGAAGAAATATTTATGCCAGAACTACCAGAGGTAGAGACAATTAAGAGAGGATTAGCTAAAGCCATTGTTGGGAAAAAGATTAGTGGGGCGAAGGTTTTGCGGGAGAAAAGTTTTAAAGGATCTGCAGAGCAGATTGTTGGCAAAAAGATAGTAGGCATTAGTCGCAGGGCGAAATTATTAATAATAGAATTGGGTAGTAAATCGAATAGAGCAAAGGCACCGCAAAAGCGCAAAATAAGCAAAAGCGCGAAGAATAATGGAACAATCGAACAATCGAACAATCGAACAATGTATCTAGTTATTCACCTGAAGATGACAGGAGTTCTCGTCTATAGACGAGAAAGCAAAAAGCAAAAAGCAAAAAGCAAAAAGCAAGAATACAATTCAAAATTATCAAAATCTAAAGATAGGGGGAGTCCGTATGATATACAAGAACTTCCTAACAAGTATACAAGGGTGGTTATTGAGTTTGGGGACGGGAGTAAATTGTTTTTTAATGATTTGCGAGTTTTTGGGTGGATGAAAATAATATCAAAAATCAAAAATAAAAAATTAAAAACACATATTAAAAATGAAAAACAACAAAAGTTAAAAACCGATGGACTGGATCAAATTATAGGGGAGAAGTTGGGGCCGGAGGCGCTGGGCGAGGATTTTACAGTTGAGTATTTGAAAGAGGTTTTGAGCAATTGGGGGAGGCCGGTGAAATTGCTTCTGATGGATCAGAAAAAGATAGCCGGCATCGGCAATATCTATGCCAATGAGGTCTTGTTTTGTGCCGGTATTGCGCCGCACCATCGCGGTCGGGAGTTGGTCCGCGACCATCTGGAGAAGGTGAAGAAACTCCATAAATGTATAAGAAAAGTTTTAAAAAAAGGCATAAAGTATGGCGGTTCGACTGCCTCAGACGACGCTTTTAGAAATATTAAAGGAGAGAGGGGCGGGATGCAGCAGCATTTGAAAGTTTATGCTAAAGCCGGCGAGGATTGTCCCAACAAGTGTGGTAAAAAGATTAGGCGAATGACCCTGGGCGGCCGGGGCACCTTTTTCTGCCCCAGATGCCAACGATGAAAATTTAAAATTACAAATGAAAAATGTAAAATTGTTTGTCTACGCCAAATCTGGCAAAGACAGAAAATTTCAAATTTAAAATTAAGAAATGCAGGAAGAGTTTTTGAAAAGGATTAGAAATTGGTTAAAAAAGGCTTCTGAATAGAAATTTTCCCTGAATTTGTTAAAAATTGGTATAATTGTTTCTGGAGGAGTGCGGTAGTGGTTTATCCGGATGGTCTTGAAAACCATTGTCTTTTACAAGACTCGTGGGTTCGAATCCCACCTCCTCCGCAACTCATTTTTCTTGATTTAGAGCTATATTTTTAAAAAATCTTGGTTTTCCCCTTGACAAAAAGATAATCTTTTGATAATTTTAAGATAATATGAATATAAACACAATTTCTATGAAACAGTTAAGAGAAGATTTCTCCTCTGTTAAGGAAAAACTTGAGAAAGGGGAGGAGTTGATGTTGATTTATAGATCCCAGCCTTTGGCTAAAATAACTTCCTTGATGGAAGAGCCTTTTGGTAAAAAGGCGAAAACTAAAAAAAAGGCCAAAAAAAAGGACTATTCTAAGATAATTGAGAAGTTAGCCGGCGGTTTTGAATTAGGCGATTGGACACCAGAACAATTAAATAAACTCCTAGACAAAAGATATGAAAAAATGTTATCTGGATTCTAATATTTTAATTAATCTTAAGAACACCAAATCTTCTTTTCATAAAAAAACGAAGGAGTTATTGGTAAGCCTTGTTAATAATTCTTACAACTTATGTATTTCTTCGTTGGTTTTAGATGAGTTTTTACATCAGTTTCAACACATATTAAAATTTCAGAAAAAAAGAGATATTTTGAAAAAAGTTCTTTATGCTTTAGAATCAGTTATGAGTTTGCCAAAATTGAAGCTTGTTAATCCTCCTCTTTCTAAAAAAAATCATTTAAAAATTGTGGGATACATGAAGGATTATAATTTATTACCTCGAGATGCTTATCACTTCTTAATAATGAAGGAAAATAAAATTGGCTATTTTGCCACTTTTGATAAAGATTTTAGAGAAGTATTTAGAGAAGGCAAGATTAATGATGTTTTTTCAGTGATATAATGGCTTCATGTTTTTGAGTTCCTTAAGTTTGCAAGATTTCCGTTTGTTTGAAGAGAAACTTTTTGAGTTTTCCGGCAATACAACTTTGATCGTCGGGCCAAATGCTTCGGGCAAGACAAATCTTTTGGAGGCAATCGTGTTTTTGGCAACCGGCAAGAGTTTCCGGGCAGGGAAAATAGATGAGGTGATTAGGAATGATCAGGATTTGGCAAGAATCGTAGGAAGAATTTCGGATGGAAACCCCGTAAAACTCCTGCCTGCAAAAGGGCCTACGGCTTCTACTTACAAGCGCGTCGCCACGGGGCAAGGTTTGGAAGTGGTTTTGACAAGGGGGGAGATAAATGGGGAGAGAGTGCCGAGAAAAAAGCTTTTGGTTAATGGAGTAGCAAAGCGGCTTTTTAATTTTGCCGGAAACTTGCGGGCAGTTTTATTTGAACCCGAGGACATTGAGCTTGTCATTGGCAGTCCTTCAAAGAGGCGTGATTATTTGGATTTTGTTTTAAGCCAGGTGGATCGGGAGTATTACCGTTCGCTTTTGTCTTATGAGAAAGGTTTGCGAAGAAGGAACAAGATTTTGCTGGCAATTCGTGAGGGTGAAGCAAGAGCCACTCAGCTTGAGTTTTGGAACAGGCTTTTAATTAAAAACGGGCAGCTAATCACAGAAAAAAGAGAAGGCTTTATAAAGTTTCTTAATGAACAATTGAGCGATCGGACAATAGAGTACGACAGAAGTATTATTTCTGAAGCAAGGCTTAACCAATATAAAGATGCCGAGGTAGGAGCTGGGGCAACTTTAGTCGGGCCACATAGAGATGACTTTGTCATCTCAGCTACCAGCTACCAGCTACCAGCTACCAGTAGAAATTTAGCAATATATGGCTCGCGTGGTGAGCAGCGGATGGCAGTGCTTTTAATCAAATTGGCTGAACTTGAGTTTGTTGCTTTGCGAACCGGCGAGCGGCCGCTTTTATTGCTGGATGATATATTCTCAGAATTGGACAAAGAACATAGAAAGGAGATTTTAAATATTATTCCAAAACAACAAACGTTTATTACAACAACAGATATAAATGTTGCTGATAAGAGACATTTAAATAAAATAGAAATAATAGAATTGAGATAGTGTAAAATAAAACTAATGGAGAAGATTACTAAAAATTTACTAAAAGGTTTATATCGGCCGCCTAAAGATTCTCACAAGGGGCAAAATGGAAAGCTGACGATTGTGGGAGGGTCGAGGCTTTTTCATGGAGCCTCTTTATGGGCTTTAAAGACAGCATCAAGAATTGTTGACATGGTTTTTTATGCGACCGTTCCTGAAAATGAAGAGCTTACAAAAAAGCTAAAATCAGAAATTTATGACTTTATTTTTATTCCCCGCGGCAAAGTTGAAGATTATGTTGAGCAGTCAGATGCTATTTTAATTGGCCCAGGACTTGTCAGGGGTAGTAAAAAATATACAGGGACTGGTGAAACAGGAGAAGAAACAAAGAGACTAACCAAAAGGTTATTAGATAAATTTCCAAAGAAAAAATGGGTGATTGATGCCGGCAGTTTACAAGTAATGGATGTTGGGTGGTTGAAAAGGTTGGAAAATGTGGTGATTACGCCACACCTGAAAGAGTTCCGTGAACTCTTTAAACCAAAAACCAAAAACCAAAAACCAAAAACACAAATTAAAAATTTAAAAACAAAAGAACAATTTAACAATAGAACAATAGAGCAATGGAACAATATGCTTTTAGATAAAGCTAAAGAGTGTGGAATTACTATTGTTCTTAAAGGCCCGACTGACATTATTTGTTCAACTAGGAGATGTTTGGTGAACAAGACCGGTAATGAAGGAATGACAAAGGGAGGAACTGGTGATGTTTTGGCAGGGTTGATTGCTGCTTTGGCTTGCAAAAATAAGCTGCTTTTAGCGGCCGCAGCCGGCACCTATATAAACGGTTTGGCCGGCGACCGGCTTTATAAAAGGGTCGGTCCATATTTTAATGCTTCGGACTTGTGTGATGAAATTCCGAAAGTGATGAAAAAGTTAATGGAGTTTTAGGCTAATTAGCCAAATTTGGCTAATTGGGAAAAGTGCGTATTTTCATTGGTATTCCATTATCAAAAGAGGCGGAGAGAGAGGTTGAGAAGCTTTATAAATCCTTAAAGAAGAAGCATTGGAAAGTGAAGTGGGAGCCGATTCATAAGATTCATCTTACATTAGCCTTTTTGGGAAATATTAAAAATAAAAAATCAAAAACCAAAAACACAAATTTAAAAACTGAAAAACTTCAATCAGTTGGAATAATTAAAGCGGCTGTTGAAGACGTCTGTCAGTCACTTCAGTCAATTAAAGTGGAGTTTAAGGGTTTGGGGTGTTTTCCGGATTATGACTGGCCGAGGATTATTTGGTTGGGACTTAAAGGCGATTTAAAATCGCTTTCTTTTTTACAAAAAAAGATTAGAGAGAATTTAAAAAAAGCAGGCTTTGATTTTGATGAAAGGCCTTTTAGGGCTCACTTGACACTTGGAAGGATTAAAAGAGCCCGGGCTAAAGAAAGAAGAGAGATTGGCCGGCAAATTAAAAAAATGCAGAAAATGGATTTTAAAAAGGAATGGGTGATTGATAAGGTGGTTGTTTATGAGAGCAAATGTCTTCCAAAAGGGTCGAAGTATTTTGAGCTTTTTTCCTGTAGGCTGTAGTCCGTAGACAGTAGACAATAGGCATTATTTAGAATTCAATTTTTCTTTGATTTTGGAGAGTTGGAGGGTGACGGTGACGGCGAGGATGGTGACGATGATGGCATAGACAACTAGCGATATCATGCCGGAGTCGGTGCCGACAAAGGGTTTTATGTATTCGCTGACAAACTCTTTGATGACATTGTTCCAAGCTAAAGCGGCTACCAAACCAAAACCATTGGTAGCAAGTTTGAGCATTTGAGAGATGACCTCAAGCTGATATTTTCTGGCTTGCTTTTTGGTGGTTTTTAAAATGTTTTGGACCATGGGGATACTTGCGTAAAACGCGGAAACTGCGTAAGCTGCGTAAAGCGCCATTCTTTTTATACGACAAATGGAGAAGAGAAGTCAAATAGGACAAATTTTGGAGGTTGTTTTTTTCCGCAAAGAACACCATAATAATAAAGGTAATGAGCTTTAGGGCTTGAGGTAATAAGGGAAGGTAAAAAGGTTCAAGGTTTAAGCTTCGAGCCGGCTTATTACTTTGTTACCTTTTCTACCTTTTTACCTGCATTTTTGTGTTTGTTCCAAAATTTACAATCACCAACCAGCTTTTGAAAAACATCAGCGAAATTGAAGCGGCTCGCGGGGTGATTGACAATGCGGTTTTAGTGCCTGCTTGGGAGAGAAAGTTTGAAAAAGAGGCAATTGAAAGAACTGTCTATCATGGCGCCCGTCTTGAAGGAAATGATTTGTCTTTTGACCAGGCTAAAAAAATAATTGAGCATATAGATGGGAGAAAGTCTTTGGCGACAATCAGCCAGCAGGCAGGAGTGGAGGCCGACAAAAGAGATGTTCAGGAAATAATAAACTATAGAAATGTTTTAAGACATCTTGCTTTATTGCAGGAGAAACACGAGAGAGTTGGCGGCCGTTTTCTTTATTATAAAGAGTCAGAGCTTAAGTCTATCCACAAGCTTGCTTTAGAAGATATTTCAGCTGAGGAAACTTTAGGAAAATACCGTGATACCCGTTTGGTGGTCCGCGATTCTTCCGGCGAAGTTTCTTTCAAGCCGCCGCCGCCGGTTGAAGTGCCTTACCAGATTGAGCATTTTTTTGAGTGGCTTAATTCCTTAACAGGCCGTGAAGTCCATGCGGCAATCCGCGCCGGCATTACTCATTTTGAGCTGATGCGGATTTATCCCTTTGTTGAAGGCAGTGGCCCGACAGCTAGAGCATTTGCTACTTTAGTTTTGTTCCGCGAAGGGTATGTTGCAAACCGTTTTTTCTCTCTTGAGGAGTATTTTGACAAAGATATAAGTTCTTACTATCAGGCTTTGCGGGAAGTTTCTGAAAAGGGCGGCGATTTAACGGCCTGGCTTGAGTATTTTACTTTAGGGCTGGCAGTTGAGTTTGAAAAAATTAAAGAAAAGGTAAGAAAGATTGCCTCTGATACAGTGTTTAAAGATAAGGGTCAGCAAATTGCTTTAAGCGACAGGCAGATTAAGATAATTGAGTTTTTGCGGAAAAACACACAAATTACGGTACGTGAAGGCAGAAAGGTTTTGCCCGGCCTTTCTGATGATACGATTTTGAGGGAAATCAAGGACTTAATGAAGAAAAAAGTGGTTGTTAAAAAGGGCAGCACTAAAGCATCGCGGTATGTTTTGAAAGAGATATAAGTAAAACTCAAAACTCAAAACGTAAATCTCAAAACTACAACTCAAAACTCAAAACTAGAAAGATTTGAAATTTGACATGTGGATTTGACATTTGAGTTTTGACATTTGAGATTGATTTTTTGAACTTCTCCACTCTTTCCCAATATTTAGAAAAAATCGAAAAGACGGCTTCTAGGAATGAAATGACTAAGATTTTAGCCGAGCTTTTTAAAAAGTGCTCTAAAGATGAGATTGATAAGGTTTGTTATTTATCTCTTGGGAGATTGGCGCCAAAGTATCGGGGAATTGAGTTTAATATGGCAGAGAAAATGGCAATTCGTGCCTTGGCTA
>Ga0180437_10008137_pt1 | contig 13405 bp, 13 predicted proteins | sample SS_ome_4_FD_132410 | JGI IMG/M metagenome (GOLD analysis project Ga0180437, IMG submission 132410) | Hypersaline lake sediment archaeal communities from the Salton Sea, California, USA - SS_3_D_1 metaG | ecosystem: Environmental > Aquatic > Non-marine Saline and Alkaline > Hypersaline >...
GGGTCTCTGGGATTTCGCGGGATAGCGTGTCGGAGGCCCGAACTTGTTCGGGTTTTGCGCGTGGATACCCCAACAAGTTGGGGACTCCAGCGCCCTGACCACGCAAAGTCCCAAAGAGCCAGGATCTTGAGGCTAATGGCCTGTCTCGCCCTCGGTGAAGCAGACGATGCCGTCCACAATGCCCTGGGCCACCAGATCGGCCCGTTGGGTCAGCATCGTGCGATCGTCATACATGAAGCCGACCTCGATGATGGCCGCTGGTGTCTGATCCTCAATCTCGTAGAATGTATGGTAACGGGTCATATCAAAGGTGATACTCGTGGCGTGGAAGAACATTCCGGTCCGGGCGGCGTAGCACTGCGCCAGACAGGCAACAAGCCGATCCTCTGCCTCCGGCACCAGGCTGTCCTCCACACTGGCGACTTTGAACCCACTTGCTGGCGGGGCGGCGTTGGTGAAGACATCGCAGGAATCGGCGTGGATGGAGAGGAGGGCGTCCGCCTGGTAATCTTCCAGGCGCGGGTCGAACTCCGCCAGAAGGTCGGCCTGGTAGCCGAGGGCTTGCAGGATGGTGACAACTCGCTGAGCAACGTCAAGGTTGATGTCGACCTCCATCAGGCCATCTGGGCACATCGCACCCGTATCGTGTCCCCAGTGACCGGCGACGATGCCGATACGCGGAGCAGCGACAGTTGGTTCGCCGGGTTGAGTGGTGGGAGGAGGTGGATTGGTGGGCGGTACATCCGGTTGTTCGATGGCCGGTACATTCGGTTGTTCGGTGGCCGGTAGGGGATTCGCGGGTGGGGCAGCAGACGGGGCGGGAGACAGGGCAATAACTGGCACGAGTGCGGTAGGAGATCTGTCTTCCCAGATACCGTGAGTCAGGGCAACGATGGCGGCTATGCACGAGGCGGTGACGACCAGGCGCGAGGCAATGGGAACAGCGCCTGAGGTTCCTTCGCGTGTGGATGATGTGCGACGGCTTGCTTGGCCTGCCACCTTTTCTCTCCTGAGTGTGTATCTTACCCTGGAATGGGAAGGAAGTCAATCTGATCCACGCTGCGCGCCAGCGACACCGGGCTGCACTGAGTGGTATCCTACGCGCCGCTAAATGGATTGCCCGCCAAAGGCCTGGCCTGCCAAGATCTATCTGCTGTTGATTCTGAGCAGTTGCTGAACGTCGGGGGGGAGGGGGCGTCGTTTTCTGGATGACTCTCCTTCCCACAGGATATTCAGAACGCGCCGACGGGTGTGACCTGCTGGCCCTAAACGTACGGAGAGCCGGGGTCGCCGTACCCCGGCCCTCACCAAAAGGAGGAGAAGAAGAAAAACCGCACCTAAGTCTGCCTGTATGATACCATGTCTCGCTCCTTGGGACTTGACTCCAACCCTACGCTAACCCTACGGAAACCCTACGCTGACTGCGGAAGCAGACAGGGCACCCCGCCTAGAGTGCCCTGCTGACGTAGAATCACTGGCGATTTCCAAAGTCACTCCTTCAGTGCGGGCAGTATCAAGCTGAAGGTGCTGCCCACGCCTGGCCTGCTTTCCACCCAAACCCGTCCGCCGTGCTTTTCGATCACTGTCTTGACGATGGCCAAACCCAGCCCGGCACCTACCACATCAAGGGTTTCATCCGACTCTACACGGTAAAACTTCTCAAAGATGTAGGACTGTTGGGCTGGGGGAATGCCGATGCCGTTGTCGGCCACACTTACCGCGACGTGCCCACGGTCCACCGTCGCACTGACGGCGATCCATCCTCCTTGTTGTGTGTAGTTAACTGCGTTGTTCAGTAGGTTGTCCACCACCTGGCGCAGACGATGGCGATTGCCCTCTACCCGCGGCAACGGCATTGAAGGCTCCCACCTCAGTTCTTGTCCCTTCTTCTCTACCTGTGGGCGGATATCCTCGATCGATTCCTCGATCACCTGCCTCAAGTCGCAGGTGCCATTTCCATCTCAAGGCCGGCCTCGAGACGCTGGACATCGAGCAGCCTGTCGAGCAGGTCGGTAATCGTCTGTACGCTATGGCGGGCGCGTAGGATGAATTCTTCTTGTTGTGCGGTCACCGGCCCGGCCCGGGGTAGCAACTCGACATAGCCCTGGATGGTCGTCAGGGGCGTGCGCAGATCGTGAGAAACGGTAGTAACGAATTCAGACTTGATACGGTCCAGTTCTTTCAGATGCGTAATATCCTGCATCATGAGAACTCGCCCGATTCCGTGCACCGGAGTGAGCTGTGCGTTGAACACGCGTCCATCCTCCAGAGGCACCTCGCTGCGCGTTGCGCGCTCCGTCTTGCGCACCTCAGCCAGCAAGCCGTGTAGGACTGGATATGGGATGGTAACGTCGGTGGTCTGGCCGAGCAGGTCATTCTCGGCTGCACCCAGTATGCTGCAGGCCGCCGGGTTGCTCATCAAGATGGTGTCCTTTTCGTCCACGACGATGATCGCGTCCTGAGCCTCCCGTATGATGGTCTCCAACTTGACTCGCTCGGCCTCCGCTGCCTCGAAGAGTCGTGCATTCTCGATGGCGATGGCCGCATAGTCTGCCACGGCCGAAAGCACAAAAATGTCTCGCTCGGAGAATGATGGTTCCCTCTCGCGATTGATCAAACCCAATACGCCGATCACTCCACGGTCAGGAACACGGAGTGGCAGGTAGAGCAGTGCCCCGGTCAAGTAGTCGGTGGTGACCTTGGCACGATCGCCGCTCAGAAACACAGGGCGCCCTGTTTCAATCACTCGCCCTGCGACGCTGTCTTGTACGCGCACGCGCAGGTTCCGGGCGATTTCCTCCTCCATCCCCTTAGCCGCTCGCAGGTAGAGCTCTCTCTCTTCTTCATCCAGCAGCAAGAGCATACCTTCATCAGCGTCGGCAAGATATACTCCTGCGTCAACCACGCGATTGAGCACGCGATTCAGATCTAGCAGTGATGTGACTGAGCGTCCAATGGTGTAGATGATGTTCAGTTCCTGGAGTTGGCGCTGAAGTTGCCGATTAACATCCAGAAATCTCCGTGTGAGCTGATCGCGCTCCTCGCGTGCCGTTGTGGTGGAGAGGACGCGTCGAATCGCTTCCTGCATCTCCATCGGGCCGAAGGGTTTGACAACATAGTCACGTGCTCCCAATCTGAAGGCCTGCACGACCAGTTCAACTGATTCGCTGATGGTGGTAAAGACAATAGGTATATCTATGTTCTGTTCTTGCAGTGTTTTCATCACCTCAAGGCCATTCATCTTGGGCAACTGCATGTCCAGGATGACGAGATTTGGGTTCTTCTCCAAAGCCAGCCGAACCCCCTCTTCCCCATCCATAGCTGCCAGGTGCCGATAGCCGTTGGGTTCGAAAACCAACTCGGCTAGCAGTTGCTGCGTCTTTGGGTCATTCTCGATTACCAGGATGCATGCTCGTTCCACGCGTACCTCCTACTTTGCATCCAAATGATATGTCATTTCGTGTTGGGGTCAATTGAGGATACACAACTCTCCGTACCGTTTACAAGCTCGTGCGTCGGCAGGTCGGTTCGTGCGACAAGCCCCGTGGAAACAGGGCTTGTGGAAGTCAAGTGGTGTCGCCAGGGAGAGCGGAATCTCCAGTCAATAATGGTAAGTTCAGCGTCCCCATGTTTCCCCTCGATGCAGGACACCAAGTATTGGATTGGCCTTAGCGCGGCCCCCGGGCAATTCCTTGCCGCGTCTCCCTGGGCGCCATCTGTATTCTGCGGTCGGCGTGTCTACGTTGCTTCCTCGATCGGTCGGCAGGTGACGTGAAGATAGGCGAATTCTCCGCGTGGAGGGATCAGGTCAACGACCTCGGTGATCTCGAAGACTTCACCACCCAGTTCTATCTGGTCACCAACGCGGGGCGCGGTGTCCATGTTGACGATCTCGCCGGGATGTTGTCTGCCCACAATAACGAAACTCACTTTGTAAATCACGATCCGCCTCCAGCCAGTCTATCCTGCAGGTTGCGATGACGTAGTTTGAACGACAGATCGGTGGCAATGTTGCGCATCACGATAAAACCGATGTGATGGTCGCCTTCGCAGAGCGCCCAGAAATCCTCGTGTGGGATGACAAAGAGCACGGTACCATCCCGCGCGCAGCGTACCGTCGCCGAGCGGGCCCCTCTGTCCACGAGTGCCATCTCGCCAAACACCTGTCCTTTTCCTAGGCGGACGAGGGAGCTTAACTGGGGTGCTCCTGGCACGTCCTGAACCGCTCCTTTGACGACTTCCACTTCGACCATGCCGCCTTCGATGATGTAGAGCTCATGAGTGGGCGCGCCCTCGCTGATGATGATATCGCCGGCGTTGTAAGTCGCTTCACGGCCCAGGGCGGCGACCCGCTCAACCTGCTCGGGTGCAAGTCCCAGAAACAGCTCACTGTGTTGAAGTAGCTCGGAAACTGACATATCTATCCTCCCTTGTTCACAACTAGATCATGGCCAGAAATCATGGCCCGAAGCGCTCGCGCCCGCTCCACGTAATGCACAGCAAAGCTATGTGTGCGCTCGACCTCTTCAGGTGCAAGTTCCCGTACCACTCGTGCCGGTATCCCTAGCGCCAGATGGCGGGATGGGATAACCATCCCCTCGGGCACCAGCGCACCGGCCCCCACTATCGCCTCCTGGCCCACAACCGTGCCGTTCAGAACGATGGCCCCAATACCGATCAGTGCGCCATCCTCGACGGTCGCACTGTGCAGCACTACCCGATGACCCACGGTCACGCCTTCACCCAGTGTACAGGGCTCATCGAGATCCACGTGAATCAGCGTCAGGTCCTGGACGTTGGTGCGAGCCCCAACAGTGATGGCTGCATTATCTCCCCGCAGTACACAACCGAACCAGACACTCGCCCCACTCGCGATATGCACCTCACCGACGATGGTCGCGTTGGGCGCAATGTATGCGGTGGGGTGGACGAGTTCCGGACGGTAGGTGATGTTCACACTGTTATTGTACCACAAAACGCGAGTCTTTTGTAGTTTCCGGTTGTGTTTTGCTAGCTCTCTGCTACAATCGGCCCGTTTGTATGAGGAGGCAGAGCATTGGACGGAATCTTTTATCCTGACAGTGTTGCAGTCATCGGTGTTTCGGAACGACCCGATAACCTGGCAGCCAACATCGTCGGCAACCTGTTGGAGTTCGGCTACAGTGGTGACATCTACGCCGTCGGACTGCGGAGCGGGCAAGTACACGGTATTCCCAATGCCTCGTCCAGCGAGTGCACGAGTTGAGCCGCGAGCTGAACAAGCCCATAGCGTTCTGCGCATTTGCTCAACAGGAGGAGGTGGAACGGCTCCGTCAACAGACGGAGGAACCCATATTCATCGAGATCGAGGCGGCGGTGCGAGCCTTGGCCGCCTCGCGTGGCCGGTACGGCCGACCGCCGCGGATGGGCTACATGCGATTGCTCTTGTCGGAGGCCGAAAAACTTGACGAATCAGGGCTTTTCCGTTACAATCGCCTTGCTGTCGAGCGGCTGTGTGTATCAGTCGGGGCATCCTGTTTGATGTTTGAGAATCTAACCGAAAAACTCCAAGCCGTCTTCAAGCGGCTGGGCAAGCGCGGCATCCTGCGCGAGTCTGATGTTGATGAGGTGCTGCGTGAGATCCGGCTCGCTCTGCTAGAGGCGGATGTACATTACAAAGTAGTGAGGGATTTCATCCGTCGCGTGCATGAGCGGGCCATAGGCGCCGAGATCACCAAGAGCCTAAGCCCTGCACAGCAGGTGATCAAGCTCGTCCATGAAGAACTGATTGACACGCTGGGTGATCCAGGGCGGCTGCAATTGACAGGGTCTGCGCCCTACGTCATCATGCTGGTCGGGCTGCAAGGCTCGGGCAAGACGACAACGGTGGCGAAACTGTCCCGCCACCTGAAGCGGGGTGGTCATCTGCCGCTGATGGTTGCTGCCGATACCTATCGCCCGGCCGCCATTACGCAGTTGGAGGTATTGGGCCGCCAACTGGAGCTGCCGGTCTACAGCGAGGGGCAGCACGCCTCTCCTCCCCAGATCTGTGCGAATGGTGTCCGTGAAGCCCGCAAGCGTGGGTACGACGTTCTAGTTCTTGATACTGCTGGACGGCTCCAGATTGACCAGGACATGATGGCCGAGTTGGAGGCCGTCAAGCGCGCGGTGAAGCCGGTCGAGACGCTCCTGGTGGCGGACGCGATGACGGGACAGGAGGCGGTCAATGTTGCGGCTGGTTTTCACGAGCGCATCGGGTTGACCGGCCTGATACTGACCAAGGTTGACGGTGATGCTCGCGGGGGCGCGGCCATCAGTATGCGGGCGGTCACCGATGTGCCGATCAAGTTTCTGGGCACGGGTGAGAAGACCGACGCGCTGGAGGCTTTCCACCCGGATCGGCTGGCTTCGCGCATCCTTGGAATGGGGGATATGCTGACGCTCATTGAGCGGGCGGAGGCGACCTTCGATGCGGAGCGGGCCGAGCGGTTGGAGCGCAAGTTGCGCGACGCCAGTTTCGACCTGGAGGATTTCCTGGAGCAGTTTCAGCAGATCAAGCATATGGGGCCGTTGAGCCAGATTCTCGACATGGTGCCCGGGATTGGGCGGTTGGCTCAGGATATGCCGCCCGAGATCACGGATCAGCAGTTCAGGCGTGTTGAGGCAATCATCCTTTCGATGACGCCGGAGGAGCGGCATAACCCCCGCATCCTCAACTCCAGTCGCAAGAAGCGCATTGCGCGCGGCAGCGGAACTTCGGTGGAGGAAGTGAACGCGCTGTTGAAACAGTTTCGTCAGATGCAACGGATGATGAAACAACTGGGGAGGGGAAAGGGCGGTATGCGAGGGATGATGCGGATGTTTGGATAGGAATACACTGTAAGTCATTTACTGCAAACGACAGGAGGAGTATGGTCAGGATTCGATTGCGTCGCGTAGGTGGGAAGAAACAACCTAGTTATCGGGTGGTAGTAGCCGATTCTCGATCCCCCCGCGATGGACGGTTCATAGAGGTCATTGGTTTCTACAACCCGCGCACTGAGCCGGAGACGGTGACGATCCAGGAAGACCGTGCATTGCACTGGTTGAGTGTCGGGGCGCAGCCCAGCAGGGCAGTGGCCCGCTTGCTGGAGAATCAAGGCACATTAGGTCGCTTCGAGCGGCTTAGACAGGGTGAGCCTCTGGAAGCACTGGTGGCCGAGGCCGCGGAGGCGGCTCAGGCTGCGCCGGAGGTCGGCCTCAAGACTCGCCAAGAGGATGTTGTGCCTGAGGCGGAAGAGTCCGTATTGGAGCCAGAAGCAGGGCTTTCTGACGATCAGGCTGAGGAGGGAGAGACAACGGAGCCCACTGAGGTGGGAGATGAGGGCGAGGAGACAGAGACAGAGGAGGAAGACATAAAAGAAGAGGAGTGATTTTCCTATCGCAGTGGAACACTGCTCCTCCACTGCGTCTTCGACTGTTCATGGCATCTGCAACAACAGCTTTCTCACAAGCGAACACGACGCCCACTTCAGGAAGGAGGAGCAACAATGGATTCGCAAGCGTCGATGCGAGAATTGGTCGAGTTTATCGCCAAGTCACTGGTGGATGATCCATCTCAGGTGTACGTTTCCGAGATCGAGGGTGAAAACTCGGTAATCTTGGAATTGCGGGTCGGGCCTGAGGACATGGGTCGAATAATCGGCAAGGGCGGGCGTACTGTGAATGCAATGCGCACGCTCGTCCGGGTGCTCGCTGCCAAGCAGGGAAAGCGAGTGACCCTTGAAGTCGTCTAGGCACTAATGGGTGCTCCGACAAAACGTGATAATGGAAGGTTGGGGCTCAGGAGAAGCGCGAATGCCTGAGCCTCGTTACTTATCCGTCGGTCGAGTGTTGCGACCGCATGGTGTGCGGGGTGAGTTGCGCGTTGAGATTCTCACTGCCTACCCCGAACGGCTGGCGCAGCAGGCCCATCTATATCTTGCCCGTCCAGATTCTCCTGAAGCTGTACGTCGTTACCTGGTGGAGGGATTGCGTTTTCATAGGGAGATCCTGCTGCTGAAGTTGGACGGCTGTGATGATCGGAACGCCGCTGACAGACTGCGCGGTATGCTGGTGCAGGTACCCGTCGAGGAAGCCGTGCCACTTGAGGAGGGGGAGTACTACCTGTTTCAACTGGTCGGTGTGCGAGTGGAAACGGAGAGCGGCGAGTGGCTGGGCCAGGTGACTGAAGTGATCGAGACCGGCGCTAACGATGTGTATGTCGTGCGTGGTCCAAGAGGCGAATTGCTCCTTCCAGCCTTAGATGACGTGGTGCTAGAGCTTGATCTGGAGGCGAGGCGGATGGTAGTACATCTACTGCCTGGGATCCTGGCGGGAGACGGGCCGGTTGGATCTGCTTGAGATGAGCGTGTTGAGGACGAAGGATGAACGACGATAGGCGCGACGATCGCTATTGGGTTGGGTTCAATATCGTGCGCGGCATCGGCCCGACGCGACTACGAGCACTGCTTGACTATTTCGGGGACGTGGAGCACGCTTGGCACGGGGCGTCCGAGGAATTGCGCAGCGCAGGGCTCGATCGGCGCTCTCTGGAGAGTCTGCTGGCGGCCCGAGCTGCCCTCGATTTGGATCGGGAACTGGAACGGATTGCCGAAGCCGGCGCGCACCTACTGACGTGGGAGAGTCCTGGTTATCCCCGTCTCCTCCGCGAGATTCACGATCCCCCCCCCGTGCTCTATGTCAAGGGCAGAATCACGCAGGAGGACGCCTGGGCGGTGGCGGTGGTCGGCACGCGGCGGGCAACGGTCTACGGGCGGGAGGTGACGCGCCAATTGGCTGCTGCCCTGGCGCGCAGTGGCGTCACGATTGTCAGCGGCATGGCGCGGGGGATCGACTCTGAAGCACACCAAGCGGCGCTGAGGGCGGGAGGACGCACTATCGCCGTGCTGGGCTGTGGCATTGACCGGGTCTACCCGCCAGAGAATCGCAAGCTGGCGGAGGAGATCATCGCCCATGGGGCACTGGTGAGCGATTATCCCCTCGGTACGAAGCCGGAAGGGAGAAACTTTCCACCGCGCAATCGCATCATCAGCGGGCTTAGCCTGGGGGTGCTCGTCGCCGAGGCGGGCGTGCGGAGTGGGGCGCTGATCACCGCCGACTTTGCTGCCGAGCAGGGCCGGGATGTTTTCGCCGTGCCGGGCTCTATTCTGGCGCGTGGCAGCGCCGGTACGAATAGGCTCATCCGAGAAGGTGCCAAGGTTGTGCTTGAAGCCGAAGATGTCCTGGAGGAACTGAACCTGATGATGGTGGCTGAACAGGTGGAGGCACGGCAGGTGCTCCCGACTGATGAGGCGGAGGCGGCGCTGCTGGCTCACCTCTCGAGTGAGCCGACTCACGTGGACGAACTCCGGCAACGGATGGGATTGCCGATCGCCCAGGTGACCAGTACACTGGCCCTGATGGAATTGAAGGGTATGGTGCGCCAGGTGGGCGGGATGAAGTACGTCGTCGCCCGAGAGCCCGGCGTGGAGTATGCAGTAGATTAACCGGCCTGAGGCTTCAGACCTGGAACTTGTGACCGCTTGGAGGGATAGGTTCCAGGTCCTGGTTTATAGGTTGGCGGGAGGGAGATGGCACAATATGGCCTTCTACGCTCTGATCATGGCTGGTGGGATTGGAACGCGGCTCTGGCCCTTCAGCCGCCGTGATCGCCCGAAGCAGTCGCTCAGACTGGTTGGAGAGCGCACGATGTTTGAGCACGCGGTGGATCGGATTGCACCTCTGTTCCAGCCGGAGGAGATTTTCGTCGTCACAGGTGCCGAACACGTGGCAGCTTTGGCAGCTCAGGCCCCGGAGCTGCCGGCGGAGAATTTCATCGTCGAGCCACAGGGTCGGGGTACTGGCCCGTGCATCGGGTTGGGAGCGATCCACCTGCGTCGTCAGGACCGAGAAGCGGTGATGGTTGTGCTCACCGCCGATCACTTCATCTCGGATACAGGTGGCTTTCGCCGGGCGCTGACTGCAGCGGCCCAGGTTGCTGCGAGAGGCCACCTGGTCACACTTGGCATCAAGCCTTCGTCGCCTTCGACCGGTTACGGGTATATCAAGCAGGGGGAGAGCCTTGGCGAGGTGGAAGGCTTCCCCGTCTTTCGCGCCGAGCGGTTCACCGAGAAGCCGAGTCTGGAGACGGCAATTCATATGGTGGACAGCGGGGAATACTCGTGGAACAGTGGTATGTTTATCTGGCGCCTGGATCGTATTATGGAGGAGTTTCAGCGCCAGATGCCCGAGTTCTACGTGCAACTGGCAGAGATCGAGGCCACGCTATACACGCCTGGCTACGAGGCGACGCTGAACCGCGTCTGGCCTCACGTGGTTCGGCAGACGATCGACTACGGGGTGATGGAGGGGGCAGAGGACGTGGCTGTCATCCCGGTGGACATCGGTTGGTCGGATGTGGGGAGTTGGGCCAGCCTGATGGAGTTGCTGCCGGCTGACGACGAGGGGAACATCGTCGTCGGCCCGCACTTGGGGATTGATACGCACGACACGCTGATCTTTGGCGCAGGTGGGGACAAGAGACGCTTAATCGCCACTATTGGGTTGGAGGGGATGGTGATCGTGGATACAGAAGACGCTCTGCTGGTCTGTTCCAGGGAGCGGGAGCAGGAAGTGCGGACGATTGTGCGACAGTTGGAGGCATGGGAGAAGAAACGTTATCTGTGATTTGAGGTATGTATGGAAGCCTACTGTATGAAATGTAGGGCCAAGCGCGAGATGTCGGACCCTCTGCCGGTGTTCACGAGCAAGGGGACGCCGGCCACACGGGGAAAATGCCCCGAGTGTGGAACAAAGCTCTTTAGGATGGGCCATACGCCAGCCCATGAGGGGCTCGATCCGGGCGAGCACATGGTCGTTTCCAAGGCCACGGCTGATCTGGCAGACAAGCCCAAGATGGTGATCGTCGAGTCCCCAGCCAAGGCGCGCACGGTGGGGCGCTTTCTAGGAAAGGATTATGTCGTGCGGGCCTCGGTGGGGCACGTGCGTGACTTGCCATCCAACCGGATGGGGGTAGACATCGAGAATGACTTTGAACCCCGCTACATCGTCCCCAGCAAGCGCAAGGATGTGGTGAGGGAACTGCGGGCAGACGTCAAGAACGCATCCGAGCTTTACCTGGCGACCGATCCGGATCGAGAGGGCGAGGCGATTTCCTGGCACCTGGTCCAGGCACTCAAGTCGGCCATCGGGCCGCGAGCGGTGAAACGCGTCGAGTTTCACGAGATTACGGGCGAAGCCATCGAGCACGCGTTTGTCAATCCGCGCGAGATTGATATGCAGCGGGTGGAGGCTCAGCAGGCCCGGCGCATCCTTGACCGCATCGTCGGGTACACGCTCAGCCCGCTGCTGCGTGACAAGATGGGGCGGCGTGGCCTTTCGGCCGGCCGAGTGCAGTCGGTGGCTGTGCGACTGGTGGTCGAGCGGGAGCGAGAGATCGAGGCGTTTGTGCCGCTCGAGTATTGGTCGCTTGAGGCCGAGTTGGCCAAGCAGGACCCGGAGGCGCGCAGTTTTATCGCGCGGCTGCATCGCGTCCGCGGTGAGGAGTTGGAACTCCACAGCGAGGCCCAAGTGCGGGCTGTCGTGGATGAGCTGGAGAGATCCACCTACACGGTCGGCAGTGTGAAGGAGGGACAGCGACGGCGCAATCCTGCACCCCCGTACACTACGAGCACGATGCAGCAGGAGGCATCCCGACGGCTGGGATTCACGGCCCGGCGCACGATGCGCTACGCCCAGCAACTGTATGAAGGGGTGGATCTGGGGGACGGCCCGATCGGCCTGATCACGTATATGCGTACGGACAGCCTCAACGTGGCCGAGCAGGCGCAGACGGAGGCGAAGGAATTCATCGTGGGACGGTATGGCGAGGAATTTGTCCCATCGGAGCCGCCGCGCTACAAGACAAAGACCAAGGGTGCGCAGGAGGCCCACGAGGCCGTCCGGCCCACCAGCGTTTTTCGCACGCCCGAGTCCCTCAAGCCCTACTTGGATCGGAACCAGTACAGGCTGTACCGATTGATCTGGCAGCGCTTTGTTGCCAGCCAGATGTCGCCGGCAGTGTACGACACCATCGCGGTGGAGATCCTGGCTGGTCCTCGCTCTCTTCCCTCCGATGGGGGGGAGAAGCCCTATCTCTTCCGTGCCAGCGGCTCCAGCCTGCGCTTCAAGGGCTTTTTGGCTGTGTACGAGGAAGCAAAGGACGAGGACGAGGCGGAAGAAGTGGAGAGCACGCGAGAGGAGATACCACCACTGACGGTGGACGAGATGCTCGATCTGGTGGAATTGCTGCCCGATCAGCACTTTACTCAGCCTCCTCCGCGCTACAGTGAGGCGACGTTGGTGCGGGCGATGGAGGAGTATGGCATCGGCCGCCCCAGCACCTACGCGCCCACCATGTCTACCATACAGGACCGGGGGTACGTCCAGCGACGCGACGGGCGCTTGTATCCCACCGAGGTGGGGATGGTGGTCAACGATCTTTTGGTCAGGTACTTCCCAGAGTACCTTGACCTTGGGTTCACGGCCCAGATGGAGGAGGATCTCGACCTAATCGTCACTGGGGAGCGGGATTGGGTGCCGGTTTTGCGCGATTTCTACGATCCGTTCGCCGACACGCTGTCCCAGGCGCGGGAGGATATGCCCGATGTCCAGATGGGTAACCGGCCAACCGGGGAGATGTGCCCAAAGTGCGGCCATCCGCTGCTCTTCAAATACGGGCGATTTGGCAAGTTCATCGGCTGTAGCAACTTCCCTGATTGTCGCTATAGTCAGCAGATCCTGGTCAAGACGGGTGTGAGCTGTCCGGAGTGCGGCGGAGACTTGGTGGAGAAGCGGACGCGGCGCGGGCGCACCTTCTATGGTTGTGCCAACTACAGGGACGACGATCCCGACTCGTGCCAGTTCGCCGTATGGAAGCGGCCTCTGCCCCAGCCCTGCTCTGAGTGTGGTGGACTTCTGACCGAGGCGCGCAAAGGTTGGGCCAAGTGCATCACCTGTGAGGAGGAGTTTGAGATCGCCGGTCTCCCCCGGCCGCTGGATGAACCGGCACCGGCGTGAGATGGTAAGTTCGTGGGAGCCTGGACGAGCGGAGGCGTTCTGAGTGGTCGGTGAGCGGAATCAAGAGCGTCTCCGCTCAGTGCATTTGTCTGGAAAGATGGAAAAACTGTTGGAGCGTTTTCTTACCCATCTCGGGTCAGGCCGGAACGCATCTCCCTACACGGTCAAGAACTATGGCAATGACATTGGCCAGTTTCTGGACTACTGCAGGACGCAAGGAGTGGAGAAGCCTGGGCAGATAGATAGGTTGCTGTTGCGGCGCTACCTGGCGGAGCTGGATGCCGTGGGCTACGTCAAGGCCAGCATAGCCCGTCGCGTGGCAGAGCTA
>Ga0180437_10008138_pt1 | contig 13403 bp, 4 predicted proteins | sample SS_ome_4_FD_132410 | JGI IMG/M metagenome (GOLD analysis project Ga0180437, IMG submission 132410) | Hypersaline lake sediment archaeal communities from the Salton Sea, California, USA - SS_3_D_1 metaG | ecosystem: Environmental > Aquatic > Non-marine Saline and Alkaline > Hypersaline > Sediment...
CCGGAGCTGTAGAATCGCTCGCCGGTGCCCGAATCGACCAGTGTGGTCGTGAAGATCTGCTCATACGGATCCGAGAAGCGCGAGCCGCCCTGGTAGACGGCGAACTCGATGTTGGTGGACGTCGTGACGTCCAGGTAGGCCTCGATTTCATTAAGCGTGGTGGTGGCCGTGGCCCGATAGACGTTGAGGCGTCCGCGGGCTTCCCCGGTGAAGGCGGTCGTCTCCGAGCCGACCGTGTCGACGCTCACCGCGTCGTTGCGGTTGAGGATGAAGTCGGACAGATCGACACCCACCACTTCCTCGTTGAAGACGATGGAGATTTCATCAACCGCCGTGAAGCGCGGGTCGGGGGTCACGTCGACGACGTCGGCCGCGGGCGGCGGCTCGGGCAGCACGTCGAACGCATCGCTCGCGCCGACGTGCCCGCTGCCGTCTTCGGCATACAGATAGACGTCGGCGCCGATCTCCAGCACGGTGACCTCGCCGGACCAGGCGCCGTCGACGAAATCGCCGCTTTGCGCCGGCGTGATCGGCACCATGGTTCCCGCCGCCAATTTGAGATTGGGGACCCATGAGGTCGGATAGGGATTTGGCGACTGAGCCGACCAGTCCAACGGATCGCCCTCGTCGCTGTCCGCATAGTAGTAAAGTGCGCGTGTCTCGTCGACGTCGGTCGCGTTGCAGTATCCCTCGGAAGACCACGACGAATTGTTGTAACTGAAGTCGATCATCAGGTTGTCGACGCCGTTGTACTCGAAGGGCGTCGAGAACTCGAAGTTGGTCCAGCCGGTGCCGGTCACGGTTGCGTCGGCCTGATAGACGGTAGTCCACCCCGAACCTTCCCAGGCCTCGGTCGCGTAGCGGCTCAGCGGCGTGTGCTTCATCCGGATGGTCCAGTTTTCCATCGTCTGGCTGGGGGGAGCCGTGACGTCCAGCGCCAGGGCGGAAATCGTCGACGCCGGCCCCACCTCGCTGTTGAGGTAGATCACCTGGGTCCGGGAGTCCTCCCAGTAGGTATTCATCGGCTGGTCCCAGGCGATCGCACCCGTGCCCAGGACGACCTCTCCGCCTCCGCCGACGCGGCCGCTGAGATCCACCGCGGCGTCGAAATCGGTCGCCGTATAACCGTAGGCGTCGACCGCGGTGACCGTTACCGGGATGGGCGCGTCGACGACCTGGGGCGAGGAGATTTCGGACCACTGGAAGTGATCCACCGGACCCGGCCCTACGTCGAAGGCGTTGCTGGCGCCCGTGTGTCCCCGGCCGTCATCGGCGGTCAGCACGACGTTGGTATCCAGGGCGTGTACGGCCACCAGGCCCGCCCAGACGCCGCCGGTGAACACGATCCCGGCATCCAACGGCACCAGGGCCACGTCCAGCGAGGCCGCGTCTGCGTCCGTGACCACCACGTCCTGGAAGGTCCGGCTGGCATATCCCGGGGCGGAGAAGGTCAGGTCGTAGGTCCCCGGCAGCAACATCCGATGGTAGTCGCCCACGTCCGGATCGGTGAACACGGGCTGGCCGTTGCCCGCGACGGTGACCGAGCCAAACACCGGTTCGCCGGTCAACGCGTCGGTCACCAGCCCGCGGACGCCCATATGGACCGCCTCGAAGTAGCTGAGCATCGACTCCTGGTTGTCGCCCCAGAAATGCGAGAGGGTCGACTCGTCGGGCCAGAAATCGTCGGAAAGCTCGATGGTCACTTCGTTGCAGGCCAGGTAGCGATAGTTCCAGTCCTGCATCCCGCCGGTCATGGAATACCAGGCCGCCCCGTTGCTGATACCGTGGGGGAACGTGGGGCTGGACCACATCGGCGGGTTGTTGCTGGAGTAGATTTCGGAGATGTGCTCGAACAAGGCGTCGTCGGGCGTGGGCGAGTCGATGCTGCCCAGCCCGTCGTTGTCGTACGGATAGTTCACCAGCAACGCGCCGGTATGGAAATTGGCCGAGAGCACGAAGCTCTGCTGGGCGCTCCACTCCATCACGGCGACGACTTCCGGCGGGCGGGCGGCCGTGTCCATGGGCGGGCCATCGAGGATGTTGCCGATCGGCGTCTCGGCCCCGTCGGGAAACGAGCGGTTCAGGTCGAAGCCGTCCGCGTTTTCACGGGTATGGGCCTCCCGGCCGTCCGGATTCATCAACGGCACGATCCAGATCTCCGTCTCGTTGATCAGATCGGTGATCCGCGGATCGGTGCGGTAGTTGCTCAGCAGGTCGTCGATAAACAGCAAGCACATCTCCGTGCCCACCGGCTCGTTGCCGTGCATCGTCGAGACGTACTTCACCTCCGGTTCGTCTTCCTCGATGGCCGGGTTGTCGGTGATCTTCAGCGCCCACAGTTCGCGGCCTTGCACCGACTGGCCGATCGACACCAGCTGCGTCACGGCCGGGTGCTCCGCTGCAAAAGTCTGCAGTTGGCTGGTCATTGCCGCGTAGTCGTGGTACACGGCGGGGATCGCCTTGTCGCCCGAGTCGGTGGGTGAATCCAGCGTCTTGTAGTCACGGAAGCCACTTGGCACGACGGGCGCGCCGATCGCGCTGCCGCGTTCGGCCCCGTCGCGAGCCGGATTGATTTCCACGGGCACCGGCCCGCCGTCGCCGGCGCCGGTCAGATCGACCGTGCCGTCGTAGACCTCGATCGTGTCGCCGTTGATGTCCTTGGCCGAGAGGGTCACCTCGAACGGCGCGCTGGCCGCTTGAGGATCGCCGATCGGGTCGATGGCGAAGTGATGGATTTCGTCGTCGCCGACGGCCGTGGCGCTCCCGCCGCCGATCAAATCGGGCGCCGTCGCCGTGATCCCAACGGACTGGCTGCCGTCTTGCTCGGCGTCGTCCCCGACGAGCAGATCGAAGGAAGCCGAAGTCTGGCCGGCGGGAACCGTGACCGCCGCGGGGACGGCCAACTCGTCCGGATCGTCCGACAGCAGCGAAACATCCACGTCGTGCGGCAAGGTCCCGCCGAGGATCACGGTGCCGGCCCCGATCAGCGTGGCCTGTCCCTCCCAGACCTTGGCCGGCAGCTGCACGCCGACCCAGCCGTCGTTGTCGCTGACCTCGATGGTGTCCGCATCGCCGGTCCAGTTCTCCACCTGGGCCGTGATCGTGGCGGTTTGCCGATCGTCGATCAGTGCGTCGTCGACGATAGTTACGTCAAAGGCGGCCCAGGTTTCTCCGGCCGGGATGGTTACCGTGGCCGGCACCTCCGCCTCGGTGGTATCGTCCGAGAAGAGACGGACCACCACGTCGCTTGCCGGCGGTGCGTCGACGGTCACCGTCGCCTGGCCCGGCAGCACGCCGTCGCCTTCGGCCGCGGTTCCCGGAACGCTCACCGTCAACACGGCATTCTCGTTGTCGTGCACGCCCATCGCGGCGGCGCCGTCATAGTACCCGGCCGCCGACGCGGTGATCGTTGCCGATCGGGTCCCGTCCAGGACCGCGTCGTCCTGAATCTCCAGGTCGAAGGAGGCCGACGACTGGCCCATGGGGATCGTCACGACCGTCACGGGAAGCGTCACTTCCGACGCGTCTTGCGACTGGAGTTGGACGGTCAACGCTTCCGTCATGTCTTGGAGCACGCGCACGGTACCCTGCCCGGCCAGCAGCCCATCGCCTTCGGTGGCGCTCTCGGGAAGCTCGACCAGCAACGGCGGCAACTCCACCACCTGAAGCGTGAAATCCTGCGAGGCGGATTGCTGCGGCGTGCCGGCGTCGCGGACCGCGATGGTGAACTCGAAGGTCCCCATCTCGGTCGGCGTTCCGCTGATCGCGCTGGTGGCTTCGTCGAACTCCACGCCCACGGGCAGCAGTCCGCCATAGTCGAACAGCGAGGAATCGTTGGCGAAGATGGCGATTTGCCCGTTGCGGGTCGACAACGTGTAGTTGGTGCCGTTGCCCGCCGAGACGCCGATCGTCGGCGTCAGGCCGGTATGTTCCTCGCCGTAGTTGAACTGGATGCGGCCGTCGGAGTAGAGCACGACCTCGACGTCGACGGTCACGGCTCCCCCGCTTCCCCACAGGCTCCCGTCCCAGCGGACGGCCACGTAGTCGGCCGCTTCGGTGACGTAGATGTCTTCGCCTTCCTCGTAGGTAACCAGGTCGTCCCACAAGGGGGCGATCCGCACGTTGTCGATCAGCTCCGACTCGGTGTTGGTATAGTCGGCCTCGCCGGAGGCGAAGTCGAGATAGCCGTTGCTACAGACCCAGACGGAGTCGTATTCGGCGCCGTAGTAGGGGAAGGTGAACGGCAGCGTCAACTCCCAGCTGTTGTCGTCGGCGTTCCACTGCTGCGCGGTGCCGCCGCCCAGGTAGCCCGGCCCCGGATCGGTCTCGACGAACTCACCCGCCCCCAGCAGCGACCACGTATACGGCTCCGCGCCTCCCTGGGCCTGAAGCGCTGCGCTGTAGGGCTGGTTGAGGAACGCCGTGGGCAATGTGCCGGGCGTGGTCACGTCCAACTGCGTGACCACCGGCAGGTGGAACTCCCGGCTGTCGGTCTCCGTCCCGGCGTCGCGGGCCTCGATCGTGAACGACGCCGTACCCAGGGCCGTCGGAACGCCGCTGATCACGCCGGTGGTCTCATCGAGGTTCAGTCCGGCAGGCAAGGCCCCGGCGATCAACTCCCAGGCGAAGGGCTCGGCCCCGCTGTGGGCCGAGAGCGTGTACTGATACGGCTGGCCCAGGAAAGCGATCGGCAGGTCGGCCGGCGAACTGATGCCGAAATCGAGTCCCAGGATCTCCAGCGTGGGATCGCCCAGCACGTTGTACATCTCGAAGTAGCGCCGGGTCATGCCGGTGGCGCCGTAGTGTTCCAGCAGCAGCTCCTTGGCCCGCACCCAGGCGTCTCCCACGCCCACGATGCCCTCGTCGTAGATGGCGTCGAACAGTCGCTTCTCCAGGACGTCGTCCTCGCCCCAGTAGCTGTTCACGCTGGAACCGATCGCCACCACCGACGCCTTGCCCGGCGCGCGCAACCACGTCTCCATGAAGCTCTCGTCGAGGTGATAGCTGCCCGTGACGCAGGCGAAGCTGAAGACGAACGGGTACATCCCGGCGTTGGTGAGGTTGCGGACGTCGTTCTGCGAGAACGGCGGTCCGTCGGCCCACGAAGACGTTGATCCGTGTCCGGAGTAGACGCCCAGCGCGGTGCCCGCGTTGAACGAATCGCGTACGTCCTGGGTGTTGGCGCCGTAGGTCACCCGGTAGAGCTTGTCGGACGAGTACCCCAGCGGATCCATGTAGTTGTCGATGACGTAGTTGTGGGTGCCCTCGGAAATCTCGTGGTTGTCCAGGCTGGCCATGAAGGTGGCGTGGTTCACCCAGGCGCCCGCGGAAGAAGTCTCGTACCAGGTGGTTTTGGCGATCACGTCGTCCAACTGGGCGGCGTTGGCCACGCTGAAACGACCCACCGGGAACTCCTGGTACCAGTCGTCGCCGCCGTCCATGCAGCCGTAGTACAGGTCGGTGACCGGGTTGCCGGTTCCCGAGCCGGTGAAGTAGGGGATCCGATCGGTATCGCCCACCAGCAACACGGCGTCGGGCCGCGTGGCCAGGTTGTCGTAGCGCGATTGGATGTAGCCGCGGATGGCCGTGGTCGTGGTCCCGGCCGTCGAGGTGTCGGCCAGATCCACGGTCCAGCCCCGGGCCGTCTTGTGGGTCACGTAGGAGGCCATGCCGGCGGCGAAATCATCGTGAGCGATTACCAGCAACCGTCCGGCGGGTTTGGCCGCGTCGAACGATCCGGCCGTCGTATCGTTGATCGAAACGGTCTGGACTCGGGCGGTTTCGGCGGCCGAGAGCACCACGTCGCTCGATTTGCCGTCCTGGAAATCGACCTGGAACGTGAGCGAGTCGTAGATACTGAGCGATTGCGCGACCGGGTTGTAGGCGACCGGGGCCACCTCCAGCATCACCAGGCGCTGCCCCGACAGATAACCTGCCTCCACCAACCGGACGTCCGCTTGCAGGTCGAGGCTGTCGGTCTGGTAAACGGCCTCGTTGAATTCGAGCGTGTCGGACTTCTGGGCGCCGGGAAGCTTCGCCACCGGCGCCTGCAATGGGAGCAACGGTTGGTCCATGCCCACTTCGAGCATCGAGAACAGCCGCGGCTGCCCGTCGATTTGGGCGGTCAAATCGGCACCCTTGGGAACGGTCAGCAGGCTGCGGACGACCGGCAACTGCGGCTCGCCGATCACATCGGTGTATCCGCTGCCGGGAATCGTCAACTGCAGGAACCCCCTGCCGTGCAGCATGATCGGATCGAACCAGGCGCCGGGGATGGAGATCTCTCCGGCAATCCCTTGCTCGGAAACGCCGGTCAACTCGACGTGCGCCTCGGCCCCGAGGTCGAGACCGTCGCCGGCGTCGAAATCGAGCCAGAGTCCTTGGTCTTCGTCGTAGGGTCCCAGGGAAACACCGAGCGGTTTTAGATGCCGCACTTCGGCGGGCGACTCGACCGCGGTCTGCAGGCTCCACGCCGGATCCTCGCCGTTGATCGAGGTCAGGGCAAATGCCTCATCGATGCCGGCCGGGCCGATGCTCAAGAGGGTCCGTTGTTCGAGTGTTTCCAGCCGGCTCGTTCGCCGGCGAGGTGACCGCTTGCCGCGAGGAGTCAATCGCCGCCGGATGTCTGCACGACGTGCCGGGGTGTTCAGAACGGCCCACACTCTCGAGATTCTTCCCATCATCCTGTTGTCCCTGTGTCGGCGCGGAATGTTCCGAGTCCGCTGGCCGTGACCGCACGAGCGGGGTTTCCAAGCCATTCGAGCCGCCCCGCCGCGATGAAAGGGGTCACGCGAAAAACCCCCCTAACTTACCATCATACCAGGCTTTTGGATTATGTCAATTATACCCCTTGTGGGGTCTGTGGCGGCGAAAGGGAATTGTCGTCCGGCAACGAGGCGCTCGCCGCATCCCGTCGAGCCGGCCAGGCAAAGGCTTTCCTAAAGCCCCCAAGCCTCCTGGTCCAAGGTGTCTCGCTCACAGTGTGTCAACCCTTAACGGCCGACCTTCGTAGCTCTTAATGGTGGTGCTGCCGCAATAAGTCACCTTGTTTCGGCATCCCTGCAGCGGGTCCGGCTAGGTATGCTTTTTGACCGAAGGGGGCCGGCTTGACACCCCTGTGCCCGACCGGTATGCTTACCAGATTACCAAAAACCCACTAAGTGGTGCTCTGGAAAGATTTTGGAGCGTCTCGGCCAAAATGACGGGCCGAGAGGGGTGGGGAGTATATTTAATAATGAAGGCCAAAACCGGTGCTGCCGGCGCCGCTGAGGGTGTCGGCCGGTGGGTTCGGTTTGGGCGATTGCCAGGATCCCAAGGACGGCTAACGTCCCCGGCCAGGGGAGTGAGAACCGATGGACCCCAGCGAATTGCTGCGGATCGTTGACGCGATCCACCGCGACAAAAACATCGACAAAGAAATCGTCTTCGACGGGATCGAAGCCGCACTGGTCTCCGCCGCCAAGAAACACTTCGGCGAAGAAGAGGAGATCGTCGTGCAGATCGACCGCGAGGACGGTACGATCACGGGGACCCACAACGGGGTGCCGCTGTCGCCCGAGGAAATGGCCGAACGCATCGGGGCCCAGACCGCCAAGCAGGTGATGATCCAGAAGATCCGCGAGGCGGAGCGCGACGCACTCTACGACGAATACGACGAGTTGAAAGGGCAGTTGGTCACCGGCGTGATCCAACGCTATGAAGGCGGCGCCGCTACCGTGGCGCTGAACAACGTCGAGGCCATCCTTCCCCGCGGCGAGCAGATCCCCGGCGAAAGCCACCACGCCAACGAACGGGTCCGCGCCACGGTCTACGAAGTTCGCAAGGCGGGCAGCCGGGTCAAGGTCATCCTCAGCCGTACCAAGCCCCAATTGGTCCAGCGGCTCTTCGAGCAGGAAATCCCCGAAATCGCCGAGGGTGTGATCCAGGCCCGAGCCATTGCCCGGGAGCCCGGCTATCGCACCAAAATCGCCGTCAACAGCACGGACCAGCGGGTCGACTGCGTGGGGGCCTGCGTGGGGGTCCGCGGAAACCGAATCAAGAACATCGTCGACGAGCTGGGCGGCGAACGGATCGACATCGTTCGCTTCAGCGAGGATATGCAGGTGCTGATCCCCAACGCCCTGCAACCGGCCGAGGTGGAAGAGGTCATCCTCTGCCAGATGTTGGGTCGGGCGATCGTGCTGGTACGCGAAGACCAACTCTCCCTGGCCATCGGACGGCGGGGCCAAAATGTCCGGCTGGCCAGCAAGCTCTGCGGCTGGGACATCGAAATCATGACCCGCGACGAACTCGACGAACAAATCGAGAACGCGGTCGTCGGCTACTCCTCGCTGGACGGCCTGGAGGACGAACTGGCCGAAAAGCTGGTCGGAGAAGGGTTTCTCTCCTATGATGATTTGTCGGTGATCGAGCCCGACGTGCTCATGGAAATGGGTGACCTCACCCCCGAACAGGCGGACCACATCGTCCGGCAAGCCGAAGTCAAGGCGGAAGAGGCCGAGCGGGCCGCCGCCGAACAACGACGGCTGCAACGCGAACAGGAAAGGGAAGCCGCACAAGCGGCAGCAGAGGCTGGCGCCGAGACGGCCGAAGAGGAAGCCGAAGAGGAAACCGAGACGTCAACCGCTGCGACAGACGAATTATCGGGGGATGCGACCGACGAGCCGACGGCCGAGGAAGGCCTGGTGGCCCACGAAGAGCCGCCGGATGGAAAGGATGCCGCGGACGAACCGGCAGATCCCCCGCAGAAAGTGGATCACCCCGGATGAGTCCAGACGATTCATAGGGAGCACGCCATGACGTAGGCTAGATGAATAAGAGTTCGAAGGCCGGAAACCGCCGGCCGAAAAATCCGAAGGGAGTGGCCTGGTGCCCGTCCGCATCTACGCGTTAGCGAAACAACTGAAGCTCGACAGCAAGGTGTTGGTCGATATCTGCACCAAGGCAGGTATCACGGGGAAGGGGTCTGCGCTGGCCAGCCTCTCGGACGACGAAGTGGCCAAGGTCAACGCCTTCATGAGCGGGCAGAAGGCCAAGAAGGCGGGTGCGGCCGCCAAGGCAGCCGGCGTGGGCCTTGCCGAATCGGAACCCAAGACGTTGCGGCGGGAAGACTATATCGCGCCGACGGGCGCGGCCGCGGGCGGCCGGGTACCGGTTTTGGAGACCAAGGCCAAGAAGAAAGTGCCCGAGGCACCGCCCAAGAAGGCTCCGGCCCCGGAGGTTCCTGCGGTAGAGCCACCCGCGGCGGAGCCGCCGATGGTGAAGCCCCCCCTGGCCAAGCCGCCCCTGGCAAAGCCACCCGTTGCGAAGCCCACCAAGCCGAAGCCACCCGCCGCGAAGCCGCCGGACAAAGGTCCCCCGACGATCAAGCTGGCTCCCATGCCCGTGGCGGCCAAGCCGCCGGAGGCGGAAAAACCCAAGGAGCCGGCCCCTCAGAAGCCCGACATCAAGCTCCCGCTGGACGCGATCCGCGCCGGCAAGGCGGGCACGAAGCCCCTTTCGGAGCACCTCCGCCAACACGAGAAGAAGAAGAAGGCCGCTGCGGCGAAGAAGGCTTCTCCGCGCGAAGCGGTCGCGCCCGGGGAGGTCGCCCCGGTCGAACCGCCCGTTCCCGGCCGGGAGCGCCCGCGCCGCGGGGGCCGAGGCGCGGCGGCCAAAGACGAGAAGGCCCCCACGCTCGGCGGCCGCGAGGCCCGGCAGCTGAAGCGCAAACGGGCGGCGACGGCCCGGCGACGACGCGGCGGCGAAGAGGACGAGACGGCTCCCGCCAGGCGGCGGACGCGGATCCGGCGGACCGGCGCGAATACGGCCGCCCCGCGCAAAACCAACGTGGTGATCGAGTTGCCCTGTACCGTGCGTAGTTTCTCCGAGGTGCTGGGAATCCCGGCATCCCGAGTGGTCGGCGAGTTGCTCAAACTCGGGGTGATCAGCAACATCAACGCCGATCTCGATCCGGAAATGGCCGAGCTATTGGCCGGCGAACTGGGAGTGGAGGCAGATTTCCGCCAGGAAGTGGCCCTGGAAGACAAGCTCCTGCAAGAACTCCAGCGGGAAGACGACCCGGACACCCTCAAGCCCCGCCCGCCGATCGTGACCTTCCTCGGCCACGTCGACCACGGCAAGACGTCGCTGTTGGACCGCATCATGGGGATCGACGTGGTGTCGGGAGAGAAAGGCGGGATTACCCAGCACATTCGGGCTTACCAGGTGGAGAAGGAAGGCCGGGGGATCGCGTTCGTCGATACGCCGGGCCACGAGGCATTCACCGCGATGCGCGCCCGCGGGGCCAACGTCACCGACATCGCCGTGCTGGTGGTGGCCGCCGACGACGGCGTGATGCCCCAGACCGAGGAAGCCATCAGTCACGGCCGGGCCGCCGATGTGCCGATTGTGGTGGCGCTGAACAAGGTCGACCTGCCGGGGGTCAATCCGCAGCGGGCGTTCGAGCAACTGGCCGCCAACGAGCTGCTGCCGACCGAGTGGGGCGGCGATACCGAAGTGATCAAAACCAGCGCGATCACGGGCGAAGGGATCGACGATCTGCTGGAGACGCTGCTGACGGTGGCCGAACTGCACGAATACGCGGCCAATCCCGATCGCCCCGGCACCGGCACCTGCCTGGAGGCCGAGTTGCACGAAGGCCGCGGCGTGGTGGCCAAGCTGCTGGTGCAGAAGGGTACGTTGCGCGTGGGCGACGTGGTCGTTTGCGGGCCGTCGTTCGGCCGGGTCAAGGCGATGTACGACACGCTGAATCCCCGCCAGCGGCACGAACAGGTCGGTCCCTCCACGCCGGTCAACGTGACCGGGTTGAACGTCGCGCCCGGCGCCGGCGACCGCTTCTACGTCCTGGACGACATTTCCCAGGCGCGGCACCTGGCCGAACAGCGCGCCGAAGAAGCCCACCTGAAGGAACTCGGCGGCGCCCGACCGCACGTCACGCTGGAGAACCTCTTCGAACGGCTGGAAGAGGACGAAGTGCAGACGCTGAACATCATCCTGCGGGCCGACGTCCGCGGATCGATCGAGGCGATCCTCAAGGAACTGACCAAGCTGGAGCATCCGGAAGTCCAAATCAAGATCCTGCAGAAGAGCGTGGGCGGCGTGACCGAGGCCGACGTCCACCTGGCCGACGCCTCCGACGCGGTGATCATCGGATTCAACGTGGTTCCCGACGAAGGGGCGCGATTGTTGGCCGACCGGCTGGGCGTGCAAATCCGCCGCTACGACATCATCTATCAGGTGACCGAAGACCTCAGGGCGGCCCTGGAAGGAATGCTCAAGCCGGAAAAATTCCAGAAGGAGCTGGGCCGGGCCCTGGTGCAACAGACCTTCCACATCAGCCGGCTGGGGACGGTGGCCGGTTGCCGGGTATTGGCAGGCAACATCGAGCGCGACGCGCGGGTCCGCGTGGTCCGCGAGAGCCGGGTCATCGGCGACTATCCCCTCGATTCCCTCAAACGCGAAAAGGACGATGCCCGCGAGGTCCGTGAAGGTTTCGAGTGCGGTATGAAGTTGTCCGGTTTCAACGATTTGAAGCAGGGCGACATCCTCGAAGCGTACCGGATTGAAGAGGTTGCCCGAACCTTTTAGCGCGGCTTGCCGTCACCATCAGGTCGTCCATCATCAAACAGTGCGGAGCCACGGCACGAAGACGCAACGCAAACCTTCAACCCCCCACCATGTCGAACCGACGCGCCCAAAAAGCAGCCGAAGCCATTCGCGAAGTGGTCAGCATGGCAATCCTGGCCGAGCTGAAGGACCCGCGGATCCGCGACGTCACGGTGACCTACGTCGAGGTTTCGTCCGATCTGCGGCACGCCAAGGTCCACGTTTCGGTGATGGGCGACGAAACCCACCAGAATCTGAGCCTGCGGGGATTGCAAAGCGCGGCTGGGTTCCTGCAGTCGAAGGTCTCCAAGCGCGTCGATCTGCGCTACACGCCGCGGTTGAATTTCGTGCTCGACCAGGGCGTGAAACGATCGATCGAAATCTCCCGCATCCTCGACGAAGTCCTGCCGGATAAGGAGGACCACGAGGCCCCGGCGGACGAGGAGGACACGGCCCCGTAACCCACCCGGTTGTTCCGGGTCGGAGACTCCCCGATCCGGACGGCCTGACGTCGAAAAAGCCATTCACGACTTTCAAGAGCGATTCTCATGACAGCGGTCAGTCGCACGGCGCAATTTGCGAAAGTTTTCAAAGTCCTCAAGAAGCACTACCAGGCCGTTCGCCCCGACCCGCAACGGCCGGTTTCGGAGCATCTGCTGTTGGGTTGTTGCCTGGAGGACGCGCCTTACGAAGCGGCGGACGAAGTCTTTGCGGGATTGGTGCATACGTTTTTCGACTGGAACGAGGTTCGGGTGAGTTCGATTGCCGAGCTTTCCGAGGTGATGGCTCGGCTGCCGGACCCCCGCGCGGCGGCCAATCGCCTCAAGCGCGTCCTGCAGAGCGTCTTCGAGGAGACCTACGCCTTCGACCTGGAAGAATGCCGGAAGAAGAACCTCGGGCCGACCGTGAAATGGCTGCACAAGATGGACGGGACGACCAACTTCGTGGTTTCCTACGTGGTGCAGTCGGCCCTGGGTGGCCACGCCATCCCGATCGACTCCGGCGTGCTCCGCGCGTTGCACATCGTGGAGTTGGTTTCGGAGGAGGACCTGGAAGCCGCGGTGGTGCCGGGTCTGGAACGCGCCATCGCCAAAGCGAAAGGGATCGAATTCGGCTCGATGCTCCACCAACTCGGCGCCGATTTCACCGCCAATCCCTATTCCCCCACGGTGCGGAAGATCCTCCTGGAAATCAACCCGGACGCATCCGACCAACTCCCCAAGCGTCGCGCCCGCAAGAAGGCCGAGCCCGCAGACCCGCCCAAACCGGCCGCAGCAAAATCCGCCGCCGAAGGCAAGAAGACGTCGGGGAAAGAGTCCTCCTCCAAGGCCAAGAAGAAAGCGGCGACCGGCCGCAAGAAAGCCGCCAAGGGAAAAGCGGCGGAAACGCCTCCCGATTCCAAAGCCGCGAAGAAATCGGCCGCGGCGGGACTTTCCAAGCGGAAGCCTCGCTAGGCGCCAGAGGAGGGAGTTCTCATGTGCCTTTGCCTGCTGCGACTGCTCTTCAGCCCGGTGATCCTGGCGGCGTTGGCTGCGCCCTCGACTCAGCATGCGCCCGGCCCCCTGATTCTCGAAGACCCCCAGCCCTTTGTCCCCAAACAGCCTCGCACCGAAGCGGAAGAGGATCGCGTCGAGGCCATGGCGCTGTTCGCGGCCGGACGCACACACGAGCAGCGCATGGAGTACGCGGAGGCTTTGCGATTCTATCAACGGGCATCGCGCCGCGATCCGGACGCGGAGATCGTGGTCCGGTCGATCATCCCCCTGGCGTTTCGCCTGAACCGTCATGCCGAAGCG
>Ga0180437_10008139_pt1 | contig 13403 bp, 11 predicted proteins | sample SS_ome_4_FD_132410 | JGI IMG/M metagenome (GOLD analysis project Ga0180437, IMG submission 132410) | Hypersaline lake sediment archaeal communities from the Salton Sea, California, USA - SS_3_D_1 metaG | ecosystem: Environmental > Aquatic > Non-marine Saline and Alkaline > Hypersaline >...
TGTTTTGCCATCCAGACAAGATTGGGGCGAAGTCGTTCTGCGCAGGGATAATCAAAGCTTTCTGCAATCACCTGCAAGGTGCGGATCACCTCGATACCATAGGTGCGACCTCGCTGCCTCTGTTTGGGTTTGCGGACGAGCTTGCCATGGATCAGACGGAGCAAAGATTTGCGATGATAGCCGGTTATTTCTTGCATTTCATCCAGGAGTTTGCTGCGCTCCTTCTCGTGTGCCTTTTGGTAACGTTTTTGCATTTTACGGAGATACTTGTAGCGTTCATCGATGGTCATTTCGTCGTCATTGGACATGGTTCCCCCGGTAACATTTTCATTTGGAAGAACCATTATGCCTTAGTAACATTTTAGATGAATGAATACGATGTGTTGCTTGTGGAGTCCAATTCTGCTATAATTGAAATTGGTCCAACCACCATACCGCTTTAATTATGCATGAGAATTGCGTTTCTAACAAGTGTTAAGTCGCTTGATCATCAAGATTGTGCTCGTTCTTGAGTAAGCACATTAGCTTTGGGGCGCGTAATGATTCAAGGGTGCATGAAACTACTCTCTGAAGATCAACTCGATCTTCTAAATAGTGCGGTTATTGAACTACTGGAGACGACAGGATGTCGGATAGATCATGAGGAGGTACGTTCGCTATTGAGCCATCGGGGTGCAGAAGTTGATGAGGTTACCAAGGTTGTACGATTCCCAAAAGTTTCCATCCTCGAAGTCTTGGACTGGCAAAGGGAGAATAATCCCAGGGCTATCAATCAAAGTGACAGACCGTACTCGACGATGGGCGGAATCCATGTTTATGTTTACGATTGGAAAAGCAAGTCAAGATGGCGTCCGGACACAAAGATGCTCTTGGATTTGGTACATATGGGAGATTCGTTGAGTGAGATCTCGCGGGTTGGAGCTCCAGTTATTAATAGCGAGGTAGATCCTCGTTTTGAATCAATAGAAACAATGGCTTTAATGTTGAAAAACACAAGAAAGCCCGGTGGTATGGAGGTGATCTATCCGGAGCATGTGGAGTACATGGCTCGTATCGGTGGAATTTACAGTGACAAGGATTTTGATGGGAAATTCATTGACGATAGTAATTTCACCACTTCTCCACTAATCATGACACGTCGCATGCTTGGATGTCTAATACAGAAGACCAAATTCAATATCCCATGTGTAACTGGCTCCCAGCCAGTGAGTGGTATTAGTAGTCCTGTGACGCTTGCGGGAACAGTGGCATTGGGTTGTGCAGAAATCATCGCGGGTTGGATTGTGGGGAAGACGATTAATCCCAATGTGGCGCTGGGAGGAATTATTTGTAGCGGCTCATTGGATATGAAAACAACAGAGGTTTGTTTTTCTAGCCCCGAGGCAGTTCTCCAGGATGCTTGTGTAATCCAGATGTTTGAAGATTTATATGGAGGAGGCGTAATCTCAGGTTCAAGCTACATTGATGCCAAAACGCCTAACGCGCAAGCAGCCTTTGAAAAGGCATTTAAGAAAATCGCCCTGAGAATTAATATGGGGCTCGGCGGTGATTTCACAATTGGGACACTTGATGCAGGTGCGGTATTTTCACCAGTCCAAGCAATGCTTGATATCGACTTCAACGGAGTGATGTGGAGATATTTGATGGGTGTCGAGGTTAGCCAGGAAACCATTGCATTGGAAGTAATTGATGAAGTAGGCATTGGCGGAAACTTCTTAGAGACAAGTCATACATTGGAACATTTCCGGAAAAACTGGTATCCGAGCATATTGGATAGACAAGCTTGGGATGAGATAGCGGATGAAGTAGGTGGAGATGAGCAACTCATTATCAATGCAGAGGAGAAATGGCGCGAAGCAATTGCCAGATATGAGCCCTTCGATTTGAAACCCTACAAAGCCAAGGCTATCGATAAGGTAGTGGAAGAAGCCCGAGAAAATCTGTACGACCTAGTGATGTGACCGTAGCTCGAATAGTGAACTCTCTGATGTGTTGATAGTAAAAAGCAACCAATGTCTTTATTCTTGAAGACGAATAATTCTGGTCTTCAAAAATTGGATCGCGGATTTCCTCTGGGAGTTCCCATGAAATTTAATTTCAAGTTCTACAAGGATATTTTACAGGAAGGAGCAAAAGAGCATGGCTAAGTTCTTGCTGGAACTAGTTTCACCAGATGAACTCCAAAAAATGCATGATACATCGATCCGTATCTTGGAGCAGATAGGCATGAAGGTGCACTCCGAAGAGGTTTTGGCCATTATAGGGGGACAAGAAGGGATCTCTGTGAATCGTGACAATGGAGTAGTCAGATTCAGCGAGAAAGCCATTATGGAGGCTGTGGACAAAACGCCAGACACCTTTTCTATCTATGGACGGGGAGATCTCCCCTCGAGCAAAGTAACGTTCGGAAAAGGTGAGTTATATGCTCAAGCCATCCCGGGAGAGCTATACTGGGTCGAACCGAGAGAAGCGAGTCGAAGGGAAGGGCGCTGGGAGGATTTTAATAAAAGTGTTCTGGTTGCAGATGCGCTACCTAATATCGCTATTGTTGGTTCGATGGTACAACCAGCGGAAGTGCCAATTGAAGTACAAGATATCCATCTTCACGCAGAACTCGCAAAGAGAACGGTAAAACCAATTCGGTCTTGGATTTACAATAGAAAATCTGCACGCTATATTATTGAATTATTTAAAGTTCTCGCAGGTGGATCTTCTGAATTGCGTAAGCGCCCTCTCACGATATATGCCGTTGAGCCCATTACACCATTACAACTTTCGAACGAGGCATTGGAAGTAACCCTTGAATTTATAAATGCCGGTATACCTGTAAGCATAGGTCCCATACCACAGGCAATGGCGACGGGACCGGTGACAAAAGCGGGAAATGTATCACTGGGTAATGCGGAGATCTTGGGCACCTTGACGATAATCCAAACAATCGTCCCGGGTGCTCCTGTGATGTACTACAACAATACCTCAACGCTGGATCCACGCACGATGAATCTTGTGGACACGTCACCTGAGCAGTGCCTCATGGGCGTCGCGACAGTCGAATTGGCAAAGAGGTATAAAATGCCTGCCGGAGTTAACTTTGGTCTCTCGGACTCCAAGACTCCAGATGGCCAGGCAGGCATGGAAAAGGGTATTACGGCGATTCTCGGTGCACTTGCTGGGGTAGATCTATTTGGTGGGATGGGTATCTCGGGCATTGATCAAGGGTTTAGTCTTCCACAATTAATCTTTGATGATGAAATCATCGGCTTTGTTAAGAAATTTCGCAAAGGTATGCGTATCGATGAAGAGACTCTGGCTTACGAGGCAATAGAGAGAGTCGGTATTGGAGGCAACTTTCTAGTAGACGATCATACACTCACGCATTGGCGGGATGAGATCTGGATTCCAAGGCTCTTTGACAGGGATAATTGGGGTGTGTGGACTTCAGCTGGAGCTAAAACGTTGCTTGATAGGGCAATTGACCTTCAGGAAGAAATATTGGATGAGAATACGTTGAAATGGCTGGATGAGGACAAGCAGCGTGAATTGGATAAGATAGTAGCCTCTGCTGAAAGGGAGATTCTGAAAAAGTAGCAGGGCTGTGGCAGTCCCCGTGACTGTACCGATTCAAGTGAATGGGCATATGGTCTGCGAAACATAACAAGATGCCCTCCCAATACATTGAGGAGAGCATGTTACAAGTGTAGAATGTTTTGAGCGCAATTGAATTTAGATAAAAAGTAGGGCGGCTACTGATTCGCGTTATTCCATCCTTTCTTTGCGCCAGCCATATTCATCTACCTTGCAATTCTGTCCAGCAATAAATTCATCATCTTTAAGGGGTTTGAGCAAGAAAGCTTTGCAGTAGATTGAGCTACCTTTCTAGTTTATTAGACAATGACCTCTATTTCACAAAGAATATTGGTAAATGTAATCAGCAAACGAAGAAAAGAAATCGGATAATAGGTGTTGCCCATTCCAAACATCCTAAACTAGCCTACCATCAAATAAATCTGAACCTTTGGATGCATCCAAAGGGAACTGTATTGGTCGACGATCACGTTGTGAACGATAGATTGCAGTGAATACCTCAACATGCTTTCGTCCCTCTCGACCACCAACAGCTGGCTCTCTATCATCGAGGATGGCTCTTAGAAAATCCCGGATTTGTAGTTTGTGGTAATGGCTCATGGTGTCCAGCTTCTCAGACCTAGCCTTGTCCTCAATTTGCCATTGCTCTAATAAGTTTTCCTCTCCTGGCACTGTCCAAATATCGTTAATGGCGGGTTCAACCTTTTCGGTAACCCCAGCAATAAATGGTGAGCCATCATCTGTTTGCACACCTACCGATGCTCCGTTCTCGCCATGTACATGTAGTTTTCCATAGAAGCCGGGTTTTTGTGAATTGCTCACCAGGATTGTTCCTAATGCGCTGTTAGCAAAGCGCACTACGGCAATGGCAGTATCCTCAACTTCGATATAAGGATGATTAAGATTGCCCCAATAACCATACAATTCCTCCAATGGCCCCATGAACCATTGGAGCAAGTCCAGATGATGGGAAGCCTGATTAACCAGGACCCCGCCGCCCTCTGTATTCCATTTGCCTCGCCATGGATCGGAACGATAATACGCCTCGTCACGCCACCCCATCAGTTCGAGAGTGCCGAGAATAGGTTTACCAATCTTACCTGACACTATCGCATTCTTTACTCGCATAACGGGTTCATAGAAGCGTCGTTGACTTACTACACCAAGTTTGATACCCGCTTTTTCAGCAGCGGAAATTGATTTGTCACAGCCCTTTAAATCAACCGCCAGGGGTTTCTCAACCAATACATGTACGTTCGCTTTCGCACAAGCAACTACTAGCTCGGGATGGAAAGGATGTGGGGTGCATATGGAACACATTTGTACATCCTGGTCATTAAACATTTTATCTAGATTGTCGTATGCTTTAACCCCATATCTAATTGCATAATCCTCGGCTCGATCTGGTTGCTGATCGTAGACGGCTGCGAACTTAGATTCTCTAATTGATTTGAATGCGTCGGCGTGAGTTTTCCCAACCTTCCCACACCCAATGATGGCAGTGTTAATCTGCTTGGGGGGACAGGAATTCGCCTTCATGATTTGTTGGCGCACTTTTTTGAACCATATGCAATGATTGGCGAAGAGCAGATTGTAATTCTCGTTTTTATCATCATCTCTCCGGACATAGAAAGACCAATAAACAGTTGAAAAAGAATGTGTGCATTCTATGCTTGTGGTTTCAAGAGCTGATCGTAACGCTCAGAGAGTGTGAATATCATTGCACAAGGGAAACCGATAATCGATACACCTTGTTGGGGGAAATGACCACCCTTGAATCACTTACGAATTTCTTCAGTTGGCAAGATGAACGTTTCCCCAGGGCTCAATATGATAGGCAAAGGAGCATTGGGGTTGGACGCATGGGCTTGGTTTAGTAAATTCTCAAAATCAATAATGGCTGGCAGGGATGGATCGTCATGATGACATGGAATTGCATATTTAAGGCCCAACCATTGGCATGCCATTGAAGATTCCTTGGCGTCCATTTCGCCTGTTATATACTCGGGCACACCGTGTTCTGCACCCCGGTGGTCACCGGGGACGCCAACATTGATCAAGCCGACAGTAGGTTGGTAAAGTTCGCCAAGCAGTTTTAGATCACTGAAGATGGCAGTATCTCCGCTATGATAGATTCGATGCTCCTCGCCTGCGTAGATGATAAACCCAAGAGGTATACTCGAGAAAGCCTTATCATCCTCTGTTTGAATGTATGACCAATGTCGCGATTCAACAGGGCGTATAAGGACATCTGACTCCTCAATCATCATACCCCACGGAATTGCGCGCAGTCGATCCCCTTGAATCCCACGATACATTAGGTACCCACGGACATCTGCACCGCAAACAAGTGGGAGCTCCGGAAAGCGTCTCAGGATAGCGTCTGTATCGCCAATGTGGTCGTAGGCCGCGTGTGTAACCAATAATAAGTCCAGATGATCCAGATCAGCGACTTTTATAGGGCTAACGGTATTTTCATCAAGATACGGGTCAATTAGCAGCCGCTTACCATTAGCGGTGATTATTTCAAAGGCCGCTGTCCCAAGAAACCGAATGGAAATGGTCATTGAATTACTCCAAAATTGGCATGCTAGTGATTAGCAAAGACGTTCTTAATGTGAAATAAGACCAACTAGCGTTGCTAAGAAGAAACCTATGCCAAGTCGTTGTTAATAATATAGTGGCATACCTTCGGAAGGCAACTCCATCATAAGTAGCCGATTCGTCGATCCTTCGGTAATAAGAATTCGGTTTCTTACATCTCGGTCAAATGCCACATTTGTCGGGAAAGTACCGTCAATGTCATACCTTGTTTTTATTGAGCCGTCAGGGCTCAGTACAGTGATGTCGCCTTGGGCCAAGACCGCGACATATAGGTTTCCATCGACATCGAATGCCATTCCATCGGGTCCTGCAACTTGCCTGTGCTGAACAGGTGGCTTGATCATAACATTCCCAAAGTATTGCCGTCCATTATGAAATTCCGATCCGTCGAGTGTATAGCTGTAAATATTTCCTGTGAGGGTTTCACTAACGAACAACGTCTTCCCCCCTGGAGCTAATGCGATACCGTTGGCAAAGCGAAGGCCGCGGTCGAGAACCTGGCATTCCCCGTTAAACGGTTCGATCTTGAACACTCTCCCGTCAATCGACACATCATAAGCGGTCTTAGGCGGTTTAATATGTTCAAAATCGTCCAAGAAAACTCCCGAGTCGGTCATGTAAATGGCACCATCGGGCCCGAAACAAATATCGTTGGGCCATAAGAAGGAAAGATCCGCACAGTCTTTTATTAATGAGGTGACAGCACCAGAAAGATCCATCCTGAGTAATGACGGAAATTTTGACTCTGCCACCCAAAGATCCCCATTTGTATCCAGCGCTAACCCATTTGGGCGACCTGTATGTGCGACTTTTCGCCTAGTCTTGCCATCTGCGCTGATATGAGTAATGATGCCGCGTCCCATTTCGGTGATGACCCAACTACCATCGGGAAGACACACGGGACCTTCTGGATCGTTGACATCCTCACAAAAGATAATTGTTGTCGACATATCAGTTACTAAAGCCAATTCCTTGCTCTCTTGCAATGCGTACAAGGTTCTCTTTGCTGACGCGTGTTCCATACACACAAGTTTCGGAAATTTCATACTCTACGCAGAGATACCCTGTGTAGAATGTAGACAGCTCCAATATTATGGGTCCCCAATCAATTTCACCCTCTCCTACCGCCACTGAAGGTGTCCAGCGAGATCCTTTATAGAGAAGGTTTGGGTCGCGTGGATCATCGCGAAACGCATCTTTGAGATGACAATAAAATACACGATCCTTTAAACTCTTTAATGCCTGCAATGGATCTTCACCAATGCGGTGATAATTACAGGGATCGTACAGAGTGCCAACCCATGGATGGTCTACAGAATCGAGAAGCTGCTTAACTTGTGTCGAGGTAATGCCATAATTCTCAATAACGATTCGCAAGCCCCTTTGTTCAGCGTAATCTCCTAACGGACGCAACGCTTCTGCGTATTCCTCTAGGTAGGATTGTTCAGCTTCCATGCGATTGGGTTCGATGTTGGGTTCGGTAATACGCATCACCTCAAGCCCTAACTCTGCTCCCACATCGATCACACGTTTTGCTGCTGCCCGATTGAATTCAACGACGCTCTTGGAGATATCGTTGCCACGTATGTCAAATCCACCACCCAACTCCATTTGAGATACAGAGGATACCAAGGTGACACCCGCATTGTCCGCAATTGCAAGAATAGTTTTAAGATCCTTGTCTGAGACAAGCTGCTGAAATCTGTAGCCACCAATAATTCCCTCATAAATGGGGACCTCTATATATCGGAGGCCCAACGCGGCCGCAATTTCAAAATAGTTTGTAGGAGTTTGTTCGCGGAAGCCGAACCAAGCTGCGCCCAGTTTCATGTTTAATATGCTCCATTCATTATGATAAGATGATTAATTTTGGGTTTCGAATCGTAGTTTTCCCTTCCTGGCCTCCCAGGAGTTAAAGGGTGATCGAGTCTTTGAATTGCTTGATGAAGGAGAGCATAATTGCCGCAAGCCTCCACTGCATTATTAAATGCTAAGAATTTCAAAGATGTAACTTGATAGAAAGGTTGATTGTTGTGACACACTAATCATGGACCCATTGACTCACGTGTATTGCTAAAAGAGGGTTGGATGGTTGTTTTGTCTTTGCTGACGCATGCTACAGAATCAATCAATTAACCGGTTAGACCACTGTACCATTATACCAAAAATGGATTCAGAAGTAAAATTGTCAAAGGCTCGGGGGTGCATTTCACGAAAGTCGGCAACCTTACGCTGAAGCAGCCCATAATTCATCAAAATTACCCGCCATTGCTGCTCCTCGGATAACAAGCATGCTTTCAGCATTCTTTCTGGACCATCTCATTCCAGATACTGTCAGACGGGACTTGAATTGCTTGATCCCACTTTCCACGGTTCCTGAGCCAATCGGCTAGCCTTCTTCCCGATACTCCTGGTATCGCATGCGACGCTGATGATTGTGAAAATACCGCGAGTGTTTACTAAGCCCGGCCTGATCCAGTTGCCCTGTGATTGCATGGATTTCTCCTAAAAAGAGGTTCTTCCGTCTAACCTTGAACCATCTCTCTGCTTTTTCAGGATCCTCAGCGTAGAGCCTAGATGAAGCATCCGTAAGATGCTCACAGGCGTGATACCAATCCACAATTTGTTCACTGTCAGGAAAATAATCCGCGGTAAGGTTCCAGATCCAACCCGCTCCATCCGCAGTTACACTCGATTTGGCAGCCTGAGGTACTTCTCGCTCCACCGCCAGTCGCCATATTACTGGACCGAAGTCTTCCACTGTGCCCAACTCAGCTGCATACCCCACATTGACCCCATGCCCTTCAAGGATCCACTCCTGGGTGATCGGATCTCACTCCAACTGCCTTTCCACATCAAAGACAGCACCAACTTTCATCTCTTTCCACACTTCTTCCCGTATGTTCACCATCCCACCATCTATACTGACCCCTTTGATTTGTTGATGATCTTTCCCTGCCGGGGCAATACCACTCGCTCCGGCTTTACTCGGCTTTCTTCCCGCTTGATGTATGCTCTCATTCGCTCGCCGTGAGCCTGGTTTTGCCGCCAGATACTGCTTGCCGGAATCGAGCGATTTCCTATCCTCTCAAACACCTGGCATGCCTGTTCATAGGGCAGCAAAGCACTTAGCCATACCATTTGCTTTGCTAGGCCTGGACTATAGACACTCTCCTCCAAGTCCAATCTCTTATCCAGGGGGGAAAAAACCTCCTCCGCAGGTTTCGCATCGGTAATAGGCTCTACGTAGAACGACTTCTCCCGTTTCTGCTACAATGTGCCGCTTCCGGTATCCCTGATGCCGCATCTTGTTGCCACATTTCGGACAATCAGCCTGTGTTCGCCCCCCTTCCTTATCACTGGCTTCAATCATTGCCTCTGTCAACATCTTCTGGAATTCTTTCCCCGCCGATATTACGGATCGCTCAATCTCAGCTAAGGTCATTTGGCTGCTAAGTTCCCCATCTTCCATTAACTTCTCGCTTATGGCTTTCGCTTGAGCCTTCATCTCCTCTTTAAGTTCATCATCTATCGGGGTCATCCTGTTTCCCTATTGTCTACGGCTGATAATCCCTGATACAAGTTTTTTGCCGTTTCATTTGAAATACACCCAAGGCTCGTAACATCCAAGAGATCTTTGGCGGTGAATCGGATATCGTTGAGTGGACTAATGTGTACATTACTCAGCCTACTCCTAGGTAGTAGTCCGATTGTACGCGCTTGGGAGAGGAAGCAGTTTGCTCGTTGGTTGAACGCTTAGGAGATAATCCCGTGGTACCTGGCAGGGTATCGTTAGGGAAGCGAAGGACGGGCGTTACCTCTGGAATCAAAAATTGCTCACCTTAGAACGAAGATAATTTTTTGGAAAGTTGAAATTGATAATGGGATTTGGTATAATGGTACAGTGGTCAAACCAATTATCGGGATTTAAATATGGATGAAGATATTCATATTAGCTTAAGACGCGAAAGACTACATGAGCAGATTGCAGAAAGACTCCAGTTGCTGATGGTGGAGAAGTCTCTTTTGCCTGGCGAGCGACTCCCTAGTGAACGAAAACTAGCAGAACAATTTGGTGTCAGCAGGACAGTTATTCGAGAGGTGCTTCGAGTCCTCAGTGAACGAGGTCTTGTTAATGTGAAACCTGGCAGCGGCGTGTATGTTAAGGAAATGAACTCTGATGGGGTTTCGGACTCGATAAAGCTTCTTCTAAAATTCCGCAAAGACAGCCAATCTTTCGAAAAACTTAACGAAGTGCGTCGTACAATTGAGATAGAAGTTGCCGGTTTTGCGGCCGAGCGTGCAACTGAAGAAGATATTGCTACCCTAGAAGGTACCATTGAGCTGATGGCCGAACACGCAGAAAATGCAGAGCAGTTTGTGCGATTCGATCTTTCTTTCCACTCAGCCCTAACTAGGGCCTCAAAAAATGAACTTTACGGCGCATTGCTTGAACCACTGGAGGAATTACTATTAGATTTTCGCTTGACTATTTATCAGTACGACAAAGAAGGTTCCATTAAGGGTGGCTTGGCGTATCATCGCCAGATTCTGAATCACATAAAAGCGCGAGATCCTGTGGGTGCTCGACAAGCGATGGACGAACATCTCGAACAAGGAATTAAATTGTTTGCGGATGCTCGGGAGTGGGCTGAAAAATGCTAAATCGCAACTGACTAAATTAAATTGAGTAATTTTTCCCCATATCACATAATTATTAACAACAACGATCCAAATTAAGGAAGGAGGTTAGATAGAAAAAGGTACAGAATTATCGATAATCGATGACCTTTTGTTGGGAGGAGGATCAGAAATGAAAGGCAGCAGAACGTTCTTGATAATCACTATATCTCTCATGCTTGTACTGACGGCAAGCTGCACTCCGGCAGCAACTACAGAACCCACCGCCATACCGGAGGAGCCTACAGCTGTACCAGCTAAGCCCACTGCGGTGCCGGAGGAACCCACCGCTATACCCGAGCCAGAGTTGGAAGATGTCACCCTTACGATCTGGTTTCTGTCCTATAGCCCTGAGGATATTGCGCTTGTAACTGAGCAAATGAACCAATGGGCCACGGGTTACGATAAGGCCAATGTCACGATCGAGCTTAGCCCATACGGTTGGGAAGAAATGAACAATGCTATGAGGCTAGCGCTGGATAGCAAAACAGGGCCAGATGTGGCGATGGCCTCACCGGGTAAAGATTATACAATAGCATATGCAGAAGAAGGGCATCTTGTCGACCTTACGGAATTCATGGCCGAGCGTGGTATCGACCAGCATTTTTCGGAAGGGTTTATTAAGTTCTATAATCCAACTGGGCGAATTTACGCAATGCCCTATGAAAGTGTAACAATGGGGATTTTTTACAATGGGGATATTTTCAACGAACTGGGACTTAAACCACCATCAACATTTGAAGAATTTGAAGAGCTTGTTGCAACGTTACAAGCCGCGGGGTATGCGCCATTTCCAGTAGGAGGCTTGGATCGGTTTCCGCTCACACAAATTCTAGACCAGTTCCTTCACGGAAATGTCCCGTGGGAGGATCTGACAAAGATCATTTACGGTGATCCGGAAGGACAATGGAATTCACCTGAAATGTTAGAAGCGACGGAAAAATTTTCAGAATGGTTCGAGCTTGGCTACTTCGATCCAAACGCGCTCGCAATTTCTTTCGCGGATTCCCGCGACATGTTCCTCACGGGGGAATCACCTCTCTTCATCGCTGGAAGTTGGAGTAACATCACATTCAATGAGCAGGCTGACTTTGAAGTTCGCTTCTTCCCGATGCCGCAGATGAACCCGGATCTTGATTGGCACATGGGAGGATACACACCAAATAACATGTGGCAAGTACCGGTATACGGCGAACACACGGAAATAGCCTTAGATCTGCTTGAATTCATCTTGGGTGAGCAAATGGCTCGTGCGCGATGGAATGCTGGTGCCACAGTTGCATACCAATTCGATCCAGTGCCAGCGCCTTCATTCCCATTACAGGGAGATGTATATGCGGCGATGCAAGTCACCCAGCTTGGAGAATATCTCGTTCAAAACAGTGAAGTTTACGATGCATATGAGACAGCTCTCCAAGAACTGATAGCTGGCGAGAAGACCGCTCAAGAGATCCTGGACGAATTACAGGCAAAGCATCTAGAGGTTCTAGAATAGTTAACTATTGTTTATGTGTTGCAGTGCAGTGGGCGGAAATATCTCCGCCCACTGTTTCCTATGATTTGAATAATGGAATCTAATACTAAGTTATCTCCAAATAGGGAAGGGGCAATCGATCAGAGTCGATCATCCTTTCTTAGTCGTTTAAGTGGGATCAGCAGTGAATTCCCTGCATATATGTATATCACACCGGCATTGGTTCTCTATGCAGCATTCTTTCTATGGCCCTTTATTCAACTCGTGCTACTTGGTTTTCAAAAGTGGGATGGTCTTAAACCAAAGCAGTGGGTCGGCTTTGATAATTATGTGAAATTGATAGAAGATCCTAGCTTCTGGAAAGCTTTTCAGCATAATATTGGTTGGATGATGGCGGCAATGATTTTACCTGTGTTTATAGGGCTTATGCTTGCCATTCTTTTATATCGTAGCCCGTTGCATGGTAAGACGATCTTTCGAGGTATTTATTTTATGCCCCAGGTAATCTCCTCAGTAGTAGTAGCTGTCATCTGGCGTTGGATATACAATCCCAACTTCGGGGCATTGAACGCCTTGTTAGAAAGCGTTGGCCTTGCCAGCTTGAAACGGGGTTGGCTGGGAGAACCTGATTTGGTCCTTCCCGCGCTATTTATTGCTTCGACCTGGATTAATTACGGCTTTACGATGGTAATTTTTGTCGCAGCACTGCAAGGTATTGATGAAGTATACTTTGACGCAGCCAAGGTCGATGGAGCTAATTGGCTTCAACAGTTTCGTCACATCTTGATTCCATTTATCCAAGGTCCACTTACGACAGTTGTATTGATTATGGCGATCGCCGCGTTTCAAGTCTTCGACTTGGTATTTATCATCACCCGAGGAGGGCCTGGCACCGCATCGATGGTTTTGTCCGTTTATCTATATAAGAATGCTTTTTCCTTTCACAAAGTTGGTTATGGCTCCGCTGTGGCAGTGGTATTGGGCGTAATCATCCTTCTATTTTCTATTGTCTTCTTGCGGCTCAGAGGGGTGTTGGGAGAGAGGAAATGAGCATCTTTAA
>Ga0180437_10008142_pt1 | contig 13396 bp, 6 predicted proteins | sample SS_ome_4_FD_132410 | JGI IMG/M metagenome (GOLD analysis project Ga0180437, IMG submission 132410) | Hypersaline lake sediment archaeal communities from the Salton Sea, California, USA - SS_3_D_1 metaG | ecosystem: Environmental > Aquatic > Non-marine Saline and Alkaline > Hypersaline > Sediment...
GGTGTCGGGCGGAATCTGGTACTTCGTCAGGTCCTCCCCGTCGTCGCTGAGGAACCAGCCGCTGATGTCGACGTCCTCGCCGGTGGTGTTCAGCAGCTCGATCCAGTCCTCCACGCCGCCGTCGGTGTGGGCGAAGACCTCGTTGATGATGACCGACCCGGGGATGTAGCCCTCCGCGTCGGCGCCGGGCGTCCCGCCGGGCGCGGTGCTGGGGCGCCAACTGGCCGGGTCCGACCAGAGGAAGGCGTACCCGTTGGGGTCGACGATCGTCAGGGAGAACCCGTCACCGTCGGTCACCGGGTACCAGTCGTCGTCGTACTGGAAGTCGTGGATCACGAACGACGTGCCGGCGACGAGCAGGATCCTCTCGCCGCCGTTGCCGAGCGAGCCGGAGTACTCGCCGGCAATGTCGGCCGTGCCCGCGCCGTATCGCTGCTCGAAGGCGGCCTGGTTCTTCACGAGGACGAGGTACTCGCCCGGCAGCAGTGTGGTGGCGGGGAAGGTGTATTCGATCCCGGCGCAGAAGGCCACGTCCAGCAGGGGCAGCGGCTCGCTGCCGATATTGGTCAGCTCGATGTACTCGAAGTCCTGGGCGTCCTCGAAGCCGGCGGCGATCTCCGCGGCGGTCGGCTGGCCCGGGTTGTACATGATCTCCGTCACGCGGAGGGAGGGGGCGACGTTGAGGTAGAACTTCGCCTCGTTCAGCGCGCTCCACTGGCCGCCGCTGAGGACGCGGGCCTTGACGTGGTAGCTGTTGTCCAGAAGGATCGGCCCGGAGTAGACGTGGGCCCCGGGCAGCGGCGCGCCGCCGACGACGCGCGGATCGGTCCCGTCGAGCGTGTAGTAGATCGTCCCGCCCGGGGCGGAGATCGACAGCAGGTCGCCCCGCGAGACGATCCCGCCGTGCAGGTGGGAGCCGTTGACCTTGAAGGCGGGGGCGACGACGTTCGGGTACAGGCCGGCGTTCTTCAGTTGCTGGAGGACGATCCCCGGGCGCTGGGGCATGTAGGTGTTGAGGATGTAATCGCGCTCGTTCTGCCAGTGCGACAGCGTGAAGGGCGCGCCGCTGACCACGTCGCCCCACCGGGCCGACTCGCCCACGACCGCCCGCTCGACCTCCCACGCGAGGGCCTCGTACGTGCTCTTCGGCACGTTGGCCGAGCCGTCGTTGTAGAACGGCCCGTAGTTGAAGAACGCCTTGTGGGCCTGGTCGCCGAACAGCACGCGGAACTCGAGGTTCTGCCTGAGGTAGCTGTAGGGCTCGGCGAGGCTGTTGTTGACCTCGAGGCGGTTCTCGTTGAGCCCGGAGTTCATGTTGATGACCCACTCGGCGTCCCAGGAGTAGCTCTTGAACCCCGTGCTGTCGTCCGTCCGCTCGCGCCCCGCGTACCAGTTGTGCCCGGGCCAGTCGCGGTTGCCGACAAAGAAGTTCACGAGCATGTAGTTGACGTAGTTCTCCATGTCCAGGTAGTCGGGGTAGGCCGGGTTGTTCGTCCCGTCCGGGTTGTTGCCCTGGATCCGCTGGTACTGCTCCTGCGTGCTCATCCCCTGGCGGGCGAGGCTGAGCATGGCGTTGTAGCTGGCCGTGCTGCTCTCGCCGGTCGCCGCGCCGGAGTTGATGCCGTCCCACAGGTCCTTGTCCCCCCCGTAGTAGCTGGCGGAGAACGACGTGTCCGGGCGCTCGACGGGGTTGTACAGCCCCCAGTACAGCCCGTTGACGTACAGGTGCACGAAGTTGCCGTGGCCCGAGGCGTCCCCGAGCTGCAACTGGAGCCGGCGGACGTACTCGTCGCGGATGTACTGCGACCGCGCGCCGCCCCAGACCCACGCGTCGTTGAAGTTCGACCGGAGAATCAGCGTGTCGAACCGGTCCGTCGCCGTCGGGCCGAAGATGGGATAGTCCAGCTTCGTCGGCCCGTACATCCCCTTGAACAGCAGCCGGAACGAGTGCTTCTTGAAGTTCGCGTTGCGCCCCACCCCCCCGTACATCCGCGCGCCGCAATTGACCTGGAAGGCGCTGCTGCCGTCCGGATGGAACATCGAGATCGACGCCGGACGCTCCCAGTTGACCCCCTGCGAGGTGGAATTCGTGTAGATCCCGCTGGCCCCGAACAGGTCCTCGACGTCCATCACCAGCGACATCGTCGGCAGCGACAGCAGGTCGCTCTTCAGCGTCGCGCTGTACTGGGCGTTGTTGACGATCTCGGGGTCCATCTCGTAGTCGGCCGCCGTGCCGCCCCAGGAGGTCGGAAAGCCCCCCGGGGCGTTGGACTGCTGAAGCACGTCGTCGAGGAAGATGTACGTCTGCGTGTCGACGTTCGTCGCGAACCATCCGGGCTTGTAGCCCACGGCGCGGAGGACGGTCGTCGTGTTGATCGGGATCGGGCCGGTGTAGACCGTCCCGTAGGTCTCGGTCGGCTCGCTGCCGTCGAGGGTGAATCGGATCTGCGCGCCCGCCGTGTTGGTGGTGATCTCGACGCTGAAGGGCTGATCGTAGAAGCCTCGGTCGACGGAGAACTGCGTGTCCTTGACCATGCCGAGCACGCCGGGGATGTTCTCGGCCCCGGGCGTGGGCGTGATGAAATACTGCACCTGAACGTCGATCGAGCTCTGGGCGATCAGCTCGGGGGTGATCAGGAAGCTTTCGTTGTCGACCGCGTCGTTCAGCGCGTGAACGGCCAGCAGGTTCTCCCCGTCGACCAGCAGGTGAAGATACGGCGTCAGGTCGACGCCCTTGAACGTGACCGCGTCCGACATCGGGCGGTCGCTCAGCGCCGTCGAGTTCCACTGCGGGGAGGCCGGGTCGTTGTCTCCGGCGACCCTCACGCCGTTGAGGTAGGCCACGTACCCGTCGTCGTAGGCCGTCCGGAGGTACAGCTCCGTGAACTCCTTCGTGTCGTTGACGGTGAAGGGGATGCGGAGGTACATCGACGGGTTGACGTTCTTCATCTCGGCTTCGACGTCGGTCTCGAGCAGCCCCGCCGTGCTCGTCGTGCCCGTCAGCGTCAGGTCGAAGCTGATGTCGCTGCTGGTGGCGTTGCCCTGGTGGATCTCGACGGCGACGACGTTGTCCCCGTCGACAAGCAGCCCGGTCGGGTCGATGGTGAACGGGTAGTACGTCGACTCGCCGCCGCCCCCGACCGTGCCGGCGGCGAACGTCCTGTAGTCGATCACCCCGCCGGGCATGTTGTAGTCGGGATGGTCGGGCAGCCTCTGCCCGTTGATATAGACCACCGCCCCGTCGTCGCGCCGCAGCCCCATCGTCAGCTCGCTGATCTGCCAGGCATGGTCGACGTTGAAGTGGCGGCGGAAGTACGTGGTGACGTGCTTGTTCGAGGAGTCGCCCCCGTAGCTGACGACCGTGGCCTCGCCGCCGTCGCCGTAGCCCAGCTCCGCCGGCCCGGCGGCCCACGAGCTGTCGTCGAAGCCCTTCATCCGCCAGCCGGTGCCCTGGTCCGAGCCGTCGTCGAGGTACCGCCAGACCGACCCGGCGGTGATCAGCTCGACCGAACCGTCCGGCGCGCCCAGCCCGTAGCCGAAGCCCGTCGTCCCTGAATTCCAGCCGCTGTCGTCGAAGCCGGTCGGCTCGATCCACAACAGCCCGTCCGACCCGTCGGCGGGGATCACGTACCGCGTCGGCGCGCCCTTGCGGACCAGGCTGGTCTGCCCCTGCACGTCGTACATGATGCCGTAGGAGATGTCCTCGAGCTGTCGGGGGAACGGGTCATACTCGCAGACGACCGCACCGGCCGCGTCCAGCAGGGCCAGCGGCTCCCCGCCGGCGCTGAGCTTGAAGTTCGTGTGCAACTCGCCGAGCGGGTCGCGGCGGTTCTTGTCCGACGCGAAGATCACCCTGTACGCCCCCGCCCCGATCGACATGGCGGGCAGTTCCCACTCCTCGGTGCTGTCGCGGAGCTTCCAGCCGGTCAGATCGATCGACGACGGCGTGGGGTTGTGGATCTCGATCCAGTCGGAGGAGGCGCCGTCCTCATCGACCAACGTGTTGTCGTTGTCGGCCATGAACTCGCTGATGAACGGCTGGTTGGCCAGCAGGAGGCGGGGTTCGAGCGGCTCGAAGGCCGCCCGTACGTCAAGCCCCGACGCACTCGGTCGTCGCTGCATTGAGTCCTCCAGTCTCGTCTGGTGTAGGCGGACCAACCGCGATGGTACAACCGCCCCTGCCCAAAGATGCCCAGCGCACATGCCCGGCGCACCTATGGTTATACCACGTCTGGGCCCAACTGCCAAGCCCTTCGGGGCCGCGGAGCCGCCTGCCGCCGCAACGAAGATGAAACCCGTTCGCCGGCCGGGAGTTCCGGCGGCAGAAAGGCCGACGCAACCGGGCGAAAGAGCCCGCTCAGCTCGGCGGCAGCGAGACGGGCCGGCCCGTGCGATAGCACTCCAGCGCCGCGAAGGCCACCTCGTGCGTCGCCGCCGCGTCGGCCAGGTTGCAGTGCGATTCGGTATCGCTCAGGATGCAATCGACGAAGTGGTCGATCTGCCCCTGGAAGGGATGGTGCGTCACGTCGGAGCTGTCCGGCAGGATCGTGGGGATCTGCACCCAGTCGGTCTGGCCCGGATACTTGTGCGACCAGACGCGGTTGTCTCGGATCGTTCCTCTGTCTCCAAAGATCTCGATGGGGAACTTGTACGGCTGGATCGCCTCGAAGTTGACGGCCACCTTGCCCAGCACGCCGTTGTCGAACCGGACGAGGGCCATCTCCAGCCCGTCGTACTCCAGCGGCGCGCCCTCGTGCCATTGGTTGGTGTAGTAGTTGAACTGCCTCTCGCCGCCCTTGCGGAAGCCGCCCGCGTAGGCGAAGACCTCCGTCGGCCTGGCCGCCTCGAACTCGCCGGCCCCGGCGAACCAGCGCAGCGCGTCGATGGCGTGACAGCCCCCGACGAGAAACGCGCTGCGCCCCGTCGACTCGCCCCGCGCGTCCTCCCAGCCGCTCCACCAGTCCGAGATGTAGCTCTGATAGGCCGTCTCCACACAGAACACCCGCCCGACGGCCCCGTCGGCGATCATCGACTTGATCGTCTGGAACAGCGGGTTCCACCGCAGGACGAAGCTGACGAGCGTCTTGACCTTCGCTGCCGCCACGGCGTCGCGCATCGCCTTCAGCTCCTCCGGCGTGTTGGCCGCGGGCTTCTCGATGAGGATGTGCTTGCCCGCCTGGGCGGCGGCGATGGTGTTGTCGGCGTGGACGTGCTGCGGCGTGCAGATCGACACGACGTCGACGCCCTTGTGGCCGAGCGCCGCGTCCAGATCGTCGTAGCACTCACAGACGAGCTCGTAGTCGGCCGCGTGCCGACGGGCCGAGTCGAGCTTTCGGCTGCAAATCGCCACCACCTCCGTGTGCGGGTTGTTCTTGTACGCCTCGATGTGCTGCGTGGAGACCCACCCGGCCCCGTGAATCAACACGCCCAGCTTGTCCTTCGACATATTCGCCTCCCTCTCCCGCCGCCACCGGGCTTGTCCCGGTGGAGCGATGATTGGTGCACTACGGCCGCAGAGCCTGCGACCGTGTCTTTCGCGTCAGACGTCAAACGCGCCACGGCGGGCGCATCGCCAGATTCAGCAGCCGATCGGCCTCTTCGTCGCCGATGAAGCGTTCCTTGCGGGCGTCCCACAGGAGCTTGCGGCCGAGCCGGACGGCGATGCCGCCCAGCAGGGCCATCGACGTGGCGCGGTGGGCGATCTCGGCGTGTGTGATCGTCCGCGCGCGGCTCTTGACGCAGTCGATGAAGTTCCTCCCGTGGCCCGGGCTCCGGTAGAGGTGCGTCTCATTGGCGGCGAAGGTCTCTTTCAGCAGCGACTTCGGCTCGGCCTGGCAGCCTCCGCGGGTGAAGACCCACCCCTCGGTGCCCTCGAAGAGGACGCCGTGACGGTTCTTGCTCGTGTCCGTCATGATCAGCCGAACACCGCCGGGGCACTCGAGAACCAGGTCGTACGTCAGCACCGTGTCCCAAAGCCCGTCGCGCGGGAAGACGCCCTTGCCATCCACCGAGGTCGGACCCGTGCTCTGCGTGTCCATGCCCCACTGGGCGATGTCCAGGTCGTGGACGCCGTAGCCGGCGATCCAGCCGGACTGGCTGTAGTCGCTGACGAAATACCAACCGGGCAGCCCGCCGTGGCGGAACACGCGCGCCGGGGTGTAAGGCGCTTCCGGCGCGCAGCCCAGCCACAGGTCGTAGTCCAGCCCCGCCGGAACCGGCTGGGCGGCGTGGTGGCCCGTGGCCCGGCCGGGCGGGGAGCCGATGCGGATCGTGTGCAGCCGCCCGATCCGGCCGTTGCGGACCAGCTCGCACGCGTGGCGCGTGCCCGGGTAGGAGTGCAGTTGCGTGCCGTGCTGGAAGACCGCCCCGTGGCGTCGGACGGCCTCGACGAGGGCCCGGCCTTCGGCGACGGTGTTGCTCAGCGGCTTCTCGCAGTAGACGTCCTTTCCTGCCTGGACGGCGGCGATGGAGATCGGCACGTGCCAGTGGTCCGGCGTGGCGACGGCCACCGCGTCGATGTCTTCGCGCGCCACCAGGTCGCGGAAGTCGTTGTAGGACGCCTCGGCGGGCAGCTTCAGGCCGGAGCGCATCCGCTCGCGCGCGGGGGCCCACACGTCGCAGACGGCCACCGCCTGGACGTCCTTGTGCCACGTCAGTTCCTTCGCCACGCCCCCCATCCGCCCGCCCGTGCCGATGAAGCCCATCGTCACCCGGTCGCTCGGAGCGACCGCGCCCGCCAGCCCCAGCGCCGACGGCCGTACGACGTACGGCGCGGCCAGGGCGGCTGCGCCCGCCCCCAGAAACTGCCGACGCGAGATTCTCTCTCCTGGAGTTGCGTTCATCTGATCACCTGTTGGTGGGTGCCGCGGCCGCGGCGTCTGCGGCCGCGCTCTTCGAGCCGTCACGGAGAGGCTTCGGCTTCGCGCCCGCTGCATCAACGGGCTCTCCCGACGGGCGACGGGCAGCCCATCGCACGGCCCGAAGGACGAACGGGCGGAGGGCGGGTTCGCTTTGGGGTTTCTCCGGGTGGGGGCTGATGCAGATCACCCTGCCGCGCCCGAACGGAGCCGAGACGATGGCGGGCGTGTCGATCATCACGCCGGTCGGCGCGCCCTTCTTGGCGATCTCGCCGCGGTAGTGGGCCAGCGTGTCGTAGTCCGGCAGCGAATCGATCCCCGTCGGCCCGAGCAGCGGCCCCTGGCCGTAGTAGACGTTGAGCAGCCCCTCGCCGCCGCCGAGGATCCGCCTGCCGGCGGGGGTCATCTCGATCTTCACCATCCCCGTGCCCCGGTTCCAGTGTTTGCGGTCGATCGTGCGGGCGTCGAGGATCTTCAGCGACCAGACGTAGTCGTACGTCGCGAGATACGCCCCCGCACAGATGCCGACGTATCCCCCGCCGGCCTCGACGAACCGGCGGACGCGCCGCCGCCCGGACTCGCCGATCGCCTTCGCCTGCTTGCTCCCGCTTCCGCCCGGGAAGATCACCACGTCGAACTGCTTCAGCGCCCCCTCGCCGATGTCGCCCGGGCCGACCGGCTCGACCACCGTCAGGCCCTGCCGACGCAGCACGCCCTCGACCCGGTCAAGCGTCGTATCGCCCGTGCCCGTGCCGTTGTAGATCGCGACGCTCACCGGGCGGGCCCGGCCGGCCTGTCTCGGCGCGACCAGGCGGCCGACGGCGGCGTCGACCATCCCCAGCCGGCGCAGCAGACGGGCGACCATGATCCGGTGCTGTCGCGCGCGGAGCGCCAGGTGCTGGTCCTTGCGGGCCGTCTCCACGATCATCGCGTGGGCGCCGAGCCGTTCGGCGGCGGCGCGGGCGAGCGATCCGTCGGCGGGGGGGCGCAGGGCGAGGAACTTCCGGCCGGCCTGCTCGATCTCGGCGTTGACGGCCTCGAGCATCTGGTCCACGGCCGGGCGAGTGTTCTTAGCCGGCTGGTAGATGATGCTCGCGCCGACCGACTTGCTCCCACCGGCGCGGGGCTCGACGCCTTCGTGCAGGTCGAGCAGCCAGTCGGGCTTCTGCCGGTGGACAAAGCCCCACAGGGCTCGGGCGAGCTTCGACCGCGCCTCGTCGGCCGCGCCGCTGCGCGGAAAGCAGCGGTTCAGATCGCCGGTCTCCCTCGGCTCGTCGGGAGAGCGGCGTTCCCGGGCGGCCAGGGCTCGAACGTTGGCGCGGGGCAGGACGATCAGCTTGCCGCGGCGGATCGCCCAATGCCGGATCTGCCCGGCCGCCCGCGCCCCCGCCGGCTCGTTGCCGTGAACGCCCCCGACGACCATCACGGTCGGCCCGGCCTCGGCGCTGTCGACGACGTAGTACGGCGTTCGATGGGGCGTCCCGTCGGCGATCCACCCGGCCGGGGCTCGCGTCTCGGCGCCCGCGGCGCCCCAGCCGCCCAACACCCCCGCCAATACGAGCTTCCAGATCACCCGCTCCATGCCCCGTAGCATACCCCCTGGAACGACGATTTGTCATTCTCATGCTTTGCTCGCGCCCCCACCTTGACCCCCACAACAGCGGCCTCCTATAATCACCGCCGCCTCGAAGGCGAACCGCCTCCACGGACGGCGGGCGCGGTACTTCCCGGGAGAACGCCGTGATCCAGCCCCATCGAACGGGCGCCACGTTGTTGTTGCCGACGCTGTTCGCCGCCGCCCTGGTCGGCTGCGACGGCCAGCAGGGGAGCTTCGGCAAGTGGCCTTGGGCCAAGCCGCCTCGCGAGCGCGTCGACGTGGCCGTCCCCGAGCCGATCGATCTGCTGCTGCCCCGGACTATCCGCGTCCATCCGTTCACGGGCACGCGGACGTTCGATCAGTCCGGCGGCGTTCGCGGGATCGACGTTCGCGTCGAGGCCCTCGACGCCTACGACGACTCCACGCGGGCGTTCGGGAAGTTCCGTTTCGCCCTCCATCAACACAGCCGAGGCGGCGAGCACCCCCGGGGCGACCGGATCGCCACGTGGGAAGAGGACCTGATGGACGGCGAGGTAAACCAGTTGCACTGGGACAACATCACCCGCACCTACAAGTTCAAGCTCCGCTGGGACCACCCCATCCCCGTCGGCCGAAAGTTCGTCCTGGTGGTCACCCTCGAAAGCCCCTTCACCGAACGGCGGTTCGCCGAGCAGACCTTCGTCTCCGGGCAGTAGCGCCCGCCGACCGGGAGGCCGACATGTCCCCGGAACACCAGCTCTATTGGGGTGACAGCCACACCAATCTCCACCTGACGGCCGGGAAGCCCTTCGAGCCCGCCGGGGGCCCCGCCGTCGCCGAAGGCCACACCAACCTGCCCACCGAGGTCGCCGCCGACCTGGAGGCCGCCCTCGCGCACGCCCGCAGCGTGCTCGACTTCTGGCCGATCGCGTACTACCCCTACACGTACGAGTACCGCGGCGGCTTCCGCGTGGAGTGCTGGCGGGCCGACGAAGACGTCGACGCCGCCTGGCGGGCCGTCTGCGACCTCGCCGACGGCGAAAGCCGCGACGGCGAGCTGGTGATCTTCCCCGGCTTCGAGTGGCAGGGCGACGGGCGGCACGGGGACCACAACGTGTTCTTCTTCGAAGGGCATCCGCCGATTCTGCGATCCCGCACGCTGCCGGAGCTGTACGACGAGCTTCGCCGCCTCGATGTGCGGGCGATGGCGATCCCGCACCATACCGCCTATCGCGTCGGCGTCCGGGCGAAGGACTGGTCCGTCCACGACGAGCGGCTGTCTCCGTTCGCGGAGATCTACTCGAACCACGGGTGCAGCGAGTCGGACGAGGAGTGGATCGGGCTGTGGAAGAACTGGCATATGGGCCCGGGCGTCTCCGGGGGGACCATCGAGGACGCCCTGGCCCGCGGGCTGCGGGTGGGCATCGTCGCGTCGACCGACGCCCACTACGGCATCCCGGGCGTCTGGGGCAGCGGGCTGATGGGCTGTTGGGCCGGCCGGCTGACGCGAGAGGCGCTCTGGGAGGCGTTCGAGGCGCGCCGCGTCTACGGCACGACGGGCGACCGGATCGAGCTGCGCTTCACGGTCGAGGGCGCGGCGATGGGCGAGTGCATCCGCCACGACGGGCCGGTCCGGGCGCTGGCCCGCGTCCGCGGCTGCGATGCCGTCGACCGCGTCGAGCTGATCCGCAACAACCGCGTCATCGCCACCCACTGTCACAACGGCGCGTGGGAAACCCCCGACGGCGGCCGGCGGCGCCGATGGAAGCTCCGCGTCGAGGCCGGCTGGGGGCCGAAGCCCGTGGACATCCCTCTCCTGCCGCCTCGCCGGTGGCAGTGCAGCCTAGCCGTCTCCGACGGCGCCGTCGTGGCCTCCGAGCCGTGCTGGAAGACCGCCGGACAGTGGATCGGCGATCTCGGCGGCGGCAAGTGCGAGTTTGGCTTTACCACGTCGCAGGCGCCCCCGCACGGCGGCGTGCCGACCGAGGCGACGATCTTCGAGATCGAGGCCGGCGCCGACGATACGGTGACCGTCGAGATGGAGGGCAAGAGCGTCTCGATGTCGCTCGCCGAGGCCGCCCGCCGCTCGCGCCTGGTGGACTTCATCGACGAAGCCGCCGACTATGCACGCAGCGCCCACGGGATCGACCCCGACTCGCTGGATCGCCGCGATCGGCTCTACTTCTACGGCCACAAGGCCAAGATCCACCGGGCGATCCCCGAAGCGGGCCTGTCGGCCGAACTCGACCACACCGACGCCGAGCCCCCCGCCGGCCGGAACTGCTACCGCGCCCGCGTCACCCAGCGCAACGGCCAGGTCGCCTGGTCTTCGCCGGTGTGGGTGGACAACGGCTGACGCGTACCTGACAGGAGGCATTCTCGTGCCCGAACGGGACCCCTCGCCGCTGGAAGACGGGCCGGAGATCCGCCGAATCCGCCGGCGCCGCCCCTGGCTGTGGCCCAACCCCAACCGGCAGCCGATCGCCGACTGCGCCGCCGACCTGCCGATCACACGAGCCGACCTGTTCGACGCCGCCGCCCGCTGGCATCGCTTCGCCGCCCTGCTGGCCGACTGCTTCCCCGAACTGACCACCCCTCAAAACAACACCCACAGCAGTGATCCGGACAGCACAGGAAATAGGGACAGTCACCTATTCCTTGACTCGAAAACAGGTGACTGCCCCTGTTTTTGGCAGAGACGCATGGATGGCGGCGGCACAGACAGGAACGGGCCCTGTCCTGCTGCGGGTCGCGGAGGGCGGATCGAGTCGGCCCTGCTGCCCGTGCCGAAGTTCGCCGAGGCGCTTCGGTCGAGCTGCGCGATGGAGCCGCCGCGGCGGCTGCTGGTGAAGGCCGACCATGCTCTGCCCCTGGCCGGGTCGGTCAAGGCGCGCGGGGGGATCTATGCCGTCCTGCACTTCGCCGAGGCCGTCGCGCTGCGGGCCGGGCTGCTCAGCGGGCCGGAGGATGACTATCGCAAGCTCAACGGCCCGGCCGCGAAGGAGCTGCTGAGCGGATACGAGCTGTCGGTCGCCAGCACCGGGAACCTGGGGCTGAGCATCGGGATCGCCGGGGCGGCGTTGGGCTTCCGCGTGGCCGTGCACATGTCGCGCGAGGCGAAGGAGTGGAAGAAGCAGCGGCTTCGCGATCGCGGCGTTCGGGTCGTCGAGCATGAAGGCGACTACACGTCGGCGTGCGCCGCCGCTCGGAAGGCCGCCGCCGATGACGACCGGGCACACTTCATCGACGACGAGAACTCGCGCGAGCTGTTTCTCGGGTACAGCACGGCCGCGATCGAGCTGGCCGAGCAGCTCGAGGCGGCGGGCATCGCGGTGGACGCCGAGCACCCGCTGATGGCGTATCTGCCGTGCGGCGTGGGCGGGGCGCCCGGGGGGATCACGTTCGGGTTGCGGCACGTCTTCGGCGACGCGGCGTGGTGCTTCTTCGCCGAACCGGTCGAGGCCCCCTGTATGCTGTTGGGCATGCTGACGGGCCGGCACTCGGAGGTCAGCGTCTGCGAGGCCGGCCTGCACCTGGCCACCGACGCCGACGGGCTGGCCGTCGCCAAGCCCTCCCGCTTCGTCGGGCGGCTGATGGAGCCCCTGCTGGCCGGCTGCTACACCGTCACCGACGACCGCCTCTACCGCCTGCTCGCCGACCTCTACGAAACCGAGTCCATCGAAGTCGAGCCCTCCGCCGCCGCCGGCTGCGCGGGGCCGGAGATGCTCCTGAACACCGACGGAGGCCGCGCCCTGCGCAGCCGCCACGGCCTGGCCGCCCGGCTGCCCGCCGCCACGCACCTGATCTGGACCACCGGCGGCAGCCTCGTCCCGGCCGCCCAACACGCCGCGTTCCGGCGGCGGGCGGAGGGGATTGGATGACGCCGTGTGGGTCGTCCTTGGCGGCTTCGGTCGCCCCTCCGGGGCTCATTTCAACAGAGGGCCGGGTACCGGGGGCTGACGCCCCCGGCCATTTTCTGCCGACCCTTCGGGTCTCCGGAGGCGGCGCTCGGTTGGTGGGGCACGAAAACGGGGACAGGCACCTGCGCTTCGCTGCGGAGCCAGTCCCCGTTTTCGAGTCTCTGCGGTTGCTCTTCCGCTCAGTCGAGCTGGGCCCAGGCGGCGTCGAGGGACTCGATGATTTTGTTGTGGCGGGCGTACTTGGCTTCGTAGAGGTCCTTCCTGGCCGGGTCGGGCTCCTGGGTTCGGGTGAACTTGACCATCGCGGCGACGGCGGCGTCGAAGCTGTCGTAGCAGCCGGACGCCACCGCGCCGAGGATCGCCGCGCCCAACGCGCCCAGCTCCGTGCCCTCCGGGATCTGGACGGGCACCTGGAAGATGTCGGCGAAGATCTGCACCCACACCTTGCTGCGGGCCGCCCCGCCGGTGAAGCGGATCGCCTCCGGCATCGAGCGGTACTTCAGCAGGCGGTCGACGTGGAAGCGATGGCCGAAGATCACGCCCTCGTAGATCGCCCGCAGCACGTGCCCGCGCCCGTGGTAGTTGTTCAGGCCGATGAAGCTCGCCTTCGCGTCCGGGTTGACGTTCGAGCCGTACAGGAACGGCAGGAAGACGATGGCGGTCTCTTCCGGCGTGGTGGCGGCGACGAGGTCGTTGACGAGGTCGAAGACGCTCTTGCCCTCTTTCTTGGCCGCCTCGCGCTCCATCGGGAAGAACTCGGTGACGAACCACTCGAGGTTGCTGGCCGACGTGGCCGACCCCTCGAGCATGAGGTAGTACTCAGGGATCGCGTAGCAGCTCGTCATGAAGACGTCCTCGTCGACGACGGGGGTCTTGGAGATGTACTGGTTGTTGCCCCACGTTCCGGCGATCATGCACAGCGGCCCTTCGTCGGTCAGCCCGGTCGAGAGCCCACAGGCGTCGATGTCGAACATCCCGCCGGCCACGGGCGTCCCGGCCGCCAGCCCGGTCTCGGCGGCGGCCTCGGCGGTCACCTCGCCGCA
>Ga0180437_10008143_pt1 | contig 13396 bp, 9 predicted proteins | sample SS_ome_4_FD_132410 | JGI IMG/M metagenome (GOLD analysis project Ga0180437, IMG submission 132410) | Hypersaline lake sediment archaeal communities from the Salton Sea, California, USA - SS_3_D_1 metaG | ecosystem: Environmental > Aquatic > Non-marine Saline and Alkaline > Hypersaline > Sediment...
CTGTCGGTCGACGGCGGCATCAATCGCGACACGATCGGGCCGTGCGCCACGGCCGGAGCCGACTTGTTTGTGACCGGCACGGCGCTGTTTTCCCAACCAAACTACGGATCCTTCATTGCCGAGATGACCGACCTGGCCAAATCATGCAAAGACGTACGGGTTTGACTATGCTTCAGATCGTTCTCATCCGCCCCGGATCGACCGACTACGACCAGCAGCACCGCATCCAAGGTACCTTGGACGTGCCGTTGAACGAACAGGGCAGTAGCGAAGTAGCGCAGGTCATCGAACAATTGGCCGAGTTGGGAATCGAAACCGTGTATGCGCCGGCGTGCCAGCCGGCGGAGCAGACGGGCGTAGCCATTGCCAAGGGCTTGGGTGTGAAGCTCAAGAAGCTGGACCGGATGCAGAACCTCGACCAAGGGTTGTGGCAGGGAATGCGGGTGGAGGACGTTCGGCAGAAGCAACCCAAGGCCTACCGCCAGTGGCAGGAACAACCCGAGAACGTTTGCCCTCCCGAAGGCGAAATGCTCGTCGACGCCGAACAGCGCGTCCGAACCGGGATCTCCAAGCTTCTGAAGCGTCACAAGCAGGGCGGCGTCATCGGATTGGTCGTGCCCGAGCCGCTGGCCAGCCTCGTCCGCCACGTCGTCCGTGATGAGGAGTTGGGCGATCTTTGGAAGGTGACCAACGGACACGGGCAGTGGGAGGTCCTGGAAATCGAGCCGGAAACAGTGCTCGCCAACGGTAGTTGAGCCAACGTGCGAGCGGCAACGGAAGCCGGCGGCTACGGCCGTCTGTCTATTATCTCAAGGAATCATCCCGAAGAACCGCCTCATGCCTGCGAACGGACCCGATACCAGCAGTTGGAAAAATGTGATGAAGCGTCCCAAGCGGGGTGTGCCCGAGGGACTCTGGCGACGGTGTCCCGGCTGCCAGGAAACCATCTTCCGCAAAGAGGCGGAAAAGCGGCTGGGCGTTTGCCCGGAATGCGACTACCATTGGTACGTGCCCGCACGAGAGCGGATCCGGCAGGTGCTGGATGAAGGCACCTTCGAGGAGTGGGACGCCGACCTGGAACCGGCCGATCCGTTGGAGTTCGTCGATAAGAAGTCCTATCACCAGCGGCTGAGCGAAGAGCAGGAGCGGACCGGGCTGCGCGACGCGGCCGTAGTGGGAACCGGCATGATTCGGGCACGGCGCGTCGCCTTTGGCGTGACCGATTCGGCGTTCATCATGGGCAGCATGGGGTCCGTAGTGGGGGAGAAACTTACCCGCACCATCGAACGTGCCACCCAACAGCACCTGCCGTTGATCATTATCTCCGGCTCCGGCGGCGGCGCCCGAATGCACGAAGGAATGCTTTCCCTGATGCAAATGGCCAAGGTCTCCGCCGCCCTGGCCCGGTTTGACGACGCCGGTGGTTTGTTCATTTCCGTATTGACCAATCCTACCATGGGCGGAGTCGCCGCCAGTTTCGCCTCGCTGGGCGACGTGGTCTTTGCCGAGCCAAAGGCCCTGATCGGGTTTGCCGGGCCGCGAACCATCAAGGCCACCATCCGCATCGAACTGCCCAAAGGCTTTCAGACCAGCGAGTTTCTGCTGGAGCACGGCTTTATCGATCGCATCGTCCGCCGCCAGGACCTGCAGAGCGAAATCGCGCGGACAATCGACTACTGTGAAAAATAGACCCCCCGCCGCGTAAGAGCGCATCGGATTATGGCTTTTTTGGATCGCGTCAAAACCGTCTTCAGCAGCGGCAAGATGAACATATCCACACGGTTCGCCTTGCTGCGCCAGGCCATCTCCGGAACGATGTCGAAGTTCTACATGGCCCGGGATCTCCGCTCCGGCGAAGTTGTGGGCCTGAAGATCCTCGATCGGGAGAAGACCGCCGCTTTCGAGGCCCGCTTCAAAGGGATCAAGAAGCCGACCGAAGGCGCGGTCGCCATCCAGATGCAGCACCCCCGGATCGTCAAGACCTACGAGCACGGGATTACGACCCATGGCGAGCAGTACCTGGTGATGGAGTATCTGGAAGGGGCGGGTATGAACTCGCTGCTGGTGGCGGGCGGCGACCGCATCCTGGAGGGTCGCCGCGTGCGGTTCATCCGCCAGGCCGCCGAGGCACTCTCCGCCGTACACGCCGCCGAGTTCCTCCACCGCGACATGTGTCCCCGCAACCTGATCGTAACCGACAACGGCCAGAACGTGAAGCTGATCGACTTCGGACTGAGCGTGCCGGCCACCAGGGCGTTCATGCAGCCGGGCAACCGCACGGGGGCCCCGAACTACATGGCCCCCGAACTGGTCCGCCGCCGCGCCACCGACAAGCGGCTGGACGTGTTCGCCTTTGGCGTCAGCGCGTACGAGATCTGCACGTACGAGCTTCCTTGGATCCGCGGCGAGACCGGCATGGCCGCGATGACCCACAATAAACCCCCCATCGATATCCGCACCCGCCGTCCCCAGATCAACTCGAAGCTGGCCGAGGCCATCCACGCCTGCATCGAGCCGGACCTGCGGAAACGTTGCGAGTCGATCGACAAGTTCCTGGAAATGATCCGGGACGTAACGCACATCGACCAGTAGCGGCGCGGCGCCGCGTTCTCTTCGCAAAACACCTCGTGGGCGGCCGGCTGGTACGCAGCGTACACAACCGAGGGCCGCTGTGGTATGATAGACCGCGCGGCGATTCCAGCTTGTTGTCGGAAGCTCGGCAAGCCGAGAGAGCCACGTGGATACGAGCGTGCCGTCGAAGGAGAAAAGCATGAGCCAAGAGACTGCGTCAACTCTTACGCGTCGGCGTTTCCTGAAGGTGGCGGCCGCGACCAGCGCGGCGGCTGCGGTCCCCGAGGTGATTCCCGGCCGCGCATTGGGGCTCGACGGCGTGGTCGCTCCCAGCGAACGGATCATCCTGGGCGGCATCGGCATCCGCCACCGTGGCGGCTACGTGCTGAGCCACATGCTGCCGCAGCCCGACGTGCGGTTCGTGGCCGTGGCCGACGTGCGGGCCGACCAGCGAAAAAACGTCAAGACCATGGCCGACCGGCACAACGGCGACGAGAAGTGTGCCACCTATCGCGATTTTCGCGAACTACTTGCTCGCGACGACATCGACGCCGTGTTGATCGCCACCGGCGACCGTTGGCACTCGGTGGCCTCGATCATGGCGGCCGAAGCCGGCAAGGACGTCTATTCCGAAAAACCGTGTGCCATCACGATCGAATTGGCTCGCACGCTGGCCGACGCGATCCGTCGCACCGGGCGAGTCTTCCAGGCCGGGACCCAGCGGCGCAACGTGGCGAACTTCGTCCAGGCCGTACGATTGGCCCAGAGCGGAAAGCTGGGTAATCTCCACACGGTCCACGCTTCCATTTATCACCTGAGCGAAACTCACGACTGGCTTCCGGCCGAGCTTGAACCGGAACCGGACGTTGTCGATTGGAATATGTGGCTGGGGCCGGCGCCGTGGCGGCCTTACAACCACCGATACGTCGACGGCGCCTGGCGGGGCCATTTCGATTTCGATTCCGGCGCCAAACTGCTTGACTGGGGAGCACACACGCTGGACCTGTGTCAGTGGGCCAACCAGGCCGACGACACCACTCCCATGGAGTTCGAGCCGGCCGGCGAGAACGTGATCGTCGGCCGATACGCCAACGGGGTGAAACTGGTTCTTCGCCAATCGGGTTGGCTCGGGCTGGGAACCTGCCCCGTGCGGTTCGAAGGTGACGAGGGCTGGGTCGAGACGGGGGACAGCGGACGGATGGCCCTTTACCCCGAGTCCCTGCGAGCCACGCAGCAAGTTGCCGTCGAATCGGGTCTCTCGCCCGCGCGACATGCCCGCGATTTCTTCAACTGCGTGAAATCGCGTGCCAAGCCGGCGGCCAATGCCGAGGTGGCCTGCCGGTCCCATATCGCGTGCCACGCCGCCTATATCGCCTGGAAGCTGGGCCGCAAAGTAGCCTTCGATCCGGTCACAGAGGAGTTCATCGGCGACGACGAAGCCAATCGGATGCGATCCCGTGCGATGCGCGAACCGTGGTCCGTCTGATCGCACCGCGACCGGCGCAGCCATAAAGACGCGTCTTCGCCGCCGAGCGCCTAAACGAAAGGGAAACCGCAATGCTTTGTTCGAGACGTTTGATCCCACTGATGACCGCCGCGTGGATGCTGGCACTCGTTCCTGCGGTGTTGCACGGCCAGGACGCCGCACAGTCTCCGCCAGACGCAGCCGCCCCGTGGATCGACGTGTTGAAATCGGACGCCCCCGTGTTCGAGAAGGCCATGGCCTGCCGGCGGCTGGCCGCGATCGGCAGCCGGGGTGCCGTGCCGGCGCTGGCCGCGTTGCTGGCCGACGAGAAGCTGTCGACCTACGCCCGATCTGCGCTGGAAGCGATTCCGGGCCGCGAAGCCGACGACGCCTTGCGAGAGGCCGCCGGACGTCTCCAGGGTGATCGGCTGATCGGTGTGCTGGGCTCGATCGGCAAACGACGCGACGCCAGCGCAATCGATCTGCTCGCTGGGCTGTTAGACCACCAGGATCGCACAGTGGCCGCGGCCGCCGCCAAGGCGTTGGGACATATCGGCAACGTCAAAGCGGCCGAGGTATTGCATAAGGCGTTGAGCGAAGCCGCCGAGGACCGCCGATCTGTGGTGGCCGTCGCCTGCTTGATCTGCGCGGAAAAGCTCCCACAGCCGGGAGATCGTGACCTGGCCATGGCGCTGTGCGATGCCGTCCGTCGGGCCGACGTACCGAAACACGTCGTCCTGGCTGCCACGCATCGGGCGATTGTCGCGCGGGACAAAGACGGGCTCCCCCTGCTTGCCGAGCAACTCCGCTCGGAGGACGAAGCACGGTTTCGCTTCGCGCTGCAAGCAGCCCGGGATCTGGGCGCCGGGGCATGCGGCCCGTTGACGGCCCGGTTTGACGAGGAGTCCGCGGCGCGTCAAGTGCTGCTGATCCTCGCGCTGAGCGATCTGGGCGATCGGCAGGCCCTGCCGGTGATCCTCGCCGCAGCCCGGCAGGGCGCGAAGGAGGTCCGCATTCACTCGATGGGTGCACTGCCACGATTCGGCGACCCGGCGGCCGTTCCCGTGCTGCTGCGGGCGGCCGTCGAGCCGGACGCCGACATTGCCGGGGCGGCTCGAGCGGCCTTGGCCGCTCTGCAGAGCGAAGAGATCAACGCGGCGATTGCCGAGATGCTCGACAGCGACGACGACGCGACCTTGCAAGTGGCGATCCAACTGGCGGGCCAGCGCAACATCGCTTCGGCCGCGCCGGCGCTGCTGAAGCTGGCCAACAGCGCCGATGCGAGCATTCGTCTTGCCGCCATTCGGTCGTTGGGCTCGACCGTCTCGCCGGAGGGCCTTCAGCGTCTCATCGCCCTGGCCATCGCCCCGCAAGCAGCAGAGCAGCAGCTTGTCGCCCAAGAGGCTCTGAAGACTGCGTGCGCCCGGTTGCCCCGGGAAACCTGCAGCGAACAACTTGCGGCCGCCATGGCCGGCGCATCGTCCCGGGCGAAGGTCTCGCTGTTGGAGCAGCTGGCGGCGGTGGGCGGAACCAAGGCGCTGGCGACGGTCGTGGCCGCGGCCCGCAGCCACGACGACGCCATGCAAGACGCGGCGACTCGGCTGTTGGGAGGGTGGATGACCGCCGACGCTGCACCGAAACTGTTCGATCTGGCCAAAACACTGACCGACGAAAAATACAGGATCCGCGCGCTGCGCGGCTACGTTCGCATCGCCCGACAGCTGAAGATGACGCCGGAAGAGCGTTTGGAGGTATGCCGCAACGCGTTGGCGATTGCCGAGCGAGACGAAGAACGGCGTCTTGCGCTGGAGGCGCTGGGGCGCGTCGGCTCGCCCGACGCGTTGGCGCTGGCCGCTTCCCGTCTCGATGATGCTGACCTGCAAGAGGCGGCCTGCACGGCGGTCGTCGCCGTCGCGGAGCGACTCGTGGTGACGAGGCCCGCCGAAGCCGAGAAAGCACTGCAGCGCGCCGCGGCGGTCACCCAAGACCCGCAACTGGCCGATCGGGCCAAGGCGCTGCTGGCCCGGGCCCGGCGGTTGGCCGCGCAGCAACGCGAAGAAGCCGACTTTCTTCCACTGTTCGACGGGAAGACGTTGGAAGGCTGGGAAGGCAACCCGGCCGTGTTCCGCGTCGAAGACGGCGCCGTCGTCGGTGGCAGCCTGAAAAAACCGATCGGAGGAAATGACTTTCTTTGCACCAAGAGGGAATACGGCGACTTCGAACTCCGCCTGCAGTTCAAGCTGCTCGGCGAGGGAGCCAACGGCGGGGTCAACCTTCGCTCGCAGCGCGATACGCAGACCGGTGTGGCCAGAGGATACCAGGCAGATCTCGGCGTCAACTGGTGGGGATGTCTCTACGACGAAGCGCGTCGCAACAAGGTTCTGGCCGGCCCGGCGTCCGAGAAACGTCCCGAGTCGGTCCGCATGAACGAATGGAACGACTACCGCATCCTTTGCGAAGGAAAACGAATCCAGCTTTGGATCAACGGCGTGCAAACGGTCGACTACACGGAACCGGATCCAAACATCGAATGCCGGGGGCGGATCGCATTGCAGATTCAAGCCAACCGCGCGTCCGAAGCGTGGTATCGCAACATCCGCATCAAGGTGCTGGATCGCGACGAATCACCGTAGGCGACGCTACCGACCGCCCATGCATACGAGCCGTCCGTCGGCGGTGGTCATCCACAGCCTGCCGCCGGCCAGGGCGATTCCGTCCAGGACCGGCGGCGAGGGAAGCTCCACCTCGCTCACGATCGAGCCGTCGGCGCGGGAGATGACCAGCAGCCTTCCGCCCCTTCGGCCCTCGTAGCCGGCCCACGGGTCGTCGGGATAGATCTTGTCTGGAGTGCCGGCCACGACCAACGCGTCGGCGGCGACCACCATGGCCGTCGGACGGACGGGGATCCGAAGCGACCAGCGGTCCGACGGGCTCCGCACTGTGGGCGTCTGCGACTTGCCCTTGCGAAAACCGGGGTCTTGCTTCGATGGTTCGGGGTCCGCCGTGGTCTTGGCCGTGGGCTTCGCGACGGGTCGGCGCGGCGGGGGCACCACGAGATCGGCCGCAAAAATCTCGAATCCCTTTTCCCCGGGCGTAAAATGTCCTCCGCTGGCGCCGGTCTTCTGCCTTGCTCGCACGCCATAGACGCCTGCGTCATCGAAGACGAGATACTCGGCAAAAGGCACGCCGCCGAGGAACCAGCGCGTACGGTGAAACCAGCTGTTGTCGAGCAACCCGCCGGTGGCGCGGAGATGGCGGGCGATCCGCGGCTGCCGGTCGCCGGTAAACAAGGGTCTTTGGCGGAGATAGATTTCGTCGTCGTGGGCAACCAGCAGATCGGAGAGCACGCCCGTGTCGACGGTCTGGTCCCGGCCCCAGTCGACCTTCATATCGTGGTCGCTGCGGATCCGCTGGTGTTTGAGGACCCGGCCGCTCTCAACGTCGAGAGCCCAGGCGTGGATGCCCCCGTCGAGGAAAGATGACCGTCCGGCCGTACCGTACACGATGCCGCCCTTGACCAGCACGCTGCCGTGAACCGGCCAGGCGGACTCCAGCCGTCCGAACGCGCCGATCAGCCGTTCTCCCGGTGCGGCCAGGAATCGCCAGATCAAGGCACCGTCGGCCGCACGCAGGCAGTACATCCGGCCGTCCGCACAGCCAAAGACGACCCGCCCCTGGTAGAGCGTCGGCGGCGTATCCAATCGCCCGCCGGCGACGTAGCGCCACAGCTCGCGTCCGTCGGCGCAGTCCAGGGCAACGACCTCGCGGCTGTCCTTCCGGGCCACCACCACCCGGCCGTCGGCGACGACCGGACTGGTCAGTTCGTCGTCAAGCTCCGCCTGCCAAACGGTCCGCAACGGCGTGGGTACCCGGGCGGGCGTTGCACCGCTGCGCTGCACGTCGTGGCGATAGGTGGGCCAGTCGGAGCGGCGGGAACCCGTCGGCGACGGGTGCTCCACGACCTGTCCATAAGCCGGGCCTTTCTCCAGACGCGACGAGACGGAAGCACCGCCAGTCTCGCTGTCGGCGGACGGCAAGAGCCCCAAGAAGCCGTTCAGCTTCGAGGTGATGTAACAGTCGCACGGGTGCGGCGTCGCATAGACCATCCCGTTGCAAGGAATAACGCCTAAGCGGCACGTTCCGCGGACCCAATGATGCAGATCGGTATGGGCCGAATCGAGATCGAGAAACTCCAGGCCGCGAAAACTGGTGATGAGGTACTTCGACGTGGCCTTGTTTCGGTAGCAGCGATGGTGATGGCCGTTGTTAAAAGCCTGGTAGTTGGACACTTTTCGTTTGACTTCGCCGGTTTTCGGGTCCAAGCCGAAGTAGAAGTCGTCTTTGAATCCACTGATCCAGACCAGCCCTTGCATCGCGAAAACGTCCGTCGGGTGGCCCCAGCCCCACGAGGAGCACTCGTGATTCCACATTTCCTTGCCGGTATCGGCCGAGAGGGCGTGGAGCCTGCCGCGGATCTCGCGCCAGTCGATCCTGCGATCCGGGTTGAGCTGGGCGAAGTAGACCGCCCCGTCATGGTAGACCAGCGTGCACATGTCGGTGATGCGGATATCGTACCGCATCTTGTGCTCGGGCACCTCGGGTCGGCGCATGCGCCATCGCTCGCGGCCGTCGGCGAGGTCCAGACTGATGATTTCGTCTCGGTCGACCAAGAACACCTGCCCCCCGCCGGCCGCCATGCTCAGGTGGCTGATCCGTTCCATGGAGCCCGTCTTGGATCTCAACCCCACGTAATCGCCGGTCTTCCAGCGCGTCGTTCCCGAGGCCATGTCGATCACGGCGATCCGTTTCCGCACGGGCGCCGGCGAAGCGCCTCTCGGGTTGCCGGGCCGCTGGGGGCCCTTGTTGACGGCAACGATCAACGTGCCGTCGACGCAGAGGATCTCGTCGGTAAACTGCGTGGATGGGAACGTCCGCAAGACTTTGCCGCTCCCGGCATCCAACTCGACCAGCGGCGCGTTGAAGCCCAGCGTGGTGTAGATGCGATCGCCGACGGCCACCAGACGCCGCGGTATGTGCGTGGGGATGGTAAAGCGGCAGGTATACTGCGTGGCCCAACTCCGCCAGCCCCATTCGGCGATCGGCACGCGCCATAGCTCCAGGCCGTTGAACGCGTCTCGCGCCACGAGCACCCATTGGTCCGGGACCGACCCGGACATGCTTGCCGGCGCCTCGTCGGCCACGTAGAACAGCCTGCCGTTGGCCGACACCATGGACGTCACACTGGGTACGCTGTCGTGCGACCTGGACCACAAAGGCGAGGCGATCCACTTCAGGCGGCGCGGCGGCCCGGCCACGGTGTCCTGTGCCACGGCGTTGCCGTCCGGCCCGTGCAGCCAATGGGTCCACTCGTCGATGTCCGGCGGTCGGGGCTTGACGTGCTTCTGCCAACGTTCGCCCGATCTCACGTACGCCACGCCCTGCGGCACCAGCACGCGGCGCACCTCCTCCATGCTGACTTCACCGAACCGCTCGACCACGACCAGGTTGACCATGTTCTCTGCATAGGGCAGACGCCCCGTGGTCAACCGGTCGATCCACAACCTCGCTGACAGGCCTTGCCGGTGGACGAATTCCCTTGCGGTCAGCACGGTCCCCCGGGCGCAGTCCAGGCCGTGGACCTTGTAACGGGGATCGGCGCTCAGCGCGGCCGTGAGTTGCCCATCCCCACAGCCGAGATGGACGACCAGGCCTCCCTTGACTCCCGTGGCGTCCAAGATGTCCCGGGCGGTCGACGCCGCCGATGCTCCGGAACATCCAAGGCCGGCACTGAAGACCGACGCGATAACGAACGACCATGGCAAGACCATGCCGCCGATTCTTCGTGCATCGCGTATGCTCATCGCGTCGCGTCGCGTACTGATACTCCATGCTGCCATTTGGCCGGCCTCTTTCGGAGAAACACGTGTCAACCATCCGAATGTATCACCTGGGGGTGGCCCAGCCAAGAGCGCCGGGCAAACGCGATTCCATCGCGATTCTCAGCACGGTCCCGGACCGCTATACTCCACCGTGCGAGTTGCGACAGCTTGTGACGGAAGCCCCCCTTGGCTTCGGGAATGCTCTGACATAAGCTGTGGGTCGGTGGCATGGTCTTTCCCCTGTCTCGAGATTGGGAGAACCGCATGAGATCATTTCGAGAATGCCTGACGTTCAACGTTCCCCAGCGGATGGGCTTCGTCAACATCACGCCTCAGGTCAAGGACGCCGTGGCCCGAAGCGGCGTTCAAGAGGGCCTGGTGCTGGTCAACGCGATGCACATCACCGCCTCGGTCTTCATCAACGACGACGAGCCGGGGCTGCACGAAGACTATAAGCGCTGGCTGGAGAAGCTGGCCCCGTTCGATCCTTCACCCAAAACGTACCACCACAACCGCACCGGCGAGGACAACGCCGACGCCCATCACAAACGGCAGGTGATGGGTCGCGAAGTGGTCGTCGCCGTCACCGAAGGTCGACTGGACTTCGGCCCCTGGGAGCAGATCTTCTATGGCGAGTTCGACGGCCGGCGGGCGAAACGGGTGCTGGTCAAGATCATCGGGGAGTAGGCCCTCGACTATTCATACTCCGCCATGGTCCGGGTGAACTCGGCGGAGAACGCGTCGATTCTCTGCACCAGTTCGGGCGTTGCGAAGAAGTAGATTTCCGGGATCTGCGGGTCGTCCAGAAAGAACTCGATTTCGAGCGTGGTCGATTCACCACGATATACCACGGGGAACTGGAGTACCCGGCCCTCCGGGGCGGACGTGTCTTCCATCGTTTCCCTGATTCGGTCGAGCAAGTGTCGGTCGATTCCTTCGTCGACGAGGTCTGCCAGGCCCCGCAAGTATTGCTCGAGATGTTGCCGCGGCAGTCTGAGGGAGCCGGATCTCAACTCGGAGAACGGTTGCGCATTCCGGCCCGACGCGGCCGCTTGATCGGTCGACGCGAAAAGCCCGGCGACCCCGTCGCAACCCGAGCATCCACATACCAGCAACAATCCGACGGTCAGCACCATGGTGTGTTTCATGAGAGTTCTCGTCCCGGTCTTCTGCTCCGCTTCGCAACGCGCTGGCGAACTCGCGGCGGTGTCATGCGGCCACTAGCGTTCGACGAACACGGAGTTGTCGGTCGATTCGAGCAGATAGAAGTTCTTGATGTGAGCCGATTTGAGGAATCGTCGGCCCAAGGCACGGTTGACCCGCGACACCACTTTCTTCTCCAGCAAGCGCAGATCGGGATCGACCAGGTCGTGCGGCTGGCAGTTTCGGACGGTGACCATGACTTGCTCGCGAATGAAGCGATGGTTGCCTTTCATGAACTGCGCGAATTTGTCTTCGGCCGCGCAGGCCGTCAGGCCCTCCAGACGAAAATCGGTCCGCAAGGTGGTACCGGTAATCGGGTCGAAGACTCGAATACTGTAATCCCCCAACTCGGCCCTGCCGTCGCCCAGGTAGGCCAACTCCTTCGGCAAGTCCTCCGGGCGTGCTGCCTTCTTGGAGAGGCCGGAGGAACCGGGCAGGAACTTCATGTTCGCCAGCCAGTCCTGCCAACTCGTGGACCGGTTGCAGGCAATCCACGCACCCAGCACCCCGATCCAGAGCGACAAGATGAAGAGCAGAACGGTGGCGCGCATCCCCAGGGGCCACCTCAGCCTCCGGCGCTGAGTTTCAGGTCTGCCTCGATCGGTGGTGACTGGCTTCTTGGGCATCGGCATCGAGAGGAGGGCACGGCACCGGTGAACACTGGACAGAGCATCATCGAACGCCGTCAGGACGCAAGAATTCATGCACTAATCAACTTTAGTTCATGCCCGAAGTGGCGGAAAATTTGGGGGCGGCCCGTGCCCTCTTTTCCTCGGCGAAGGACTGGCAAAATCGCCCGGCGCCGCCTCATCGGAATGCCGCGGCCACCGGGATTTCACCCGTGCGGGGGGAGCGTTAGACGTGCGGGCAGTCCACTGCGTAAACCGGAGAACCCGCAAACCGTGCGGGGCCGATCCACCCTGTCGGCCGAACTGGACTGGACACGCGCCGCGTAACATGTTCCACTAGGGAGGCCTGCCGCGGACGGAAACGGGCCGTCCGCCGCCCCGACCTGCCCGAAGGATTTGGCCTGTTTCCGTCTCCCCGGTTTGCCCGCGGTTGGGAAATCAGACCGACCTTCGTTTTCATGCCGTCGTTACGAAAGGAATAAGCCATGTCTCGACAGACGCGCCGTACTTTTCTGAAACGCGCCGCCGCTACGGCCGGCGTCGCCACCACCTTCACCATTGCCGGCACGCAAGCCTCTGGAAGAGTGTTGGGGGCCAACGACACCATCCGCATCGGCGTCGCCGGCATCCACGGCCGCGGAGGCAGCCACATCGGCGCCTTCTCCGGAATGGACAAGGTCCAGGTGACCCACCTGATCGATCCCGACAGCCGACTGTTTGCCGGAAAATCGGAAGGGATCAAGAAGCGCGCCGGCAACGAGCCCAAGTGCTTTCAGGATATTCGCAAGGCACTGGACGACAAGGACCTCGACGCCGTTTCGGTGGCTACCTGCAACCACTGGCACGCGTTGATCACCTTCTGGGCCTGCCAGGCCGGCAAGGACGTTTACGTGGAGAAGCCGTGCAGCCACAATCCGTTCGAGGGGCGCCAGTGCGTCAAGGCGGCTCGCAAATACAAGTGCATCGTGCAGCACGGCACGCAGAGCCGCGGCTCGGGCGGTTGGGCCAAGACCGTGGCCGCCGTGGCCAGCGGCAAGTACGGCAAGCTGCTGGTCTCCAAAGCCTACGCCTCGAAGCCGCGCTGGAGCATCGGGTTCAAGGACATTAAGGAGCCGCCGCCGGAGCTGGATTACAACATTTGGCTCGGGCCGGCGCCGATGCAACCGTACCACGAGAACCTGGTTCACTACAACTGGCACTGGTTCTGGGACACCGGCAACGGCGAGATCGGCAACCAGGGCGTCCACCAGATGGACATTGCCCGCTGGGGGATCCCCGGCGGCACCCTGCCCAAGAGCGTGATCAGCATGGGCGGCCGCTGGGTCAATTCGACCGAGGGCCATCCGGAGTTCACCGACCAGGGCCAGACGCCCAACATGCAATTGACCGTGATGGACTTCGGTGGCCCGCTGATGGTGTACGAAGTGGCCGGGCTGTGCGGCAAGTCGGTCGTCGGCCGCAAGTCGCCGCCGCGCAGGGTCGACAATGAGTTCTACCTCGAAGAAGGCGCCATCAAAGGCGGGAAGTTCTATCCCAAGGGCTCCGACAAGGGCGAGTCGATCGACGTCGAATACCACCTCGAGCCGGGAGACATCTTCCACAACTTCATCGACTGCGTGCGCAGCCGCGACCACACCAAGCTGCACGCC
>Ga0180437_10008145_pt1 | contig 13395 bp, 27 predicted proteins | sample SS_ome_4_FD_132410 | JGI IMG/M metagenome (GOLD analysis project Ga0180437, IMG submission 132410) | Hypersaline lake sediment archaeal communities from the Salton Sea, California, USA - SS_3_D_1 metaG | ecosystem: Environmental > Aquatic > Non-marine Saline and Alkaline > Hypersaline >...
CGGAGTGCAAGCGACGGGAGCTGAAGGGATATTCCAGGCTCATAAAGGCGGCGCTAATTGATCTTCTGGAAGCCGACGACGCGAAGAGCGCGCTCGTTGCCGAGTTGCTTCCTGAGCGCAGGTGTCTTGCCGACGTTCCGGCGCGGGAGCTGGACGATGCTGACGCTACGCGGCTGCTTTTGCCTCTTGTAGAAGAGCTGCCCGTGGTCCAGAACATACCTATCCGCACGGAGCAGGGTAAGAAGATCGCAGAGGCGTTCGCCAAAAAGCCGAAGGCGCGGCCGGCTGTAGTTCGTGCCGAAGCCGTCTTGCGTTCGATAGAGGCGGACATGTTGCCCCCAGCGCCCGAAACAGCGGCCGAGTACGAAGCCTTCGAGCAGCGTTTGGCTGCGTTCTGTGGGATCTCTCCGTCCATCGGAGTAGCGGCTGCGCTGACTCGCAAAGAGGCGCCAGAGCGTCGTGCGCGGCGCCAGGCGCGCAACAAGCGCAAGCGACGGCGCCGGCAGCTCCGGCAGCTCTACGGTGTGGCATGAGGTTGACCAAGCCACAGCTGGAAGAGCTACGTAGGTTGGCTCGGGAGCCGCAGCCGACCTACGGTAGCTCGCGAGTGAGGGTGCAGAACAACCTCGTGGCCAAAGATCTCGCCGCTTACATCGACGAGAACGGGAAGCCGAACACGTACGAGCGGAGCTGGGTACCAGATCGGTGTGTCATCACGACCAAGGGCCGGGCGGTGCTGCACGGCAACACGGCGGCAGCGCGTGCGGAGGAGGTTGCAGCGGGGCACAAGGCGCGCATGGCCGAGCGCAAGCCTCCGCCTCCGGAGCCCGTCTATCCGCGGCTCGTGGTGCTGCTGATCCGCCACTTCGAAATCGAAGACAAGTGCCCCAAGTGCGGCGAGTTAGCCGGCATTGACTTCGGCCACATGTATTCGGAAGACATCCCTGAGAAGGTCGAGCTGGGCTGCGAGAACTGCGGCGCCGAGTGGGCCTTCAAGCTGTCGCTTGACGCGCTGCTGGAGGACCTAGGGAGGTCGAGATGAGCTATTACAATGTGCCGGATGACTGGGGCCAATTCTTCTACCGCTGTGACCGATGCGGTACGCGCTATCATGCTTCGGAGGGCGGCTGCGACTGCAGGGAGGAAGGCCCGTGCGCTCACTGCGGCGACGACTGCGACGGAGACGACTGGCACGAAGCGCTCGAGCGGTTTCTCTGTTCGGGTTGCGCGTGCTGCGACTACTGCGGGAAGCTGTACAAGCGGACGGAGGTAGTCGAGGACGATGGAGAGATCATATGCAAGAACTGCCAAGCCGGGTAGCTGAAGAGGACGCCGAGGACCACCCAAAGCACGAGATCTTTTGGCCCCCTATACAGGTTGCACCGGAGCAACTCAGGTTTTTCAAGCAATGGCTTGGGCGGCACGATGGCGCTCGAGCTGGTAGGCCGACGACGGGCGACCGTTCGATCTTCTATATCGCCGACAAGGCAGGCGGCGCTCACTTCCGAATCACGGTCGAGAAGCTGTGAGCGCGCACGATCTCTGCCGCGCCTCGATGGGGTTTGCTCGGCAAGGAGCTAAGGAAGAGGGCGTCTCGATCCCAAAGGGCCTTCGTACCGAGTCGTGCTTCGACGACTACTTCTACGTCTACGCTCGAGGGAGGCTTGTTTGGGAGGGCGGAGCCTGCTGTAAGTGGGACGCCAGAGCGTCGTACATCGACAAGTTGCTTCGCGAGGCGAAAGATGGCTAGTAGGCCCAAGATCCACGCCGTCGTGGTGCTGACGGACTGCGAGGCTTGCGAAGCTCGAGGATGGGTGCCCGACGAGAGCCAGCCTGCGAAGTATGAGGCACTCAAGCCCTGTCCGCTATGCAACAGGTCCGGGGTGAGCGAGACGCAGCTCGACTGGGAGGAATTCTTGGCGCGCGTGCAGAAGGGTTAGGCGCGCTGAGCGCGAAAACTCCCGCCTGGGAGTTTGCTCGGGGGTTGTGGTAGGCTAGGCGCATGGCAGACAAGATGATCATCACCGAAGGCGTCGAGCTGAACCTGCGGGAGTTCAAGCAGGCGGCCGGGATGGCTCCGCGGTTTCCCGGCCAAGTGCTGTCCGAAGCGCTGCAGGTAGATGCCTGGTACAAGCAGTCGTTCAGGGGCGGCGATGTGATCTACTTCGTCTCTCAGCGCATCCTCAAGAACGGCAACGCTGCCGGGCTAATGGTTCGCCACTATGACGGCGGCCGACCGGAGAAGGCCAAGAAAACCTCCGTGGCGAAGATGGACGCCAAGCTGTGGAAGCAGCTCGACAAGGACGACATTCCGCCGAGCGTGATGAAGAAGTTCAAGGCGCGCATGGAGAGCATCAAGGAAGCCGAGGCGCAGGACTGGAACGAGTTCAACACGAAGCTTAGCAAGCTCACCAAGAAGCTCAGGAAGGATGCAGGAGCCAAGTCGATCCGCCAAAACTACAAAGGCACCGGCAACCAGAAAGCCCGCAGACAGCTCTGGATCAACTTCAAGAACGGTGCTGTACTCGACATCTGGCTCGATAAGGGTTGGGTGCAGTTTGGTGGAGTGGTCGCTCGTCATCCTGCGGGCGACGAGTATCCCTCCCCCCGCATCGTCAAGTACGAGGGCAAGACGCCCGAGCAGGTCTACGAGAAGACCAAGGAGATCCTCAAAGCGTGGGCCGACCGCAAGCAGATAGGCGAGTGCCGGCTGGTCGAGTCGAAGGGCTTGACGTGGAAGGCAGCCCTGACGGCGATGAAGGCCAAAACACCGAAGAACGTCCTCGTGGGCATCGGCGACACGGGCAACGAGGCGGAGTTTTATCCGGAGACGCCCTATTGGTCTGAGGTGCGGCTGCACGCGGACGACGGTCGCCGCACAGCTCTGCAGTTCGTGGACTTTCAGGCGTACGACGATCTCCTGCACACCTTGGTCGCCGCGCTGAAGCGCGCCCGGTTCAACGCTAATCTGACGGGCGAGGGGACGCTGTGGGTGCCGACCGTCGATAAGGCGCCCGAGATGTGGGGGCCGCGGGCGAAGGCTGCTGAGGTCAAGGGCAGCGCGAAGGAGCTGGAGGGGCTCGGATAGCCTCGGCGCGAGGAACGGCGTTACAGCCCCCTTTACGGCCGAGCAGCAGGGCTTGTAGAATCGGGCCACCGACCGAAGCTCAAGAAAGACGACTGCCCTGCATCGCGAGCGGGGGTTGCGCCCACAGAGCACCCAGTTTCTAACTGGAAGGCTTGCCGACCTTGGGATCGGCCGGTCGGCCTATATCGTCTCAAGCGCGTCAAGGTGGTAATATGGGACATGGCGCATATAGAACCTATTCTGTCCGCTCACGAGATAGCGGGGATCGTAGAGAGACTGGGTAAGGAGATCAGCCAAGCGTATGCAGGCAAGCGCTTGGTGCTGATTAGCGTATTGAATGGCAGCTTCATGTTCGCTGCAGATCTTGCTCGGGCTATTGACCTCGAGCACGTCCGGATCGAATTCCTCGGCATCTCGAGCTACGGCGACGAGTACAAGAGCAGCGGAGTTTGCGAGGTGACCAAGGACCTCGCCAAACCCATCGAGGACGAGCACGTGCTCATCGTCGAGGACATCATCGACTCGGGCACAACGCTCACCTATCTGCTGGAGATGCTGGCGGTCAAGAAGCCGCGCTCTCTCAAGGTGTGCACGCTGCTCGCTCGCGTGTCCACGCACCTTCGCGTGGGCATCGACTTCGTAGGGAAGGTGCTCGGCAATGACGTGTTCGTGGTCGGCTACGGGCTAGACAACAAAGGACTGTTGCGCAACCTGGCCTACATCGGCGAGTATCACCCATGACCAAGCAGGACATCATCGAGTTGGTCGCTCGGTATGACACCGAGCTGAAGCTCTATCCGCCCGAGCGCAGCGACACGTCGCAGGTGCTGGCGGCCACGCCGCAGGCGTTCGGTCACCTGCGGTGGATGTGTGGGCAGATCAAGCAGTTCGCCGAAGAGGGCCGACTCGACAAGTGCAACCGGTGGCTGGGCTTCGTGCAAGGCGCGCTGTGGGCTCTGGGGCGCGGGACGATCGACCGGTTCCGCGAAGACAACGTGTGTGCAAAGTCTGCTTGACAATCACTACCTACCTGGTATGATTGATGCATGGTGTGCAAAGTTCCCACGTGCTCAGATCTGGAGCGGTGGCTTGACGACAACCACGAGCGCTTTACCGACGCCGGGGGCTTGAACGATGAAGCTCTATTCGACGAGCTGGTAGACGCACACAACCTTCCTGACGCGACGTGGTCGTACGATCTCGCCGAGGCCGCGCTCTATAGCTGGTCGCGACGGAAGGGGCTAGAATGCCCGATTCTGGAGGGCTACCAGCCATGACTACTTTCGAGGCGAACAACCTGACCGAGTACCTGCAAGCGATGGAGGAGAGCGCGCTAGAGATCCAGGGCAAAGTGAAGGGCGCCTCGCACGCATCTCTTTGCGGACTGGTACTGGATCGAGGACGGCCTTTCGAATCGCTACCGCTGACGGACGCTGAGGTTACTTGGTTGTTCAAGCTGATCGACGAGTACCGCAGCAAGTTCCCCATCAAGCACTGCTATTCCAACTCACAGGGCTTGCTGTTGTTCAACACAGGGCTGAACGAGCAGGCGGACGATCACGAGCTGCGCTACGTCGAGGGCTACGCCGTGGGCGTCATTCCGATTCCCCATGCTTGGTTAAGTCTCAACGGCAAGGTGGTGGACCTGACGATGCGTCTCAAGAAGCCGTGGACACGTCGAAGCAAGGTCAAGAAAGGTCGCTTGAAGGATCGCGTGCTGGGCGAGTTCCCGACGCTCGAGCGGGAGTACTACGGCATCGAGCTGCCGACTCGGCTCATTCACGAGCGCATTGCGCGTACGCAAGAGTACGGCTCCTTGATCGACGATTGGATGAGTGGGTTTCCCCTCCTATTCATGGATGAGAGCGGCTGGTCCGACGAGGACCAGCAGGAAGAGAGCACAGATGGCACGAAGGACGAACAACAAGCAGAGCCGGAGCCGAGCGAGGAGCCGAGCGTTGGGGGGTCTTCTTGAGCTGGGAGGCAAGCTATTCGACTGTCCGCACTGCGGGGAGCCGATCGGAACGAAGGAGGCCATGGGCTACGTGCTTGCGGCCTTCCACAAGACGAAGGGTGACGAGATGCGGGCGGCTGACGAGATCCAAGTTCCGCGGCGCACGCTGATCTACTGGAAGAACGGGATCAACGCGCTGTTCGAAGGCATCGAGAAGATCAGGGACAAGTACGGCTGGGAGTAGGCAGCTGTGAACCTCTACGAAAAGATCCAAACGACGGAGCCGGGCCGTCACGCTGTGGCCATCGGCGAAGCGCTCTACATCCACAGCCACAAGATGGACAAGGACGAGGTGAACAAGCTGACCCAAGCTCGGACATACCTCGAGTCGCTCGCGCTCGCGGAGCTGGAGGACGGTTTGGAGCCGTGGATGCGGCAGCTGCTGAAGAAGAAGACCAAAGAAGCAGAGAAGGGCCTGCGCAGCTCGCCGGTCGTTCCGGAGGAGGAGAGCGGTGGCAGCTGAGTACTGGGAGCTACAGTTGCTACTTCATGGATCGTGGGACGAGCCTCTCAGGTACGACTCGCGCGAGCATTTGGAGGCGACGCTCGAGTTATTGAAAGGCTGTCCGACCAACGACGGCCAACCGAGGCGCTATCGCGTTCGCCACTTTACGGCGACGAACGAAGTGGAAGGATCTTTCTGATGAGTCAAGCACTGGATCAAATGGAAGCTGATGAGCTACTCAGGCTGCTGCGCGAGCATGCCTACAAGGAAGGCACGTTCAAGCTAGCTTCGGGCAGAACCTCCGACTTCTACATCGACATCCGCCGCGTGGCGCTGTCGTCGCGGGGTCACTGGAAGCTGGGCGGAGCGCTGCTCGAAGCCGTGCACGCAATGGACGGCGAGGCGGTGGCTGGTGTGGCGTTGGGAGGCTGCCCCCTAGCGAGCGCGGTGTCCATAATCTGTTCCTACCGCTACGGCCGCGAGATGCCCGCTCTGTACGTCCGACCGAAGGCGAAGGACCACGGCACCAAAAAGCTTGTGGAGGCGCCCTACACCTACGCCAAGGGCGAGCAAAAGGTGGTTCTGGTCGAGGATGTCATCACGTCCGGAGGCTCAACCATCCGAGCGCTCAAGACGCTCGAGGCCGAGGGGCACACATGCGTCGGTGTTGTGGTCGTCATCGACCGCGAAGAGGGCGGCGTGGTGGAGGTAGCCAAACACATTTCGGAGGTGCGCTCGCTGTTCCAGCGACGACACTTCGTGACTTGACCATCGCATAGCCACCTGATAGATTGGGTGGATTGAAAGGACGACGGACCAATGAGCAAGACGAGCGAGCGCATCAAGACGCTGAAGGGTTTGCGGAAGAAGGTGGTGGCGGAGCAGAAGGCGTTAGACAACGGCGCCAAGGTGACCGAGCCGAAGCTCACGGCGTTGAGGGTGGGGCTGAAGGTTTCGCTGGGGGAGCTGGACCAGGAGATCGAAACGCTCGAGAGGCAGATGCGCTACCGCTACGCGCATCTGAAGGTGGAAGGTGGGCGGCTTACGCTCGCGTTCGACATGGAGCCGCGGACGGAGGGCCGGCGCAAGAAGAAGCATTTGCACGTCGGCTGGGCGTGGTGCGGACCGAAAGAGCAGTTCGATCGAGCCAAGGGACGGACGATTGCCGAGGGCCGGCTGAGGAAGCGGCCGATCCACGTACCGCCAGAGCCGCGCGAGCGCGCCCCGGAGATGAGCTGGTTCCGCGGGCTTTGCATGGAGGCTCTCGACCGCTTGCACGAGCTGGGAGAGGTGCCGTTCTGGGTCGGCAAGGGGAAGTCGGGAATGCAGGTGCTAAAGGAGGTGTTGGAGAACGCCGACGACTTCCTCGATTACCTGCAGCAGGTCCTGCACGACAGGGGTGTCGTGGCCGGCGGATCCCAAGACCTCGTGACCCTCGAGCGCGATTCCATCGTGAAGTTGGAGGAGTGGCGCGATAACTTGTCGGAGACGGTCGGCGGTCTAGTCGGCGAGAGATGAACGTGCCGGAGTCGAAGAAGATCTCCACCGGCATTCCTTCTCTGGATCGGGAGCTGGAAAAGGGCGTCCCTCCTGATCGAATAGCGGGCGAGCCTAGGTGCGACTGCGACGAGGGCTACCTGCTCCACCCACGCCACTACGGTATGGAGCAGGCGGTCGAGTGCCCGAACTGCAAACAAGCCGCGGAGTACTGGGGAGAGGACTGATGGCGTTTTGCGACTGGACAGAGGACCGAACGAAGTGCTGCCGTGCGCTGTTCGTTGTGCGCCCGAACCGGAAGGATGGGGACTCGCCCCCGAGTATGCCTGCTACCGCTGCAACCAGCAGCAGCCCCGTCCGAGCCTGCGGTTGGTACGCAAATACTTCGATCCTCACACAACGCCGCGCTTCATCGAGCCCTCGTGGGTGTTCAGTCGCGGGTACTACTTTCCGGTCCAAGGCACGGCGAGCGACGCAGTCGCGCACTTGGGTCTCACTATCGATACGGACTTCGATGATTGAGCTGCTAGCTCCCGTTTGGTGCTCGCCCGAGTGCCCTTTCTTCGACATCGAGTGTGTTTGGTGCCCCTATGCGGGGCTGGTGTAACGATGAACCATAGAGCCGAAAAGATCGCCGAGTTGTTTCATACCTACTACGAGGACCTGGCGCCGCGCATTGGTTATGCCACGCGCAAGGCGTCGGCTGTTCCGTGGAAGGACGTACCCAAGCGGAATAAGGAGCTGATGATCGCCACGGTCGAGGCGGTGCTGAACCATCTCGCTCGAGAGGCCGACTTCGAGGATGGCGCGGAGGTCGAGTGCGTCATTCCGATACCGGACCTCGCGAAGAAGGGAGAGCGTGGCGAAGTACATCAACCGCGGGGAGGGGGTCAGATGACCATTGTGCTTCGGGGTGGCGAGGGCGAGTGGTACGTGCATGACCTGAGTGAAGCGGCGCTGCACTTCAAGCGTGTATCGCACGAGCGCGAGCGCCGCTACTGCGCCATCTGTCGGGAGCCTGAGGGATCTCCACATGAACCGGGCTGCTCTCGCAGCCTTGCAACGGGGAGCAGTCCCACCGTAACCGCCGAGGACGTGGGACCGCCCGCGTGGCAGAGGAGCGAATAGAATGCCGACACCACCACCAGAAGAGATGAAAGAACCCGCGAGCGCTGCTGAGAGGATAGCGCGCATAAGCACGCTGACGTTCGTGCGCAAGCTGTGCGACAAGCTGGGGTGCATTGCTTACAACACGCGCTCTCACATGCCTGCGGGGTTGGACTACACCGAGTTCTCTGACTCGCTGGCCCGGGTGGTCAAGTTCTGCGCCGCGCGTCCGGACTGGACGCTGAAGGTCTTGGGAGATCTGCTCGACGAGTACCAGTACGGCGTCACCTACCCGGAAAGACGAGGGCAATGACAGGACGCGTAGCGAGGTACAGCCTTACTGAGGAGCGCGAGGCGTTGATTCGCGCATTGATTCGCAAGCCTCTCGAGGAGTGGCCCCGACACGAGCCGCACGCTTGCGTAGCCGAGCTGCTGGACGAGATCGAACGGCTCCGAGCGGAGGTGGCCAAAGGCTGCTGCCGGTGCGGCCGGAGGGTCCATAAAGACGGCTCTACCGTCACGTGGGTGTGCTGCGTGTGCGGGTGCTTGGTCTGTCAGGACTGCACGCTCGCGCTGCCCTTGGACCATCCGGACTATACCGGCATTCCTGGAACGGTCTTCGAGGTGCAGTACTACGACGATACGTTTTGCTCGAAGATGTGCATGATCCGACACAACCGAGAAGCAAGTGGCGAAGAAGAAGCAAGCGCTTGAAGCCATCGAGGTGGCTGTGAGGCGGGCTAGGGAGCAGGGCATAGAGATCTGCCGCCGTCCGATGTTCGACTGGTCAGGCGAGCGCCCGAACAAGGCTCTTCCTCGCGCGTGCTGCGCCCTAGGAGCCGTTTTGCTGTCGATGGGGTATGGCAAGAGCGTCCTGCGCTACAACGGCTTAGAGTACGTCTACGGCGCCGGCAAAGAGCGCCCGAAGGGATGGCTCGGTGAGGTCTGCGAGCATCTGGGGGTGACGGGCTTTTGGCTAAGGTGCTTCGGGTTAGGCTGGGAGAACATCCAGGTCTACAATCCTGAGGTGAACGACAAGGGGATCGTAACGGGATGGAAAGAGGACGAAGTAAGCAAGGCGGCCAAGAAGATGGCCAAGCGCCTCGCAAAGTGGTGAGGATCTACCATTGCATCAGCTGCGGTCACGAGCAGCACCAAGGGGCGATCTGCGAGCGCTGCCACAGCCGCAACATTCAACACGGTCAGGCGCTGCCGAGCTGGTATCGAGCACACCGCGCCGAGTACCGCGACAGCGCGCTGCTGACGGCCTGCGCGAAGGCGGGAATGAGCGCGGAGGACGCGCTAGCGGAGCTGGCGACCCACGTGGCCCGCCTCGAGAAGCACGTTGCGGACCTAGCAGCGCTGACGCCGCCCAAGCCATTGGTGATCTCCAAAGAAGAGGTGGCCGCCATCAAAAAGGCCGTACGGGACCTTGGCGAGAAGGACCGGACCTGAACGGCGTATAATGGATCGAGCTATGAGCCTGCCTAAGCTGACCAAAGAGCACAAGCGCTTCCTTCGGGACTACCCGGTACCCAAGGGCACGCTATGCGGGAGCTGCGGATCTACCAACGTCGTGCGCCGTTCTATGATCCTAGCCGGACCTCGTAGCGGCTCGCTGCTCTGCGTCGACTGCGGGCACTTCGAGACCGTCTACGCCTACCTCGCTAGGAACGCCTTCAGCGAGCCTTTGGGGACAGACGATGCGAACGGATGACGCGAGCTTCCGCGAGCTGTTCAAGGCCGAGCTGCGATGGCGTCGGGACAAGCTGCTCGACCGGGTCGAGGCGCATCCGTGGCTGCCTGAGTTCGTACGGCGCCGCATTCGGAGGTACCGGACGAAGCTCTGGTATCGGCAGACGCTCGACTTCTTCGACAAGGCGAGGAAGGACAGGCCGTGGCCTCCCGAGGGCTGGGACGAGGAGGCTTCCAGCGATCGATACTACGTGTACAAGATCGACCAACCGCCGCCGAACGTGAAGGTGTGCCACTGCGGCGAAGACGACATCGCTCCGGGTCCTCCGCTGGGCACGGTCGAACACCGCGTTTCGGATGAGGACGAAGACGCATGAAAGAGCAGGAATGCCCGCGCTGCGGCGCTCGAGCTTTCGACAACGCTGTCCGAGTGAGGCTGACGAAGGCTGCATGCGTGCCTGACGCGCCTGTGATGCTGCGCTGCGACCGTCCTGTTGAAGGCGGCACGCTCTATCGCAGCTCGCTCGATGACGCGGTCAAGGAGCGTTGCGGAAAGGTCTGGAAGCCGGTAGGTTCGGGATCATGAAAAAGCTACTCGTTCTTGCGGCGATCCTGCTGACGACTTGCACGCCCGCTCCCGTGCCTCAGCCTGCTGTCGGAGCCATCGAAGCGTCCGCAACTCTGGAGGCTAGCAACAGCACGGAGAAGGACACAATCGTCTACATCTCTTTTGGGGCTGACTCGGCGGTGCTGCCGGGCGCCTGGTCGTTCTGCGAGGCGACCGCCAAGCTCAACTGCTCGTTCCCGTTGAAGGCGGGAGAGGTGAAAGATCTACCGTTGAGCGGCAAGTACCTGAACGCCACGTTCGCTTTCGGATCGGTCGTGGGCTGCGGCTCGACGAAGGCGGAGCTGAACCTCAACAACCCGAAGTGGTACGACATCGCGGATGTGAGCCTGGTTGACGGGTACAGCAACAAGATCTGGATCGAAGCCACGGACGCCGGCAAGACGGATAAGCTCGGACCTCCCAACGGAGCTGACGGCAATGAGAAAGTGTTCGGGCTCTACCCGAAGGGCTGCGACATCTGCACGGCGCGCAAGAGCCCTCCGTGTGGTCAGGAGCCCGGCACGGACGGCTGCAAGGCAGGCTCTCAGTACGACCCCGAGGTGCCCTGTCAGTGGAAGGGCTCGACGATGGGTGGCGGCTCTGCCATCAAGCTCGTGCTCGCCGAGTAATGCGACCGCGCGGTCGTATATCACTACTGAGGTAAGCCTACGACGGCAGCTCCCAGTCGATCTTCTTCATCTTCCCACGAAGCCGACTCCAAGGTAGCTGCTTGGCTGTCATCTCGCCTTCGATGGTGGGGATGACGAGATCGCCAGCAACACGCATCACGAGCTTCTTGGCCTGCAGCGCCTCGATCGCCTTCCGAACCTCGCCCGACATGCTCTTGATTCGGACATCGGCCGATTGATTGTTCGTCCGATGAGCTGCGGAGGCGAAGGCTCCGAGGACGCCCAGCTCGGCCGGCGAAAACTCCTCCGGCCCTTCGCGCAGCTTCCTCTCGTCGCGCTCGGGCGTGTGGACGAGGTCGTTCATCAGCTCAGCCTGGCGGCTGGGGTCTAGCCCGAGGCTCTCGTACAGCTTTTCCTTCATGGCTTGCATGCTACCACACTCGATCCCCTGTATGGTATTGTCGGAGGCGAGAGGAACTGAATATGAACGCGCGCATCAACAGGCTACTCGAAGGCATCCGATCTGAGCTGGACGAGGTGTCGTTCGACAAGGACGACCCGTCCAAAGGCTTTTCTCGAGAGGAGCTGGCTTTGATCTGGAAGAACTGGGGACACGGCATGTCCGGGAGCCAGAGAGCAGCCGACATTCCGATCCGGGGCGCCAAGATGATGAAGGCCGCCCAAAGCCTGGTTCAGAAAGGAATGGCCCGTCTCAGTCCGCCCGAATTGAATTTCAATTGGGACTCCCACGATGCGAGGATGGCGATAGTCAAAGCAGAAGGGTGGGGCGAAGCAGGAGGGGGCAGCTCAAAAGAGATGATGCGGATCTTCAAGTCGGCCAAGTAGCGTCATGAGCAAAGTAACAGGTATCAGTCTGCAAGAGTTCCGCGAGGCGGCGGGGCTAGATCCAAAACCCTACGGCGGTCTGCGCGTACCCGAACGGCGACACAAGCAGCTGCTGGAAGGCACCGACGCTCTCGGTCGCGGTCAGGTGGTGAGCCTGTTCTCGGACGACCTCGAGACGATCGGCAAGCTTTGGAACAACAACTTTTGGGTGCCTGGCCGCAACCTGGTGATCACCGATTCGAATCCCGGTTGGGGCTTCAGCGAGTTCAGCATCCTGCCGTTCATGCCGAAGCAGTACGCGTACATCAAGCGCTTCGACGGCGTCGTGGTGCGGCCCGAGTGGGAGCGAACGAAGGAGTTCATTCCCCACGGGGACATGACGCTGGACCAGGTCGTTGCAATCATCGACCGCATGAAGAGTGCCGAGACGCTAGACCAGATGGTAGCGCGGGAGATCAGCTGGATCGAAAGCCAGTTCGGCGTCAAGGTTCCGGCCAAGGTCGTCAGCGCCATCAAGAAGAAGATCAACAAGGCTACCGCCACCCGACGCTACGGCGCGAAGAAAGCCAAGAACGCGGGCACGCTGTACCAGTTCGACGGCAGCAAGCCCAAGAAGCTCGGGACGTCGGCGATCGGTCAGCAGCCTTGGGAGCACCGGGGGCGCTCCGCAGCGCCTCTGATGGAGGACGGACTGCTTTCGAGGGACTGAGGGAGTTTTCGATGAACCGCAGAATCAACGCAATGCTGGAGGAGATCCGGCACGAGCTGAGTGAAGCTGAGATGGGCTCGGCGGCGTTCATGGACGCTGTGCGAGGGCAGACGAAGCTCAAGGGTAAGTACCTCAACCTGAACAACTACAACCAGTTCAGCCAGACGTACGACACCGTCCACATCACGTTCATCAACCTGCCTGCGGACGCGTCAGATCTGCGCAGCGCGACGGCAATGAACAACCGCTATCAGATCACAGTGGCAGGCTTCGGCAAGGAGAGCGGGTCAGCGCCTCCGCCGAAAGGCAAGGTGAAGGCAAAGGAGCTGACCGGCGCCTACTACGCCAAGCAAGTGGGCGTTGGTAAGATGCGAGGCAAGACGGCCAAACCCGCAGCCATCGCCAAGTACATCGCGGCCTTCCTCAGCAAGCTTGCGGCGACGGAGACGAGGTCATAAACCGGGCGGCGAGACGGCGGCACGGAAAGGATTGTAGGATCATGAATCGAGCAGCAAAGCTACAGCAGATTTTGACTGAGGGGCAGATCGACGTTACCGAGGCTATGAACCCCTCGTGGGACTCAGCCGAACGCGACCTATACGACAACCTCATGCTCCGCGCGTCCAACGACGGCGCAGCCTACCGGAAGAAGGACGCCGCGGGCGCTGTTAAGCGCGCCTGGATGGACTGGCAGAAGGACACGTCGCGCGAGGCCCGCGAGAACTACAAGACGGTTATGAAGGAGCTGATCGCCGACC
>Ga0180437_10008146_pt1 | contig 13395 bp, 9 predicted proteins | sample SS_ome_4_FD_132410 | JGI IMG/M metagenome (GOLD analysis project Ga0180437, IMG submission 132410) | Hypersaline lake sediment archaeal communities from the Salton Sea, California, USA - SS_3_D_1 metaG | ecosystem: Environmental > Aquatic > Non-marine Saline and Alkaline > Hypersaline > Sediment...
ACATAAAACCTTAAATTTAAATAGCCTTTTGGTCCCAAATTGCCGGTATTTTAGTACTAACTGGCGGGTTCAGCCTCCTACTTGACAAGAGTCAGGGTGAAGCTCAGCCTTTTCCCTTCCTCTATCTCTGCCATGTCAGTGATAACTACCTGGGCAAATCTACCGCTGGTCCTCAAATCTCTCGCGTAGCCGAAGACGGCATCCTCTCTATCGGCCAGGCCTCTTATGGTTATATCCGTGATATCGGAGTTGACCGACTCTAAATACAGGCCTCCAAGTTTAAGGCTTTCATTTATCCTGGCCAGATCCCCGTTGACTTCATCTCGTCCCGTGGTCAAGCCATGAAGCATGTTGGTAAAGACATCAGCGGTTTCTTCCAGCGAGGAAACTTCCTGGCTTAGAACGATTATGTCCTGGGCTCGAACCTGCTGGGTGACAATTCGCTGGTTTATGGTTGCCAATTCATTTCGCAGGGCAGCGGTATATGCCGAGGCGGTGATGTTAAAGAAAGCAGCGAAAGCCACCAGGATAATACCCGCTACTATGGTGGGTATGAAGAGAATCTCAGATAGAGGGCGGGCTTTAGGTATATAAACTTCGGGAAGAGCATTAAAATTGACCAGAGAATAGGCGATAGCCCCTTTCTCCGAAGCCAGCACTTCTTTGAGAGCCAGACCAATGTTGGTTACATACTGACCTGGCGGAAAGTTTTCTGGTGTCTGCACAGGCAAGGATAACGCCTGAACAGGACGATCCTGTTTACCGATTAATGTCTTCCAGGCATTTTGTTGCTCCATAAGTTCCCCGGAAACAAGCAAGGGGACGCTAGCTTCAATGGGATTATCCACATGGCTGGAGTTATAAAAGGTGATCGCCCTATCGAGCTCTTTCTTGATCACACTTGCTTTTTCCTCCAGCGGAAGCTGTTGAGTCAAGGGCAGGCTGCGTGCTACTTGAGGAATACCGTCGGCCACAACCACGATGTCGAAATTGGCAGGCTGGAGGTCAATGATGATGGCTCTAGGCTCGGTAATGGTCCTGGCCAAAGCCAGGGGCTTTAAGTCCATAAGGTAGGGATTTAAGCCTGCCTTGCGCAAGGTTGAGATTAGAGCATCCACTGAGTTTTTCGGTGACGCTGCCAAATAGACCAGGGTTTCTCCTCTGGGGGAAGGGAGAGTCTGCCAGGAGAGGTAGAGCTGCTCCAGGGGGATTCCGAGGACTCTGCCTGCCTCCCTCATCACAGCCTCGGGCAACAGGTCTCTGGACAGCTCGGGAAGCGTGAGCAGACGATAAAGACAGTTAATGCCGCTGATGCCTGCGATTATTCTGCTGCCGCCGATTTTTTGGGTTCGCCATAGCTCACTGACCCTACTAGCCACGGCGTCCTCCTCCAGGATGCCCCCGTCTTTGACCAGTCCGGGCTCCAGGGGCATATTCACCCATTTGTGAGCCTGCCTTCCCCTGGTCACCAGTACCTGGATGGCTGAATCATCTATATATATGGTAGTCGCGTCTTTAGCCATTTTTACTCATTTCGCGGCATTGCGAGGCAAAAGGTGCCGAAGCAATACCAAAAATGCCAATGGAATATTGTCATCATTTTTCATAAGAATAGATTTTAAGATTGAGCACAATTTGGGACTCCTCCTGGCCCTCGCCTACCTCTATCTTTACCGATTCTACGGCAAGAGTGGAAAAGTTCTCGCTTATCTTCTTGCTAAAGAGGAGCAATTCTGGCAGCACCTCACCTTCGGCAGTGACGACCGGAGAAAAAACGCGGTAGGTAGTGCCACCAAGTTTCTCTCCGCCAGGAACTGGGAAGACAAGCTTGATTATGGTAACGCCAGCGTCCTCAGCAAGCTCAAACAAAGCCTCTTCGATTTCTATACATTCCGTGTACTGGCGGAACTCGCTCTGGGCGCTGGCAATGCGTGTACTGGCTTCCCTGCGCTTGACTTCCAAGTCATCTTTCTGGGCAGAATATTTTGTGAAATTCTGATTAGCCTGAGCTATGGAGGTAGCCAGCTGACTTTGCTCTGCTTGCTGGCGGCCATAGGCCACGGATGCGCTAATAAGCAGGATGGCAAAAATGCCGATGAGCAAAATCCACTGGGTTGTCTTACTTATCTTCAATGTCTCAGATACTTCTCCTCGGCTTAATCACGCCATTATACAGGCTTGGTTCGATATAGGGAAGAGCGCCACAACTTGGTCACCGTGCCGGGTTTATTAATTATTCGCCAGGATACTATGAACATTTCGCTGTTCTCAATCTACTTATGACCTTAACCGCTGGCTAAAGTATACGTGAGAATTTCCAATTCACCGTCGCCCAGTAAGTCGTAATATTCCGTTGGATAGACAACACTACAGTTTTCCATTAAATCCACCGTTTCTGCGAACACAACTCCGTATAATACATCAGTTGTCTCAATTTCGATGTTGCCTTCAGGAGCATATAGTATCACTTTCATGTATTGATTTGTTTCAACCCTTTCTATATCCCCATGCACAGCCCAGAGAAGCGGCATGTTGGTAGTCTCAATCCTCAGGTACTCTATTCTTATATTGCCTTGTTCCGCAATAAGGTTACCCGTTCCGTTTATGGAAGTGTGGTTGTCTGGAAGGCCTTCCACGAACATGGACAGCCCACCTATTGAACCTTCTACCCAGACAGTGCCGTTGAGAGTTAGTGTGACGCCAGCTTCAATTTTCAGGTCCCCCTCAATATAAACTGGTGTGTCCCAGGAGGTGTCTTCATCGATAAGTTGATCGCCTTCCAGGACCGTTCCATTGAGCGCTTCATCTTTATATGGTTCAGGATTTAGCGGAGTAAACTCAATAGTCTGATTCTCTGAGGCTATACCTGTGACCGTGCTGTCCTCAGAACTAAAATCTCCAGAGACAAGAACATCACCATCAATGTATGTGTCTTCGATATACAGGTCGCCGTTAGTAACGGTGACTGCTGCTCCAAACATAACACCGGTGAACCGGACATACGATTCAACAGTAGTCCCTCCTCCGTCATCGCTGGTGGCTGTAGAAGTAATCTTGTAGTTCTTACTGGCGACTTTCTCTACAAAGACATTTACAGTTCTGTCATTTATGGGGTCGGGGAAATACTTTTGTCCTTCTCCTGTGGTTTCGTTCCAATCCCAGCCCCAGTATTGGCCTGTCGGCTTGCCTTGTATTAACCAATTAAGGGCATCTTCTACTCCAGAATCAGCGGCATAGAGCTCCTGCGCTTTTGATTCATGCATCTGCCCCTCTTTGAGGCCTGTGCCCATAAAACCCAGGAGCGGTCCGAGAATCAAGGCAGCCAGAATCACTAGGACCAGGACTACGGCCAGGACACCCTGTCCTCTCTGATTTCTTGCCAACCTGTCAAATAAGGCTTTCACTTCTATATCATCTCGCAATATAAAGACGCTCCCTGTCAGAAGCTTTCTTCTCCCCTGGATAGTCACGTTACTTCATAGGTGTATATATCTACGGGCTGTGCCGGTATCTCAGGGCAGTCAGGTATCTCAAAGGGAGGGTCACCGGTGTACGGACTATATGTGTTCCCGGTGTGCACCCCCGTGCCGATGAAGGTGACAGTCCCACCGGCGTAGATATCCCCTATGATTTCGGAATTGGTCTTGCTAAGATAGACAGTTACGTCTCCGTTGGGAACGTAGATGTGTCCTACGATTTCAGTCATGGCTTCGTCGCCAAAGCTAATGTAAATAGTCAGGTCTCCATCGGCTGTGATGTTACCCACGATTGCCGCTGCGGGTTGTCCGAGGTCGAGGACGCTGTTTTGCCCCTGGAGGCGGATATCGGCGTAGATTTCAGCATGATTCCCGAGCGTGATATTCCCTGTAGTACAGATAATATCTCCTGTGATTGTAGCCAGGTTCCCTATCGCTATATTGCCGTCCACGGATATATCGCCCAGGTTTTCGCTGCTATTCTCCAGCGTGAGATCAGCGCCGACGGTGAGGTCACCCACGATTTTGGCACTATTCTCAAGCGTGGCATCATCCGTGACATGAACGTCACCATAATACGTATCCCGTTGCCCAAGGTCCAGGTCACCATAAACCCAGTGGATAGCCCAGAGGGTGGACAAAACCGTGGCACTTCCGCCGGCGCCTGTGGCTGTAGAGGTGACCTTGTAGGTATTGTCCTCGGCGAGAGCTTCTACAGTGACATCTACAGTCAGCTCATTTATTTCGTAAGAAAGCTTCTGCCCTGTGCTGCCGTCCCAGGTCCAGTCCCAGTCCCCATCCGTCGGCTTGCCATGCATTATCCAGTTGACTGCATCTTCTACACCGGAATCAGCGGCATAAAGTCCCTGCTCCTTTGATTCGTGCATCTGAACGGCTTGGAGGCCGGCGCCCATGAAAGCTAGAAGCGGGCCAACAATCAGACCTCCCGCGATAATCATAATCATTACGAGGGCCAACCTGCCCTGCCCCGATTGGTTTTTTACCAGGTTACTAAATATTTTTTTCACGGTATGCCTCCACAATATCAACTCAATCTCTGTCACGTCGCAGGTCTGGGCTGTACCTGATAGGTTCTGGTCTCAGTCTGCTGGTTCATGGTGGCCGTCACTGTAAAAGTGAGCGCTTTTACACTGGCATTCCAGCTACAGCTAGTTTGGTCCGGGTCGATATACCGACTTACGATAAGTGTCGAAGCCGGCGCGCCATTCAACGATTCTTCGCGCTGGAGCTGTTTTAACGCTCCTGAGGGCATGTCCTGCAGGGAATAGACGATTTCGTGGAGTTCGCTGTCGTCCCAATCGGTCCGCGCCACGTAAAGAAAATAACCCTGCGTGTAAATGGTCTGTGCCTGGATACCATCTTTGCTTACCCAGTAGCCGGCACTCTGTACCTGGCGTAAGGCAGTCATGTGCTCGCTGCTACGCGCACTCTGGAATACCTGGGCGATGGTCCCGGTGGCGGCGGCGATTACCAGGCCGAATATTCCCAAGGCTATCACTATTTCTATGAGAGTGAAGCCTTTTTGATTTTTTATTGTCAGCTTCATCGGTTCACCTTGTAGTCCGCGGTACTCAGTATCAACTTGTCCTGGGAGCTAGGCGTTGGGCCGTCCTGGCGATAAACCTCCACCGTTATCTTCTGGATGCCATCGTCGTCCTCAGTGCCATCGTCTTCAGGGTCCAAACGAACAGCCTCTATATTTATATTGTAGCCATCAGGAATATCGATGGCAGGGTCTGGGGAATACTGAGGAGGATTATTGGTGTTGTCGTAGGCGCTGTTCTTGATATACTCCAACTCGCTTCGGGCCAGGCTTTCGGCAATGGTCCGCTCATCGGCTACAATCAGGGCGCTGGAAGCGGTGGCCAGTGCACTAAGGAAAGCCACAGCTACTATCCCCAAAATGGCCACGGCAATGAGCACCTCGATCAAGCCCTGCCCTTCTTGGCCCGCTGATAGGGTCGCGCTCCTTTCTTTCCCAGAAGGGACGGCGGAAGGTATTATTGAAGTGGTTAAGCCCCTTAGCTCTCTCCTGATTTTAGCTTGCATATAAAGACCTCATCTGTACAGCTCGACCAAGCGTATTGCGCTCACCGTCAACCGAATGCCCCCATAATGGAGTACATGGTGGAAACAAGGGCCAGGGCAATGAAACCCACCAACCCGCCCATGAATATCGTCATGGCTGGCTGAACCAGAGCCACCAGGTTATTGGTACGGTCATCGGCTTCCATTTCGTAGCTCTGCGCTACTGTATCCATGGTATTGTCCAGGTTACCGGTGCCCTCGCCCACCGCCGCCATCTGGACCATCAGGGGAAGGAAAACGGGATCTCTTGCCATTGGTCTGGACAGGCCTTGTCCTTTGAGCATTTCCTCTCTAACACCGGTAAGGGATTGGCGGATAACCTTGTTGCCGCTACCGCCTATGGCCAGAGTCATTATCTCAGGCAAGGGCACGCCGGCACGGAATAGAAGAGATATGGTGACGCAGCAGCGGCTCAGCTCGCTAAACTGAATGATGGGCCCGAGCTTGGGAAAGCCGAGCTTGAATGCATCCCATTGGTAGCTGCCAGCTGGCGTTTTTATGTAGGCAAAGACTGCAATGGCGATACCCGCTATGCCTGCCAGGAGAAATAGACCGTAATTGAGAAGGAATGTAACCATAGCTATGAGTAGCCTGGTCACGAGGGGCAATTCTACCCCGAGCGAGCCATACAGGTTGATGAAAGCAGGCATAACAAAGGTAACTAACACAGCTATGACACCGACGGCCAAAACCAGAACGATAATGGGATAGATCAGGGCGCTACGTATCTTCTTAGCTGAAGCGGCGTGTTTTTCGATATGATCGGCCATCAGCCTGAATCCTCGCTCCAGATTACCGGTTTCGGCGCTTACGGCTATAGTACGACAGTAAAGTGGTGAGAATGCTTTGGGATGTTTCTCCAGAGCCTGGACCAGCGGGAGCCCGCTGCGGAGGTCGGCGACCACCTCCATCACTATTTTCCTCAGGTCCCTGTGGGTAATTTGTGCCCGTAGCAAATCCAGGGCAGAGACGATATCAGTGCCGGTTTCCACCAGCAGAGCTAACTGGCGGGAAAACATGACCAACTCTTCCGGCTTTATCTGGGAGAAAGTTGCGCTCAGCTTCTCAGCATTGAAAAATGGCGTAATCTTCTTGAGGCTGAGCACGTTATAGCCGCTGTATTTGAGCACATCCAAGGCTGCCTCTTCGTTAGGAGCAGTAACCTTGCCCTTCAACAGCTTTCTATCTCGAGTGTAGCCTAAATATTGAAAATCCATAGAACTCTCCTGTAATTAGCATGACTTTGGAAGGTCGCATCTAATCTAATTCATTGACCATCTCGTTCTATTACTAATCTATAAAATAGGCGTTGCGCAGTACTTCCGAAGGGGTAGTAACGCCCGCTTTTACTTTAAGCATGCCGTCTTTGAGCAGAGGCACCATTCCTTCCTCTATTGCCTGTCCTCGGACCTCAGCGGTGCTGGCACCTTTCAGTATTTGCATTCTTATGTTGTCGCTCAGGGGCAAAATTTCGAAAATGCCCGTTCTTCCCCGATACCCGGTATAGCTACACAGTTCACAGCCAGTACCGTGGAGAAATTCGGTTTTATTTTCACCGGTTGCCTCGCCGTAAGCTACCTGCTCCATCGCGGAGCCTTCTTTACTGGCGGAACAATCGGGGCAAATGCGGCGCACCATGCGCTGAGCTACCACACCGATGAGTGCCGAAGATACCATGAAGGGTTCTATGCCCAGGTCAAGGAGACGAAAGATGACTCCTACAGCATCGTTGGCATGGATGGAAGAGAGAACCAGGTGTCCGGTAAGAGCTGACTGTATAGCTATGTTGGCCGTTTCGGCATCGCGAATTTCGCCAACCAGCACAACGTCGGGGTCAAGCCGCAGTATAGAGCGCAGCCCGCTGGCAAAGGTAAGCCCTGCTTTGGGGTTGATTTGAATTTGGTTCATACCGACGAATCGGTATTCCACAGGGTCCTCAATAGTAATTATATTCCGGGATACCCTGTCTAGCCTATTTATTGAGGCGTAAAGGGTGGTGGTTTTGCCTGCCCCGGTGGGACCGCTTATCAAAATCATGCCAAAGGGAACCTTGAGCATGTTTTCATATCTGGCCAAACTATCGGGAGAAAAACCCAGCTGAGGCAAATCCATAATTGCCAATGATTTGTCCAGAAGTCGTAGCACCGTGGTTTCCCCACGCACAGTGGGTGAGGTAGCCACGCGAATGTCTATAGGCCTACCTGCAGACTCAGTGGAGAATTGTCCATCTTGGGGGCGGAGGTGGTCGGCAATATTCATATCAGCCATTATCTTTATTCTGGAGGTGAGAGGAAGATGTATTTTGGGTGGGAGAGACATAACGTCCTGGAGAGCACCGTCAATACGATAGCGTATCCTCAACTTATCCTCCTCGGGCTCGATATGGATGTCGGAAGCTCTGGCTTTACTTGCCTCCTCAATTATGAGGCGTAAGGCACTGGCGACGGGGGCATCGGAGGTGGCCTCAACCAGGCTTGTTTTGTCGCCTTCTTCGACGCCTGTGGGTATACGGGATGCCTGCTCTTCAATTTCTCCAAAGCCCCTATAATTAAAGTCAATGGCTTCCTGAACTTCCTTTTCACTGACAGCTATGGGTTCTATCCTCATCCTGCTCTGTAATGCTAGAGCCTCTAAAGCAAAGATGTCAGCAGGGTTCGCCATAGCCACCTGCAAGGTGTTGTCTACAATAGCTATAGGCACGGCATTAAATCTTCTCGCCATAGCTTCGGGGATTATCTGCAAGACTTCAGGCCTGGGCTTCTTTTTAAAGGGTTTTATCTCCAGCCCCGTACTTAATAACTCCTCGACAGCGCTCTGCAAGGGAGATGTTTTTGCATCCTGAGTTCCAACTTGGATTATCCTTATCCTCTGTTGTTGAGCGAACTGCTTAGCTTCTGGGGCAAGCTCCCCGGCAAGCAGAAGAACTTTTTCCTGAATCCCAGCGTCATAGGCTTTAGTATCAAATAGAGATATTTGACTCAGGCCCAGCTCATCGCTGGTCGTATTGTCTATGCCTATGCTCTGAGTTACTAGGCCGTCGTCGAAGGAAGCTAAAATATCAAAGGTATATTTCGCTCCTGATCTTCCTGAAACTGTTGCGTTTTCATCGACCTGATAGCCGAGTTGTGTCAAGGATCGCGCCAATTCAGATTTTGTCTCAGGGATGCGCGAGAGCCTTCCCTCGGCTCGTTTCTTAGGGGGTGGAGATGAGGTCAGGAATGCTTTTAAGCTCACTTCTTCAAATACCTTTACCCGCTGTCCTTGGGCAAAGCGAGTGGCTACCGAGTCAAGCTTGGGTAGAGCAATAAGGACTTTGTCTCTAACGCTGCAGTCATAGCATTTATCGTCAAAGCCAAAGACCTGCCCCAGACCTATTTCCTGGCCGTCGCTCGCGAAAATGTCTATGGCCACATTGTAAGCGGTGAAACCATTTTCTCTATGGGCTAATATCTCGAAACTATGTTCAGCGCCAGATCTGCCCTTCATTGTGGCACCTTGCTCTACTTCATAGCCTTGGCTCTTAAGCCGCTGTATGAACTGAGTCCTTAGCTGCTCAAATTGCTTTTTGCCTGCGAATTCTATTACTTTCATATGTAACACTCATGCTAACATAATCATCCTTCCTGTCAATGGTAATTTGGTACTAGTATGGTAATTTGGTACTAGTATCAATTCATGAATGTCCTACTAGCCTGAGTCACAGACGAAGGGCCATCCACCTGTTTTTAGCTTTGGCTGGAGGTTCGGTTAATGCATCTGGCATGACGGGTAGGGTTAGAACGCCTATTGACAAAGGGATGGGAAACAGCTAACAATAATACAAAGTGCCCCCAAATCTTATTAGGATTCTAACATTCAGGTGTTATCATCATTGAGCTTGAGGCCCAAGAGAAATCTTCTAGAACTGTGCCTAGGTTTAACGCTTCTGTTGTTATCCTCCGGCCTATTGCTACCAGGGAATGATTCGGTTTCGGCCAGCCCCGACCAGGCGCAGTGGTCTATTGTGGATACCCCGAGTGGAGAAGGAGCTGTAGTGGTCAGCCCCAGCGAGATAAATGCTTTGGCGATTGGGTCCGATGACGAGACTTTCTATGCCGTAGATATTCCGAACGGCAAAGTTTATAGGTCGATTGATGGTGGGGTTACCTGGGATGACGATTTGGCCGCGGCTCTAGAGAGCGAAGGTGCTATTTTGCCTGCCTGGGATATAGATGTGGCACCGGGTGACCCTGAGCTGGTAGCTGTGGTCACCGACAATAGGACGGCAGTCTATGTGTCTGACGATGGTGGGGAGACCTGGGTAGATACCAAAACTCCTGATTTAAGTGGCTTGCTCATCGCCGATATTACCATTTCAGAAGAATATGATGAAGAGCGGGACATTGCCTTTGGTACAAGAAAGCCTGATGATACTGTGAACGGTGATGTCTGGGTTAGGGAGCTGGAAGGTCTTGGCACCTGGACAGCTCAAGGTTTGAACATGGATGTGACCGCAGTTCGCTTCTCGCCTAGTTATTCCAGTGACAAAACTATATTGGCTATTGCCAGCGATAGCGATAGGACCTATCTTTGCACCGGAGTAAGGGATAATCTTGGGGATAGCACAGACTGGGATGTTACTGACCCCAGCCAGGTGGAGATAAGCGAAAGCAGCGGGGAATCACCGGGAGAAAACGAAATCATCGTCTCTGATTTGGCGCTGCCTTCAGATTATTCTAGTGAGGACGCTGACACGCGAGTTGTCTATGCCGCCTATAGCTCAAATACTACCGCTGATGATGTTTACCGAATAGATGATGACGCGGTTTTCAGGATGGATGTCAACCACGGCGAGGCTGTTGCCATAGCCTCCATTTCCTATCAAGGCACCTGCGATGGAAGTAAGCTTCTAGCTGGGGAGGTAGAATCCAAGGCGAACTCAGCCAGTGCACTGATTCACATATGCCTTGATACTTGGGAATGCCCCGTTGATTGGGAAGAACCGAGCAAAGCACCTACCGGCGGTGCCGTTTCAGAGCGCGCTAATGCTCAGGTCGTCTGGAGTTCTGACGGTGAACTGGCTTATTGTGGAACCAGTACCAATTATGTGGAAAACGCTGCAGACTGGGCTGATACTAGTTTGCCCGGCGCCTGGAGTGGCAATACTGCTAATGAGCCTGATGAAAGTGCCTTCTCTCGAAGCCAAGATGAGGGCGATACCTGGAATCAGCTTAGCCTGATAGACACCAAGATGAGCTGGCTTTCGGATTTTGCCCTTTCAGCCAGTTACGACATACTTTACCTCGCCTCGAGAGGCGCCGACTTTGACAGCGTATGGCGAAGCGAGGACGAGTTATTGGGGGAAACCTGGGTGAGAATTCTATGCCCAAGACACAAGGGTGACATAATTCTCAGGCATTCCCCTGAAGAGGATGTGAGAGGAGAGGCTATTTTCCTTGCCATGCTAAATACTGACGATGCCCACTATTCTCTTAATAAGGGGCAAACATGGGAGCGAGTGTGGGACTGTCCCGATATCACCGATTTAGCTGTTGTCAACGATGAGATGTTCTACATTCTAGATGATAACCTGGTCCATAAATGCTGGTGGGATGCAGAGTCGTGGGGTGGTATCTGGGATTGGCGCTGGGATGTAGATACCGGGCTTCGCTCTGGATATAGTATAGCTGTAAGCGGCAAAGATTTTGTGTTTGTGGGAGAGGGTGAGGATTTCGGGGGTAGGATAGCATATTCCGCAGATGGCGGGGCGAGTTTTGAGCTCACCGAAGTTCTACCTGACCGGGGTAAGATAAAGGTGGTCCCCGATGAGGATTTCGATCGCAACCGCTTTATTTATGCCGCAAGTGGTGTATGCCAGGTTTATCGCTGGACCGTTGAAAGCATTATTCCTTGGGAGAAATTGAACCCTGCTTGCCCTGGAGCACTTTATGACTTGGCTCAACGGGGAGGAGCACTTTATGGAGCTTACGGCCCGGGCGTTGCCCGCACCCTAATACCCCACGGGGAAACAGTTACTCCGGACGACTGGGATAGACTTGAACTAGGACTAGAAGAGGATGTTGAATTTAAGCCAGGCACATTAAGGTCAATGGACAATGAGGAAGATGAGACAATCGACCTATGGGCCATTGACGATAATGGCTATTTCAATGGAGATATCTCCCAATACGATGATCCGGACTACAATCTCGTTGGTCGTTTATGGGTTTATTGCGATGTTTTTGCCTTAAGAACACCGTGGCTAACATCTCCAGCCCTGGGCGAATTTATGCCCTGTGACATATGCAGGTGCGAGGCCGAAGTGTTTTGTTTTCGCTGGCACCAGTTACCTCTAGCTGAGGAATATGAACTATGGATAGCTCTGGATGAAGAGTTTTCTAGTGTATCGCGTATTGTAGAAGATATAGCTCCTCCGGATTGCTGCAATCCCTCATGGTGTCCACCTGAAGGTTCATTCCGCTTTGTCTGTGGCAAGACTTATTATTGGAGGGTGAGAAGCAGCAAAAGCATAGAAGGGGAGCGAGTTCATAGTCGCTGGTCACCTCCCATGTACTTTGCTGTGAAAATATGCAGTTCGGTGGAAGAAAGGCATGGTGCCCCCATCCTGGAAGTTCCCCAAGGCGGCAGCCGAAACACAGCGAGGTCGACAAGTTTTTCCTGGATAGGTTTCTCCGATACGACGAGATACGAGTTTATATTAGCTGAAGATGCTGATTTGACGCGGGTGATAGTTAGGGAGGAAGTGCCTACTGCGGCTTATCGCTATACTGACAGGCTTGATTGGGGCAAAACCTATTTCTGGCAGGTGAGAGCTACTGAGCCTGTGCCCAGTGAGCCTGCCACAGGTACTTTTACCGTCATGCCAAAGCCAGTTGCAACACCAGCGCCACCAGCAGCACCTACGACCCCATTTTTGGTATGGCTCGTCATCGGTATACTGGCCTTATTAGTTGTAGTTGTCATCGTGTTTTCTATGACCACAAGACGATAAGCGACAATGGAATAGCGCTTGGATATTTAGACAAATCTAATCTACCCCCTGATTTAGTTCAGATTAGATGTAAGTCTGGCGGGTGTCTGATTTCTATTTAAAGAGGTCAGGTAGAGAAGGAAATGCTTTGCTCACTACAATTTTCGTAATCGAGACGCAGGCTCAACTGGCGATATTTTGGAATCTCACCGCAGAACTTTTATATCTGGGGGAGTGTTATAATCTCTGCCATTTGCGAATTTGGGAGCGCTGCCTCCCTCATATCAAATAACCCGACTCAAACCGCATGCTTTAACCAATTGATTCCTTGTGGTATAATAAACTGGTGCCAGTGATAGCAGGTACCCTGAGGGTTTAAATAACCTGCCTGCCGAGGCTTAAGTTAACCCTGTGTTGGCTGGCACAGGGATTTTTGTTATAGACATCCTTTCCCTTCGCGGGAAAGGATTAAAGAGAGGGTGAATATGTTAAGAGAAAGGAAGATGCAAATAGTGAGCAGCCTAGCTGATGATTTGTCGCGAAGCACTATTATCATCGCTACTAATTATCAGGGCCTGCTTGCTAAACAAATGGCTGAGTTGCGTAATGCGCTGGCAAAAGCGGGTGTCGAGTATCATGTGGTCAAAAACACCCTGGTCTATCGTGCCGCTGAGAAGGTAGGCAAGCCACAACTGATGGATATAATCGAGGGTCCTATGGCCCTGGCTTTTGGCTCCGATGACATAGTTAATACAGCTAAAGCTCTTAACCAATATATCAAATCTGCGGCATTGTCTTTACAAATTAGAGGAGGATTGTTAGGAGATCGAATTCTGCTTC
>Ga0180437_10008148_pt1 | contig 13390 bp, 17 predicted proteins | sample SS_ome_4_FD_132410 | JGI IMG/M metagenome (GOLD analysis project Ga0180437, IMG submission 132410) | Hypersaline lake sediment archaeal communities from the Salton Sea, California, USA - SS_3_D_1 metaG | ecosystem: Environmental > Aquatic > Non-marine Saline and Alkaline > Hypersaline >...
AAGGATGATTGCACCTACGGCGCCGCCTATGAGAAGAGGGGCCACAGGAACTTTCTTCTTTGCCTTGTATACCTTCCCGAGATTAGCGCCGCACTTCCTGCAGAATGTCGCATCTTTTTTCACGGCATTGCCGCATTTTGGGCATATGTCAGGCTTTTTCGATAGATGAGCACCGCATTTCCTGCAGAACTCGGCTCCTTTCTTTGCTTTGTAACCGCATTTGGGGCATACGAGCATGCCTATACCAAAGCACTCAATACTTAAAAATCTTCAGAATTCCTTCTCTGCCTTTGCCCTGGCCATGAGCTTTCTCCAGGCGTCAGGGTCATGCCATCCATGTGTCCTCAGGACGAACTGCTTCTCTTTTTCAGGAAGCAGGTCAAAAAGGCGTGTCTTGGGCATGCGGTGTATTGTTCCCTGCTCAAGACTGGTAAGGACTCCTTTCTGCGGTATCAATCCCAGTATGTCCTCCTGCTCTTCAGCACGGAGCATCCAGAAAAGGTCAATCTTGCCCCATGGCCTGAGCCTGGCTTCCAGGTCCTTGACGGATCCCAATTCGGTTCCTTTGTATTCCTCTGCCAGCCTTGCTATCTGGTTCTGCCCAGGAGAAGGAAGGAAAAATTTGTCGCCTGCCTTCTGTATGCGCTCTGCGGTAGGGCTCTCTCTGGCGGGTTTTTTCTTTTTCTGTCTCATGGAATAGTACCTCTCTATCTGTTTAAATCGGAAAGAATTTATAAATATATGTAAATTACCACATAATACTCCCAGAAAAATAAAGAGATGGACTCTAAAAAACAAATAATTAACAAAAATTCTAAGCAACTAAATAATCAGAAACTTTAGAATCTCCTTTTTGGTTTGTAGCAGTCCCTGCAGTATACCGGTCTGCCCTCTTCAGGCTGGAACGGCACCTTGCATTCGTTGCCACATTTTGAACAGACCGCATCGTACATCGGCCTGTCGCTTCCTTCATTCATGTTTTTATTCACCTATTGTTGTCTGAGTGTTAAACTCAAACAAACCTATTCTAACTGTGGCTGTTTAAAAAGCTATACTAAATACTTTCTACAGCCAGCTATATAATAATGTGTCTGGAAATGTTCTTAAATGTATGTATAACAGGATGTGACCACTATGAAACCATATATCTTCGTTTTGGTGGGCCTGCTCTTCGCAGGCTGCTGCTGCGTCAGCAGCGATATCGCAGAATCCGGCTTAAGCGCAGGCCTCTCCTGCAAGACCTATTCACAGTCATGCCAGAAATCCTGCAGCACCATCGCCCCGTTTGATTCCCTGAGCTGCGTGCAGGAATGCGAGAATATCCTCAGAGAAGAAGGCATTGACCCTGCCGCCTGCTGTCCTGAGCAACAGACCGTGGGGGCCATCTGCGAGATAGACTGCAATGCTGAGTACAATACTATTGACCAGGCAGTCTGCATGGAGCAGTGCGAGCAGGTGATGAGCGACGCAGGCCTGGATATGGATGACTGCATAGTTCCTGCGTGATAAACAATGAGACTGGTATTTGCTCCTCTTTGGATGCTGCTGCCCTTGAAGACCAGCGGGCAGTCAGTGCCCATAAGCATCTATGTCTGCGATTTCCAATAATTCGTCTAATGGAATCCCCATGGCCCCTGCCTCATGGGTAGCCTTGAGGAGCCTCAGCAATGAGTCTCTCCTGACGTTTATGGTATCCTCCATTATCAAAACCTCCCAGAGGGAATAGAATCTCAATATTTTAAAGGCTTGAGGCGGAAAAAATCCCATGGATCCAAGGAAGGTAATCGTATCAGGTTTTGTCGCAGGGCTTGTCAGCTTCATAGCAGGCCTTTTCCTCTATCTGAATCCTCTTGTCACGGCATACTACGAGGACTACGGGGACTGGCCCGGGGCCAAGCCCATGGAGTTCTTCGGCGGCATGGACAACTGGCTTTTCCTCACAGGAGGAGGCACAGTGCTCCTCATGATATTCACAGCCATGCTCTATTCATATATAGACAAGGCGGTCAAGATGAAATCAGTGGTGAAGAAGGGTGCGTTCTTCGGCAGCCTGCTCTGGCTGAGCTACACCCTCCCTGCCGTATATCACATATGGCTGATGTACACCTACCCTGGAATCCTGCTCCTGCTTGAGCTTGTCCTCAGCTTCATAGGGAATGTGATTACGGGCATTGTCCTGGCATGGCTGTATGAGAGGCTTTAATTAAGTGGTAGGCCGTGTAAATTTAGGTATATTTATAAATTCTACTGCTGTAAAGATACTACCAATGGTGTTAATGTGAAATTTGAAGATAAAAAACAGAAGAGGGTCAGCGCCAGGGCTTCTCCGCCCAGGTTCAGGGACAAGGCGCCTTCCCTTGACAGTGTGGAAAAAGCAGTGCCTTCCATAATCAGGGCTGCGAATGCCAGGACAATGGATATCAGAGAATGGATAAGGGAATCTCCTGAACTGGCGCTTTCGGTTTTCATGCAGGGGCTTCTTGACGGAACCCCGAATGTCCGTGTGGACTCGATAATCCGGATAGGCCTTGTCTTCAACGAAGGGATTGATATCTCCCCCGTGGTCGGCCATATTCTTGATTCACTTTCAGATTCAAGCGAGTTCGTAAGGTACAATGCTGCGGGGCTCCTGGCATGCTACTACCTGGACTACGGGCGGATTGATGAGCTCAGGCTGCTTGTGAAAAGCGGGGACATCGCCATCAAGACGGCTGCAATCGAATCACTGGGAGGGGATGCTGAAGAGGGAAAGTACATAGGGCCTCTGATATGCGACCTTGTGCGGGAGACCTGGAATGCCGACAGGGATGTAGGCATGCTTGCCTACATGTCAATACACAATGCAGCAGGATGGAATGACCAGCAGGCGCTGAGATATATCTCCTGGATAACAAGCATGACGCATTCCGAAGGCTTTTTAGTTCATTAGAACCTAAAATAGAACAGGGTATGATACTCAAGGAGAAAAAGATAAAAAAACGTCCAAGGATGCCGAACAAGGAACCCCAAACAGACTATGTCAACTGGAACCAGCGTATTTTCAAAGGAGATTTGAGGGAAAGGCTGCTTGCTGTTTTTGAAGCAAAGGAAAAGAGGGCAGCGAAAGCGCTGCCTGCGCTGGCCGAAGCCATGAAAGGCACTGATGAGGTCTCTAAAGAGGCCTTTGATGCTGCTGAAGCGGTAATAAAGCACAATCCTGGGGATATGGATATCCTTGGCATGGCAGCTTCTTTGGACCTCTCTGATTATGATTCACTCCGCCTTTTCAGCGCAATCGCAGAAGCGAACCCTGAAGCACAGCAGTGCTCCGGAAGGTCAAAAGAGCTCATCCAGTGCGTGAAGGATTTCCTGTCAGATAAGATGTATTCCAGGTCCAGCGTCCTCTATCTGAAAGAGGCTGCAAGGACTCTTGGATTCCTAAACGATACTAAGGCAATAGGGCCCCTGGAAAACCTCAACACCAGCAGCGCCGCCCTGGCGCCTCAAGTCCATGCTGCAACAACAATGTCCCTATGGCAGCTTTATCAGCTTCCTCAGAAAAAGAAAAACTAGAATGTTACCGGTTCTCCTTTCCTGGCGAATACCACTTTCTTTCCTGTTTTACCGAAAAGGTCGGGGTATTCCGTGTGCACGGGGATGATTTCTGCAGGCTTTATCTCATTTATTATATCGAATATTTCACTCATGGATGAATGTCCTGATGCATGGAGCTGATGGTGCTCTATTGAGAACCTCTCCAGCCAGTTCTGCATCACCTCGTCCTGTATCTGCGATAACGGGTCCTCCTCAAAGGGTTCGCTCATGGAATGTATGCATGCGCCCTTCCCAGGCTTGACATCTATCAGCTCTGTCAGGTAATAGAAGTCCAGCTCCCATATGATATTGCCCATGTTCTGCTGTACCCATTTGTAGTCGACGCACTTGTCCAGCATGGGAATCTCCCATGTCTTGTAGATTTTCATCTCCCGTTTGTAGACCTCTATGTTCTCATCATTGAACGGGTCGGGAAGCGCAAGCGCCTTGTCGTTCTGCAGGCTTATGAGCAGATGGGCGGTCTTCAGGCTTATCAGCAGTTTCCTCTTTGCCTCCTTCGCTATTTCGTAGAAAGTCCTGAACCTGTCAAGGTCCTTGGGATATCTCATGGCAAGCACGAAGCCGTTCTTCCCAACGATTTCCCTGCCTTTCGCATGGACCTGCTCTTCCGAGAAGTCCTGCCGTTTCTCCTCAGGCGCGACCCTTGTGCCTTCAACAATGAGAACTTTGGGGTCGCTTTCCTTTGCTTTGTTGATGAAGTCCTGCGTCATCTCAGGCCTTGTGCCGTGCCTCCTGATGTCTCCTGTGTATGCTATGCTGCCTTCGCTTGTATTTACTATGAAACCATATGCGCCAGGCACTGAATGGTCCACATGCACAGGCACGACTTCGATATCATCAACCTTGATGCTGTCGCCTGTCCTGAAGCTCCTTATATCATTTGCAGGGATTGGCGAGCCGTTCCTGGCAAATCCTTCCTTCTCATAGAAATACTGGGCCCTGCCTGTCTCATTGGCCGAGTTCAGGATGGCCCTTGCTGTCTCTCCCATGTATATTGGTATTTTCTGGTCAAGATACCTGAGATGGGCTATATGGTCGTAATGGGGATGGGAGATGAACACCCCATGGTATTCAGGCTCGCAGTATTCGACATCGGTCTGCTCCACTGCCCATGAGTTGTACAATCCCTTGACTTTAGGCATCAGGTCAAGGGCGAAATAATCCCTCAGCCCGAACCTTGTCCTTGGCTGCAGGTATTCCGCGAAATAATCATTCAGGTGATAGAAAGACTGGCCGAAGTCAAGGAATACCCTTGTTTTCTTATCTTCCACAAGAATCTTGTTGCCGCCGATTTCCTTGATGCCGCCGTAGCATGTGATTGAGACCATAAGAGAACCTCTTTCTTCTCATTTAAAAGACATTCTGCAGCTCATTTCCCGAGGATTTCCAGGAGCTCCTCGAACTTGTCTATGGAATAATCAGGCTTGAAATCAAAGTTCTTCCTCAATGAGCCGTACTTCGCCCAGCAGGTGTGCATGCCGACCTCGGCCGCCCCTTTCAGGTCCCTTTCAGGGTTGTCCCCCACAAACAAGCAGGCAGGCGCAAGCAGGTTCAGCCTCTCCAGGGCAAGATAGAATGGCGAGTTATGGGGCTTCTTCTCCATCGTGTCGTCATGGGTTATAACGAAGTCGAATGATTTCTCCAGGCCTGTGAGCACAAGTCTCTGCCATGCTTTATTTCTAGGGGCATCAGTGACTATGACCAGCCTGTAGTCCTTCCGTAATTTCGCAAGCACAGGCTTGACCATGGGATAGGGCTTCAGCACATCGAACTTCTTCCCCAGGTAGGCGAGTATGGCTGCCTGCTGGATTTTCTCCGCTGTGTTGACCTCAAGCTCAAAAGGCTTTATCACATCATGGAATGTCTTCTGGTACTCAATCCCCTTCTCATCATAGACAGAGAAGATTTTCCCGTAGAGCTCAAGCTCGGTGGCAGGCAGCCCCTGCTTCACCATGACCGAAGCCGCAGCCTTCGCGGTCTCCTTCTTGAACGTGAGGAAATCAATGAGGGTATTGTCAAGGTCGAAGAGTATTGCCTTTATCTCCATGAGGTATATTCAGAGAATAGGTTTAGGTATATTTCGGCCCATTAGCACTGACATGAGAGCACAGAAAAGGCCATATGTGCTAAGGGCTGCGCCCGTCCTGCTCACTGCCGCACTCATGTCCTCGCCGCTTCTCAGCACCAACTGCGCAAAGAAGCAGGAGAGGGCGGCAGAGGAAAGTGCAGCCAGCCCGGTGCAGAACCAGGCGCAGGAGATGCGCAAATCCCTCAGCCTGTTCTTGCGCCTCAGGAAGAACATAAAGGAAACCCATGCAGACATACTGCAGGAAGAGGAGAGAATCGGCAGGCTCATGAAGGACCTGGGCCCTGAAGAGATGCTTGTGCTCTACAGGGATGTTGAGAAGGATTTGAGATGGTTCGACGGGCGGCCCAGGAATGAAGATAAGATAGGCCTGATTGAGATGTGCACTGCCGGCCTTGCCTATGCCGATGAAAACGGAAAGATGAGCAAGGAGGCGCAGCTGGGCTCACTGCTTTTCGCCCTGCCGTTCCTGCCTGATATGATGGGGCCCCACAATCCCGCGCAGATGAAGATTTACTACCAGGCCCTTTCCGAGGAATACATAGGGCTTCTTGGAGAAAAGGGCTCTTTGGATGTGCAGGGCTGGGCCAGAGGAAAAGAACCTTTCTCAGATGATTCCCTGCTCTCCCTGTTTGAAAGAGTGGCCGGCGGGCGCAGGCTGTAATCACACACTAACCCCTTTCTGCCGAAGGGCTGCTCTTGTCTGGGCAATCATTTTTGCATCCTGCTTGAGCTGCTGCCTGAGGCTTTGAAGATTGCCCAGCACAAGCTTATCATCCTGCATGCCATCGCTGAGTGCTGCCTGGTAAATCTTCATACCAAGCATGATTTGAGGGGGAGGCGAGCGGCCGCTCATGGCATAGCCGGCAAGTGCAGCTCCAAGAGGGCCGGCCTCAGGGTCCTTGGCGTTCTGTATGGCCAGGTTAATGGACTTGTCAATGAGTTCGAGTTTTCCTGAAGCAGAACCCTGGACCTCCTCGCATACCTTGTGGACCCTTGGGGAGGAAATCTTAGCAGTAATGAGGAAATCATCCAGCTTTTCCTGCGCCATGCTTTCGAACCCCTTGGCGACAGCTTTCTGCTGTGCAGGCGATATCTGCTCTGCAGGGGCTTTCTTCCTGGCGGCCCTGCGCTCTCCCCGCTGCTGCACTGATTCTTTTAGGATGCGGTTTGCACGCAGATATCTGTTGCGCGCCTGCCGCTCTGATGAATGCTCCCTGCCGGTTATGTTCCTTACTTTCCTTTCAACAGCCTTGTCTATCTTGTATCCTCTTCTCTTGTACTGGTCAAGCCTTACCTCAATTGCTTTCTGGGGGTTTGTCTTCACAAGCACCCTGAAGAGCTGGTTCCTTACGCTTCTTTTCACTCCCCTGTCGCTCTTTCCGCGCTCCACTGCCCTGTCTATTATCTGATTTGCCTGGTCGTTCGTCAGGTTCAGTCCGTATCTTGAACTTATATTCTGCAGTTCTGCTATGGCAGGGGCTCTCTTAAGCAGTGCAAGGTCATCCGCTTTGTCCGGAGCCTTCATCTGTTCAGGCATGAAATCACTAAGCATGAAAGTTTTTTTAACAAGAGTGCGGACAATAGGCTGATGGAAGCACTAGGAAGGAACGCTTACATAAAGCAGGATTCCCTTTATCTCAAGAACAAGGACTACCAGAGGGCTTATGAGTTCTCGAAGGAATTCGTCCTGAATTTCCCTGATGACATGATATCCCATTTCATGCTCTCCAAAGCATCCTTCTGGTGCGGAAGATATGGCGAGGCCGCTGCAGAAGGCAGGAAGGCCTTCAACATGGCGAAATCAGATGACGACCTGCTTGCATGCGCAGTCATCACGGCAACAGCCCATTATGAGCTCAGCGAATACGCCAAGGGATATGAGCTCCTGAAGACTGTGGAAAAGACAAAGACCTCGGAGGAGCTTGAGAAGCTTCTCTTCATATTCTCAGTCGCCATGGAAGATGAGGAAGAGGCGGTTAAGCATGTTGAATATCTCATGAGGCTGAACAAAAAGGCTGCAGAGGAGCTCATAGTGAGATTTCTTGAAGAATGACTAGAGCTTCAGGAAGTAGTCGGAAAGCTTAACGAAATGGGTCGTTGAGGTCCTGTCCATCTCTATGATTCTCCTTTTCTCCAGCCGCCTCAGCGCAGTGGCAAGGCTTGACTTGCTTATACCTGTCTTCCTTTCAAGAAGGTTCCTCCTTGACCTGCCCTTGTTCTCAAGCAGGAAATCCACTATCTTCAGGTCATTCTCATTGAATGTCTCCATCATCTCCTTCTTGCCGGGGCTCATGCCCAGGGTGGGCTTCGGCTCGTGCTTCGCTGCCTTGGGGCGCCGGAGGGCGAATGCTATGACCGCAGCGGCAGCCAGTATGGCCGCGGCCAGCACATAAAGGGCAGTGTTATCCTCGGGGAGAAGCGCCGGCTGCTCTTCCAGCCTGTAATAGACCGTTACCATATCCGCAGGGCTGAATTCAGCCAGTGTCCTGGAATTCTCTGCATAGACCTTTGCAGGCTGGGGGATGGAATTCTCCATGGTCGCATAGGCAGGCATATAGGCATGTACCGCAGCCCCTTCAGGCGGGAAGAACTGCAGCTTCCAGCCTGAGCTTGTCTTGGTGGTGAGCATGCTGCTGGAGAACGAGAAGGTGACGAAGCCTGTTTTCCCTGCCTCTATGTATGCGGTATCGTTGACTATCGAATAAGAGCCGCCCACTATCCTGAAATTGGATGCATCCTCAGGCAGAAACACTTCAGCCCCTGCCTCTGCTTCTGCGGAAAGGATGACAGAGGAAAAGCCTGACCTGCCGGTATCAACAGTGTATGTGAGCGAAGCATGGCTCAGGGAAAGCGCGAAAAGCAGCAGAAAAACCGTCCTGTTCATGTTTGTTCACCCCTGTTCCCGGAATCAAATATATTCCGTTCATGTTTTTATTGGTTCGGCCTTTCAACGGCCGGAGGAAGATTGCATGAAAATGATTGTATTGCTGCTGGCGCTGTGCCTTCTGGCTGTGCCTGCATATGCCCAGGATTCAGGGAATGAGACTGCGGTAGATGAGAATGAAACCGATGTGGTCGATGAGAGCATCGTAGAATCAACCCCTGGACAGTTCTGGTACGGATTCCAGAGGTTCTTCGAGAATGTGGACAAGTTCTTCACATTCGACAAATCAGAGAAGGCGAAGAAGCATGCCTATTACGGCAAGAAAAGAGCTGTTGAGGCCCATATAATGACAAAGAAGGCCCAGGAGCTCGCTGCGCAGGGCGACCTTGCAGGAGCCAATGAGACCATGGCGATTGTCAATGAGCTCCTAGCAGACCAGGCGGAAGAGACCGAGGATGCACAGGAGGAGCTTGAGAGCGCTGTCGAGGAAGGCACCGCAAGCGAAGAGGATGTCGCAGAAGTCGAGAACCAGCTCCGCAACAGCATAATGGTGCTCCAGCGCGTCTATGAGAAGGCTCCTGAGCCTGCCAAGGAAGGCCTCATGAGGGCTCTGAACAACTCCATATCCAACCAGGAGAGGCATGAGGAGAAGCTTGAGGCAAAGGAGATGCTGAAGACCCAGAAGAAGGAGCAGAATGAGGAGCAGCTCGGCAATGCCACCCAGGCACAGAACCAGACAGGAAATGGGAAAGGCAAGATAAAGACAGGCAAGAACGAGACAGAGACCGAAGACGACGAGGATGAGACCGGAGCCGGTAAAGGCAAGGGAAAAGGCAATGAAACAGAGACTGAAGAAGAGACTGAAGAAGAGCCTGAAGTAGAAGACGAAGAAGAGGAAAACGAGACAGAGACCGAGTAATCTCCTCTATTTTTTTCTTTTTTTGCTTTAGTGTATATTTTTATTGGTTATTGAGCTAGTCCTTTCAAAGGTTGATATGATGATAGATTTCAAAGGACTGCTTAATGTCTTCAAGCCAAAGGAGGTTGAAGGCTATTTCAAGAAGGAAATGCCGAATGCCCAATGGAGCGGCGTGGTGACCAATGTTCTTCTTGGCATGGTTATTGTCACCATCGCATCATTCATCGTAGCGCTTGTGCAGACGATGTTCCAGGGAGTGCTGATGACAATGGGCGGAGCCGCTGGCCAGGCTGTCGTCTCAGGCGCTGCAAATCTGGGCGGGGTGCTCGTGGGAGCTGTGATGAATTTCATCCTCTTCTTTGTCTTTGCATTCATACTCCATTTCATAGCAAGGGCTATGGGAGGCAAAGGGGAGGCGCTGAAGCTGCTTTACCTGATGAGTATAGCATCGCTTGCGCTTTCGCCCATATGGGCCGTTATCCAGCTGCTCATGATAATCCCGTGCATAAACTGCCTGATGCTTATCGTAGGGTTTGGTGTCTTGTTATACGAGCTCTACCTTATCTATGAGGGAGTGATGGTTTCCCACGGGCTTGAAAGCAACAAGGCCCTGATAGCTGTGGCGGCATGGGTCATCGTCCTGCTGATCATCGCGGCTGTCATAATCGGTGCCATGATGCTGTTCATAGGAGCGACTATGTTCGGGGCAGGAGCCCTTTCAGGCATGAGCCCCACCTATTATCCATAATTTTTTCTTTTATTTTCCAGGAGGCCTGTCATGTTCGATGATGTGGAGCACAAGGAGCTGTTAGTGATAGCAGCAGTGCTTCTCCTGGGGCTTTTCCTTCTGCTCGGAGGCTTCTGTGCATTCACAGGAGATTTCTCCATTGAGTCCCCCATAAGCATTTCCACTGAGCCTGCAGAGAGGTTCACGCATCCCTCTGAATTCATGCCGGGCGCATGCAGCTATTCCCTTGAGTACAGGGACAGCGCCCCTGATTATGATGTTAGCACCTATGATGCTGACTGCGGGAGGCTTGACAGCGAGCAGATACTGGAATACATACATGAGGACCTCACCATGATGGGCTATACGCCTGACTGGTTTGAGCACGATGAAGGCATCATGACCTATGCCGCTTATGTGAAGCGCAACAGCATCGAGGGCTATGCCTGCTCCAAGATTGAGATGACATTTGAAGACGGCTATATAGACCAGATGAAGATAGAGAACCAGGGGGAATGCTGATAGCCTTAAAAAGACTTTTAAACACACAGCTACAATAAGTGAACAATCTTCTGTCCAGAAGGAGGTTTATCGGAATCAAAGCAGGCGCTGCGGCTTCTACCGTCGTGCCGGCATGCCCGCCCATGGGATAGGATAAAGATACATTTAAAAACACTTTTAGACACATATTACATAGAGGAATTCTTATGAAAAGGTTAGTTGCCTATAACGCAGTGAATAAGTGCAAGGTAGCCTTAAGCATGAACAAGACAACGCCTCTGGTTGAGCATATTTCAACCAATGAAAGGCATACCCACGTCATAACCCATTCCCATCATGATTCGCATACGCACCCCATACTCTACTCTCTGTTCTTCGGTGCATTGAACCCCGTCATGCTCAATGAGACCACTGACAAGCAGGAGATTCTCAGGAAATTGAGGGCCAGGGCAAAGGAGACAGACGCACCCATAGTGGCGTATGAATACAAGCTCACAGCCGAGCTTACCTCGAAGGACCTCGAAGAGTTCAACGGATATGTGCTGCTTGTGGACTCCTCTATGCACAGCGGAGTGGCAAATGCAAAGCTGCTCCTGGAAGTGATGAAGAGGAAGAGCAGGGAGATGATTGGCAGCTGCGACCATGAAGGAATCAGTGAAGACTTCCAGTTCCTTGCCCTGGGAATCATGGAGGAGCAGGTGAAGGATAAGGGTGTCGAGGAGGCTGTCAAATGGGTCAGGCAGAGGATAAAACAGGGAACAACCTCCATGGATGAGAAAATCATACTCACAGATACTGAATGGGAGATATTCAAGGTAGCAGCGAAGAGGATAGAGCATGAGGCCGGCTTCCAGCCTATAAGGTCGGTCTATGTCCGCAATGACCTCTTCGTGAAGAACCCCGAGAGATATGTCCTGGAAGGGGAATCACTGGGAATCAGGGTCGGAGTCAAATGGGTAGGAGATGGAGGCCTTGGCTCAAAGACAGCAGCCCTTGGTGATGGCACTTATGTTGATGGGACAAGAGGCCACCTTACCATTCCTATCAATCACCAGAACTTCCAGGCAGTGGAAGATTACATCAATATGCTCAGGGACCACGGCATAACAGACCTCGCAGTCCATGCCATAGGGGACAAGACGATAGGAATCGTGCTTGATATGGTAAGCAGGTTCAACAGGGCAGGGATAACGGTGTCCATAGAGCATTTCGAGCTTCCTACCCAGAGGCAGATTTACGAGGCCGCAAGGATGCAGGTTCCGCTGAACATGCAGCTGAACTATTCAACAGAAGTCTGGAGATATGCACAGTGGGCTGGAAGACTGGTGGACCGCATCAATCCGGTGAAAAGGATTTTGGACTCATACTCTAACCATTCCAGAAACGGCAAGCTGCCGATAAGATTCGGCACTGACGGAATGCCCCAGAGCATGCTCTGGGCGATAGCGTGCGGTGTGAACCACCCGATAAAAGAGCAGAGAATCACTCTTGAACAGGCGATAGAGCACAGCAAGGACACTAACGGCGTTATACTGCTCAAGAGAGGGGTTTACGATAGCCTCCCCAAGCTGGATCTCAGGGGGGCAGCAGTGAACAGAGAAGCAAGCTCAGCATTATTGGATTCAGGAGTAGATATGGTGATAAGGAAACTTCCGGTAGGCTACTCAGTATCAGTCAATGTATGATTACTTCTCCGTCGGCGCATTTTATATGGAAGCGAGAAGATTATTATGGAAACAATAAGAAAAACATTGCGAAGATCTATAAGAAAAAAACTTCCTGCCACTCTTTTCGAAGCTGCAGCAAAAAGTAAGGATCCAGAAGGTCCATTCCTAAAAAATAAAGAAGGAACGAGACCAGTTAATCCAGCCAGACGATATGAAAAGTTCAAAGTTAATCATGAAAAGGACAGTTTCACATGGGAAATATCGCCGGTAGCAATTGCCTGTCTTGTTGCCATAAAAAATGGTATCGGCAGCACATTTCGCATAACAAAACTATATGAAGTGCAGTACCAGCAATCAGAGGTATTTGCTTCAATGAAGCAACTGCGAAAGAAACGTCTATTGAAAGGAGCAAAAATGGTTAAGACGAGGAAAGAGTATCAACTTACTGTTGCTGGAAAAGAAACCCTTCAAATGGCATTTACGGAAGAGTTTGCTCATCATTGTCAAGCATGGGTGGAATATAAAAAAGATGATTATCTCTGAAAAAAGCCCAAATATTTTATAATTACAGAATTATTTCTCCTTTATCAGCATCAACTTCTACGATTTGGCCGTCTTTGAGGACCTTGGTTGCGAATTTTGTTGCTATAACACAAGGTATCCTTAATTCGCGTGCCACGATGGCCGCATGGCATGTTATGCCTCCTTCGTCAGTGACGATGGCAGCAGCCTTCTTCATGGCAATGACATAATCAGGCCTGGTCATGACAGCGACCAGAATATCCCCTTTCTCCACCTTCCCCACTTCCCTTGCACTCCTAAGGACCTTCACCCTGCCCCTGGCCTTCCCAAGGGATGCTGTAAGGCCTTTTATTGTCTTTATCTCGCCTTCAGGCAGGTCCATTGAATCGTAATAGTTCCTTAGTTTCACTATGACATCCCTGTCACAGGTCACAAAGGCCTGCTTCTCACCTATGAGGAAGAATATGCCCTCTGACCTCTTCTGCAG
>Ga0180437_10008151_pt1 | contig 13386 bp, 13 predicted proteins | sample SS_ome_4_FD_132410 | JGI IMG/M metagenome (GOLD analysis project Ga0180437, IMG submission 132410) | Hypersaline lake sediment archaeal communities from the Salton Sea, California, USA - SS_3_D_1 metaG | ecosystem: Environmental > Aquatic > Non-marine Saline and Alkaline > Hypersaline >...
GGCGCTGTGGAGCGCCGAGCTGAGGACGGAGGACCGGCAAGAGCTGAAACGGGGCCCATCGCAATTCGTGAAATAGCGGCCGCGACCACAAGCTGTCAGGGTTGCGGCAGGAAGGATTTTAGAGAGGAGCAGTTGCACAGAGCCGATTCGGGCCAGTTGTTCTGTGAAGATTGCATTAAGGCCCTGCACAGATGATGCTTGTTGCCATTGGAGTCGTTCAGTGGGATTCAGGCCCGGCGCGACTCCTGGGTCCTTGATGTGTCGGCCCCCAATCGCGGCGCAGGCTGGTGCCGGTTTCCATCCGGGTGTACACACCGAGTGGACTGCGATTGCAGTGCCACTACACACCAACCGAGGTGACTTCAGCAGCTATTGGGCAAGAGACTTCGGAACGTACGTGAACTTCTGTCCGCCCAGTGAGGCATCGACCATCAGACCTTTTTCTGCGGCCACAAAGACGGCCATACCGTCCTTATAATCGGCCTTTGCGGCGGCGCCTGCCGTCAGCGCCACGCCGGTAACCTGAGCCGAAAAGGTGAATTCGCCCATTGTGAACCTGTCCAGGTCCTGCCTGCTTCTGAAGAAGATGACCTCACGAAAATACTCGCCGCCGAACGAAAAACCTAACGTAGCCTGTGACATACTGCAATAGCCGATCATCTTGCCCCGCTGATAGACGTGTCCCTTGCCGTAGGCGCCGCCGACCCAGAATGCTCCTTTGGCCACCTTGGGAAGTACGGCGTAGCCGTAAGAGTTCTGGAAAAACGATGTGATGCCGGGGTCTTTGCGCTTGAATACCGCGATGGTCTCGCGAACCTGGGCCGACAGGACATCTCTCGACTCTTCCGTCTTCGGCACGGTTGCACAGCCAGACACCGGAACCATAAGGCACAACATTGTGACACCTAATTTTGCGTACATTACTGCAACTCCTTAATCAAGTCAGTTTCTTAATGTATAGTGTACCAGTGACCGTCGTTTACTCCAGCTTTTTCATCTCAAAGCCAGGCTAATGCATTAACAATAACAAAGTCGGATTCACAAAGAACAGCAAAGCTGCGGCCAGACCCGCAAGCAGACCCGACGCAATCGCGGTATTGCTTATTTTTCTTTTTGGGCTGGATGTGGGGGATTGCTCGGCAGTCAACTCATAGCCGCAGGCTGCACAGACCTGGGTGTTTTCGGGGTTTTGTGCTGCGCATTTCGGGCATTTCATGGTGTGTGTTCCGGTTATTGGGCGTGCTCACCGATGTAGCCGGCGTCGGCGCAGAATCGGATGATCTGTCTGGCAAGCGGGGCGGCATCGCTGGAGCCGTGCTGGCCTCCTTCGACGACGACGGCCAGCGCAATGGCGAGGCCTCTGTTGTCAGCGGCAAACCCGGCGAACCAGGCGTTGTCGGGGTTCTCGGTGGAGCCTGTTTTGCCGTAGATGGTGATGCCGCGCTGCTTGAAGCCACCGTCTTTGAAGGCACTGTGGGCGGTGCCGCCTAATTCATTGACCACTGCGTGCATTCCATCGAGGACGACATCGAGTGTGTCGGTTGAGATGCCGAGTACAACCACGGTTTGAGAACCGTCCTGAGTGTCGGGTCCATTGGCGAATAGTCGCGGCGGTTTGTACAGGCCTCCCCGGGCAATTGTCGCCATGGCATTTGCAACCTGCAGGGGCGTGACTCGGAGGTTTCCTTGTCCTATGCCGAACCATCTTCTTTCGCTTGGGCTGATGGTTCCTTCGGGGTTTCCGGATGAGATGATACCCGGGGCCTGATGGAAATCTCTGTGGTTTTCGGCGTCATTTTGCAGCGGGTCGTTTGGGTCAAGAATTGGCGGCGTCAGAGCGATTTTGCGGCCGTAGCCGAATTTGGAAAGCCATCTCTGGAGGACGTCCGGGTCGAGCATATTGGCGAGCCGTGAGAAATATATGTTGCAACTGTGCTTTATGGCGTCGCGGGCAATGTTTGGCCCGTCGTAATCGTGTCCGCTCTTGTACCTCAGCCATATCCAGCAGCTTGGCCAGCCTTTGCGGGCGGCGTGGCCGGGACAACTGATGGGCGTACCGGCTGTAATTTTTCCGGATTCGAGACCGGCGATAAGAATAACGGGCTTGATGATGGAGCCGGGTGGGTACTGTTTGTTGAGTGCGCGATTTCGTAAGGGCTCCTTTGGGTCGCCGTCGAGGGTTCCCCAGTCGTAGCGTGCGCGGTTCAAGTCGTAGGTGGGCAATGACACGAGAGCGAGTATTTCGCCGGAGGCAACATCGATGACGGCGGCGGCGATGGGCTTTTTGAAATTCGCATTGAGGTTGGGGTCGGCAAAATGGTTTTCTATTTTCTGCTGGAGGTCGATATCGAGTGTGAGGGTGACATCGGTTCCGAATTCGGTGGGGGTCTGACGAACGAGCTGTCGGTCGATATCGTAAACTGCTTCACCTCTTCGGCCTCGCAGGATGGTTTCGCAGACATACTCGACGCCGTCTTCCCGGCCGCACACGTCGTCTTCGAGGTAACGTGCCAGGCGGTCGTCTGCGAGAAGCTCACGGTCGTCCTTCTGGGGCCCGCCGACCCAGCCTATGGTTTGAGCGGCTACCGTCCGGCAGGGATAGGTGCGGCGGCCTTCGGGCAGAATCGTCAGCTCGTCGGTATCCATAAATTCGATCTGAGCGGTAAATATATCGTTTTCGGTCTCCAGGTCGAACAGGGGCCAGCTCGAATGCATTTCGGCGATGTTGATGTTGTTGACGAGCTTGCGCTGTCTGCCGGGGTCTGTCCTAGCCTGGAAATCGGCTATGGCGCTGGCGGCGGGGATGCTGATTATGCTCGAGTATTGCTGTAAGAGCGGCGAATCGGGGCAGTTTCGGCGCCAGGCCTGAAAGGCTCGCTGATTCCAGACAAAATCGTTTATCTTTTTCATCCGGCGTTCCATGTCGTCGGCGTCCACGCCCTCGAGGCGTGCGCACTTGTCGATTATCTGCCGGAGGTCCTCAAGCGTGACCGTGGAGCGGTCATCGAGGTTGGCCCGGCTTACGCGGTCGTCCAGCAGGGAAGTGAGGCGGTAACTGACGCAGAGCTGAAAGCGGGGCTCGTCCGCGGCGAGGACCCGGCCGTTCCTGTCCAGGATTCTGCCTCTGAGGGTCTTTAGCTGTCGGTAGCGGCCCTGCTCGAGCTTGAGGGCGTTGATTCGCTCGCGATAGAAGGAGTTCGACAGAAGCTGCATCTGCGCCAGCCGCAAAAGGCATCCGAACAGCAGCACGCCCACAAGGATTATGAATACTTTGATGCGCTTGCCGTACATACAGTCTTATTCGGTCATCGGCGTCGATAGCGATTTGTTTTTATTCGCATCCACCAGGCGCAGGGCCTGAACAGAAACGGTCCCAGCACGGCCGAGCAGCAGGCCGACCACAAAAGCGTTCGTATATCAAGGCCGGCCGACTGGCTCTTGAGCAGGTTCAGAAGGTAGGTTGTGACGCCGGTCAGCAGCGCCAGAACAAATATCGACACCGCCTGATACGTCCATCTGCGGATGGTGACGACGCGATGCAGGTAGGAGAGCATGGTTCCGAAAAGGCCGAAGCTGATAATCTGCGGGCCCATGGCGGCGCCCATGCTGATGTCGGCGGCAAAGCCGATGGTGAACGAGGCAATGATCGCCTGGCTGGTATTGGAATAGACGGCAAAAAAAACCAGAAGGACCAGCAATAAATCGGGCCTGATTCTGAAATTCACCAGTACACCGGCCTGCAGGATGGTTGCCAGAATAATCAGTACTGCAAAGCGTAACCATCGCATTTGATACCCTTAGTGCGCTCCGGTGTCCATTATGATGACGTCCACGTCGTACAACTGCTCGATATTGCAGACGGGCTTAACGGTTATGTCCCACAGCAATGGAGCCTTTTGGTCGCGGCCACAAGCGGTTATTTCACCGACAATTATGTGGTCGTCGAGCAGGCCGTGACGGGGAGCGGCATATACTTTGAGGCCGGTTTTGACCTCGTGTCTTCGGCCGACCATTTCGATGGCCGCGGCGCCGTTGCCTTTGCCCCGCATGATGCAGCGCAGGCCCAGAGACTCGATTTTGACGGCAATCACGGAATCGGGGTCTGTGGTTAGTTTTACGCGGGCCGAGCGTGAGAGCACGTCCTGTATGGTTCCGACAATGCTGTTTTCGCCGAGGACGAACTGTCCCTCTGCCAGGCCGTCGCTTTGACCGCGGTTTATGAAGAACTCGGAAGCGGAGGCCTCCGGAGCGGTGGTGACGTCGGCCGGCAGAAGTCGGGCATCCTCCAGCGGCAGGCGCTGACGCAGTCCGGAGCAGTCTTCAAGTTTTTTCCGTTCCGTTCTCAGCCACATTTCAAGGTTGGAAATGTGGTTTTGGTGTGCCCTTTTGGCGGTAAGGTCCGGTTGTGAGGGGGTGACGGAAAGATAAATGGTCCGCCCGAAGCCGAGGGGGCGGCGAAACACCTGTGCAAAGGCAAGCTGAAACTTGTTTGTAAACGCCTCGGGCGCAAAAAAGACGATAAGACCTGCCAGCACAAAGTATATAAAGAGCATTCGTTCAGAGACTTTGATGAGCTTCCTTGCCATAATCAAATCGGGTAAAACGGTAAAGGCGTTTATTCAGGCCGCTTGTCCCTTGAGCGTCCTGCCTTGAACCATCATTCCCATCCGTATTCGTTGTGATCCATCGTGTCCTTCCACAACTCGAGGTTTTCGAGGTAAACGCTGGTGCCGCGGGCGACACAACTGAGCGGGTCCTCCACTCTTTCGACCTTCAGTCCGGTGGCGTTGGCAAGCACGGTGTCCATTCCTCTAAGCAGCGAGCCGCCGCCGCAGATGTGTATTCCGTTGTCGATGAGGTCGGCAGCCAGTTCGGGCTCGGCTTTTTCGAGGGTGGCCGTGACCGCTTCAATGATTGAGGAAACGGGCTCGCGGAGCGCCTCGCGAATCTCCTCGCTTGTTATGACAATTTTTCTCGGCAGTCCGGAGATGGTGTCTCTTCCGGCGACCTCCATAGTGAGCTCCTCTTCGAGCGGCGCGGCGGAGCCGATTTGAATTTTTACCTTTTCGGCCCTTGGTTCGCCGACGAGCAGGTTGTAAGTTCTCTTGAGGTGATTGATCACCGCATCGTCCATGTCGTCGCCTCCGATTCGGATGGACTGGCAGGTGGCAATATCGGCCAGAGACATAATGGCAACTTCTGTGGTACCGCCGCCGATATCGACAATCATAGAGGCAGTGGGGTCCGTGATTGGCAGACCGGCGCCGATGCCGGCGGCCATAGGCTCGTCAACCAGATAAACGCGTCGGGCCCCGGCGCGTTCGGCACTATCGATGACCGCCCGGCGTTCAACGGCGGTAATACCGCTGGGTACGGCGACGACCACGCGCGGACGGACCAGCCCGCCTCGTCTGCCGTGGACCTTGCGGATGAAATAGCCGAGCATGGCCTCAGTGACTTCGAAGTCACTGATGACCCCGTCTTTCAAAGGACGGATGGCGCTGATGGAGCCGGGCGTCTTTCCGAGCATTTCGCGCGCGACCAGACCGACGGCCTCGCCATTGTTCAGGACGGTATTGGTTCCCTTTCGGACGGCGACGACGGAAGGCTCATTCAGGACAATCCCCCGGTCACGGACACAAACGAGCGTCGTGCAGGTGCCGAGGTCGATACCCATGTCCATACTGAACCAGCCCAAGAATCTGTCCAGCAGCACTTTCGACTCCCTTCTCAAAATCACAATCAACTATTGACTATCTTTATAGTATGTGCAACGGAATTGTCAATAGTCAATTGGGCTACCGAAGCTGGCGGGCCATACGCGGCATCGTGGGTTTAGAGACCTTCAGGATTGAACCGTACTGACGATAACAGACGTACGAGACAAAGACGGCGGTGGCCAGGACCACGCCACACGCCAGGGCCAGAATAATGGTGTAAAGATTGTCAGCGGGTGCTACCTTGTTACCCGGATTTCGGCCGCCAGGACTCATATATCAACCTCACATAAAATGACAGAAAACTGTCCACTCGACAAAGGAAAACAGCTACAGATTGGTGGAGACCTGATCGCCCACCTTGGGCTGATAGCGTACGCGTTCGAGGACACCCACGGCTTTTTCCGTGTCGACGGAGAAAATCGAGATTTCACAAATGAACTGATCGCCGCGGATAACATAGAACCTCATACCGTTGGCGACGCCCTGAGCGGCGCCGATGGAAACTTCGGCCAGAGAATTGTTGAAGTCTATGGCGGTTATCAGTCCTTTCAGACCAATATCCCTGACTCGGGGCTCGGGTGCGATAAGCGCCTCGGGTCCGAGGGCTGCTGCCGGTACGGGTGCCGGTTCGGGAGTGACTTGCGGGGCCGGTGCCGGCTCTTTGCCGATACGAAACTGGTACTGCTGGAGCTGTTCGCGCAATGCCGCTCTCTCCTCCTCGAGCTGTCTTTTTTCCGTGTTCAGGGTATCGATGACGGCGACTTTTTCCATGAGCTGTTTAGTGACATCCTCAAGCTGTTGATTCAGTTTGATTCGGCTGTCTTCAGCCTGTCTGAGCTCCTCGAGTTTGTTCTTCAGGAGCAGTCCCTGCTCTTCGGTGGTTTTGGTCAGTGTGTTGGTCATTGCGACCCATCCCTGAATCCTCTCCTCGAGCTTGGTCTTATCGACTTCGAGGAGCTTGCGTTCGCTGTCAAGCTTGGCAACCTGAATCTGCAGGTTGTTTATCTGGTCTTTCAACTGGTCCTCGAGGGTCTGGTAATCGGCCTTTTTTTCTTCAAGGGTTTGCTCTGCCTGACTCCTCTTATTGACGGCGGTATCCCTTTGCTGTGTCAAGTCATCAGACAATTGCCTGTAGTTTTGCGCGTGGCTGACGTAAATACCGACGATTGCGGCCAGGTAGATGGACGATAATGTCAGCAAAACGATTAGAATCTTGGTAAGAGTACTCAAGACAAGCTCCTTTCAGCACATCATAACCTCATATCACACAACCTCCTTGCGACCCAATGGTGTCCTGCGTTGTAACATCATTATAAGGTTTATCCGCTGCAAAGGCAAGATATTTTTGTCAAAGAGCACGTGCAAACACCGGGCCGGGGCAAAAGACCGACTCAAATGGGCGGTTTTTCAGTTTCAGGGCCCTTTGAGCACAGGAAAACGGCTTTTGCCGCTGCGAGACGGACGGCCTGCGACTTGTCTGAGAGCAGCCCGGGGAGCATTCGTGTCAGCCGGGGTGTGCAAAGCCGGCCGATAGCCAGCGCGGTAAGTACTCTGGCCCGCTCAAGGTCCTGACCACGGAGTTTGGAGGTCAGATTTTTTGTAAAGACGTCGAGAACTTCGGGCTCCCCGGTGGTGTCGCCGAGAGCGCCAATCTGCTCGGCGGCAGCCAGACGGACCTCGAGCACGTCGTCATCCAGCTTGGTGATGAGGATCTCCTTTGCCTTGGGTGTACCAAGCGCACCCAAAGCCCTGATGCCAATGATCCTCTCATCGGCGTAGGCGCTTAGAACGGTGGCCCAAGCCTTCGGCAATACGTATTCATCGCCGAGCATTGCGATGGATTCAGCGGCCTGCAGGCGGACATTCTGGTTGGAGTCCTCACGGCTAAGCGCCCACCACAAGGTTTTCAGCCCGCGTTTATCGGCGGCTCTTCCGAGCAGCATCGCCGCATTGGCTCGGACGGTCTGGTCGGTGCTGGCAATGGCCTTGAGCAGGACATCGTAACTTTCGGCGGAACCGAGCCTGAAGGTGGCGTAGGCGGCGGCAATCCTGACATTCTCGTCTTTGTCGTAGAACAACTGCGTAACGTCTTTTTGGGCAAGCGAATACCGCGCATCGCCCACGGCCGAGGCGGCAGCGAACCTGACCCGAATATCGGGGTCTTTCAAGAGCCTTTGGACGGCGGGCATAAGGCGAACCTGGCCGGTGGTTGCAATGACCTCTATGGCATTGACGCGGAAGCCGGGGTGCGGGTCAGCCAAGGCGGCCTGGACTATTTGTACGGCTTCGGGCAGCATGGTCTCAACCCTGACCGCTTCGGGCCATTGGCCGAGCGGCGGCGCGGGAGAGTCACAGGCGGTTATGAGCAGAGCACCGGCGGTCAGAATCAGGGCATGCAACAATATGACTTTTGTATGGCCGAAGACCCGAGAAGGACGAGTACGGACATTCCAAGATTCGGCTGTTCTTAAGCGGCTTCGGGACCTGTCAGGCTTTGATTCATAATTCATTTTGACTTCCTCGACGAACGAATTGGGCGTCTTCTGTCTGCGGTAAAACCTTCAAAGGCTGCAGCTATTATGAGCAGGACCAGGCATGCAGCACAACAAGAATCCAGCCACTGGCCGTACCTGCTGAAGAAGCTCACCCTATTATCTATCGGCAAAATATCGACGAACCATCCAGCGACAGCCTTGCGGGCCATAGCGTTGCCGGGCAAATTTCCCGCGACAAAGCCGCTGCGGATGCGTCCGCTGCTATCGATTATACAGCTTATGCCGGTATTGACGCTTCTAACGACGGCAAGGCGGTTCTCGACGGCGCGGAAGACACAAATGGCGGCGTGCTGGGCCAGTTCTGTGCTGGGCAGGACCTTTCGGCCATCGAAACGGACGAACCAGCCGTCGTTACTGATATTTACCAGCCAGTCGATACGTTTTTGGCCCCGGGCGTCGAGCGCGAATTCTCGGGCTATTGCCGGAATGGTGTCTTCATAACAAATCATAACGCTGAACCGGTAAGTCTGGTCTTGTCGTTCTGGAGGAGCGGGCATCTCGAAAACGGTGAACTCGGTGCCATAATCGAGGGAGTAGTCGTAATTGTAGGGCGTGAACTTCATGAGGAAATTGTACAGTGAGGGCAGCTTTCTTCGGAACGGGACGGCCTCTCCGAATGGGACCAGGTGTATCTTGTCGTAGCTTTGTGGCGCCTGTCGGCCGTCTGGGGTGTACAGGAAGGCGGAGTTATATCGTGCCAGGTATGGAGTGCGGTCGGCCTGTTGGCGGAGCCGGCCGCCGTAGGCGCCGATGAGCAGGTACACGCCGCGGTCTTTGGCGTGCTCCTGCAGCTTGCGGTGGAACTGTTTATCCTCATCAAAGAGCTGGTTTTCGCCCGTGGGGTCGAGCCGGGCCTATGTATCGGTATTGAGGATGGCCTGGACCATTGTTTCGGGCCAGACGATGATTCGGGCGCCGGCCTTTGCAGCTTCGTTGCTGTCGGCAAGGAGCTGAGCGAATATGTCCTCGGATCTATCAAAGGTTCTCTTTACGGACTGGGGGGTATTGGACTGGAGAGAGGCAACGAGGGGCCCCTGCTGGATGTACTCATCGGATGCTGGGCCCAGGGCCTGGTCGATTCTCCAATAGCCGTAGAGAAAAGTCCCTATCAGGGCCGAAAATACGATGGCGGTTTTCAGGAAGATACGGCCTGTCAGGATGGTCTTTTGACGCCAGGCAAGTACAAGCTCGGCGAGAAAGCCGTTTATCATTGCTATGAGGAACGAGACTCCTGCTGCGCCGAAGATGTCGGCTATCTGGATTAGGGCGATATTTTGGTACTGGCTGTGTGCGAGGAATCTCCAGAAGAAGCCGCCGAGGAAGAAGCCCTGTAGGCGTTCGGCGCCGACGAACAGGACCGGAACAGCCAGAAGCAGCGGTATCCTCTTACTGCGGCAGTAGCGCAGCGCCAGTGCCAGGATGGGCCAGAGCAGGGCCTGATAGAGGCAGTAGGCGGCCCAGCCGATGATGGTTACGGGAAAGACCCAATAGAGATTGGCGAGCCAGTAGATGAGCGAGACCATGTAAGCGGCCAGGGCCAGCGGTTTGGGCTTTGCCGCGGGTGAACAAACGAGGACGAAGGGCACCAGCGCAAACAAGGCCAGGAACGACAGGCTAAAGGGCGGCTGAATTACGGTCAGCATCAGGGCACTGACCGCGAGGGGCCAGGCGAGCAGCAGAATATCCTTTGTCTTTGGTCTTTTCAATCGGCCAAATCCCTCAAAGCCGTCACTATCTCATCTTCGCGGTACTGCCGGCCGGCGTTCATCCTGACGGTTAGCTGGCCTGCAAAGACCTGGAGAATATCGCGGTCGGCGGTGATTTCCCTGGGCGATGCGTGCATATCAGCGAGCAGCCGTTTCATTTCGTCCAACTCACTGGTATTGAACGGAAAAGAATCGCCGTGCCGCTTTTTCAATTGGGCGACGCGTTTTCTGGCGTTTTCAACATATTGCGGTGAAATTTCGATGCCGACGAAATTTCTGCCGAGCTGCCAGGCTGCCGCTGGGGTCGTTCCGGAGCCGCAGAACGGGTCGAGGACACAGTCGCCGGGATTTGAGCTTGCGGCGATGATTCTGTTGAGCAGGCTCTCGGGCATCTGGCAGGGGTGCCAGCCGGTGCGTTCCTTGAAGGTTCCGCAGACGCGGGAGTATTCGGTCCAGACGTCGTCGGGCATCTTGCCTGCGGGGTTGGCCCGTCGGTCGTTGTAAATGAGCTGGCGGTCGGAAGGCACGCGGACGGCGTGGTCGTTGAAGGTGAAGTCCTTCTTGTCGTTGACGAGGTAGAATATGTGTGTGTGGGAGCGTGCGAATTTCGTTTTTGTCTGCTGGCCGAAGGTGTAGTGCCAGATTATCCAGTTTCTCAGGTACAGGCCGAGTTCGTCGGCGATGATTTTGACGTTGGCGGCGTAGTCGTCGCCGATGGCGATGTAGAATGAGCCGGCCGGTTTGAGCACCTTTTTGCAGGCGGCGATCCATTCGCGTGTCCAGGCGATGTAGTTTTTGCTTTTGACCTTGTCGTAGTACTTGTCGTACTTGTAGCCGATGTTAAAAGGCGGGTCGGCAAAGATAAGGTCGGCGAAGGGGGCATCGACCTTGCCTAAAACCTCTATACAGTCGCCGCAGATTATTGTGTTAGTGAATTTCTGCATAGAGACATATTATAGGTTGAAGCTGAATTTGCAAGGGCAATTGCAACAGGTCGCGGAGGGCGGCAGAGTGCTCGTGAGCTATTGATTGTCGGTATCCTCAAGTGGAAAAGGCTTCCAGTTCCAGTAATTGATTATCTGGTCTTCGGCGTCGTCGAATTCGGCGTGGTAGTAGGGCGAGCCGACGTCTTTTATCCAGAGATTGTGTCTTGCATCTTTTTCGAGGTATTGCCGGAATTGGTGTGCGAACGATTCAAGCTCGTTGTAGCCGCAGGGGCGCGGGCATTGATATCTGGCGCGTGCGTGACCCCGGCGGGATAGCACCAGGACATAGAGCAGACCATACGGGCCGGGCCAGGATTTTGCCATTTCGAGCATGAGCGGGATTTGATTGGCGTCGGCGCCTATGGCTGTTCGGGACCACTGCGGGTAATCCTGACACTGATAGACATTACCATATCTCAATTCAACATCGTCGGGGCCGTAACGTGTGCCGATTTTGAACATATTTTACCGACCAAATCTATTATTGCGCTTCCCGGTCGTTTTGAGCGCAGGCGACTTGTGTATCCCTGACGTTCTCGAAACGCTTGTGCATATAGGCATTTTACAAGGCGCGGACCTGCCTGCAAGCACAATCAGCTTGCACGGCGGCAGTTCGTTTGGCTTGAAATACTCAGTTGGGGCGGACGTAGTGCGGGCGCTCTCCGTTGGGGTCCGGCGCAAAAGCTTCTTCGAGAATCTCTCGTCCCTGCGGGCTGTCGGCTTCTACCCACTCGGAATCCTCCACCCTGCGAATAAGTCGGGCATGTCCCCATTGTCGGGCGCCGCTGTGCCGGTCATCTGTGCCGGCCTTTTTGGGATGGGGATTGACTTTTTCGAGGAAGCCTATGAAGCGGCTGGAGTCATTCGGGCTGTCGGCGTAGGTGAGCACACAGGCCCTGACCCCTGCCGGCTCGCCGGTGGGCAGCGGACCTGAAGGGGCGTTGATGGGCGGAATCAGAACCCTGTCGGCGGTGAAAAGCTGACCGGTATTTAGGTCATAGAACCACTCCTTCGTCGGGGGTTTGAGCCTCCTGGGCTTTTCGGGCCAGAAACAAACTATGGCTGTCACCACCATCACCACTATTGGGACAAAGGCCGCTACTGTGACGATACGACGATTGTCGTTGATCCATCTGCCGGCGCTTAGCCGGCTGAGTTTCTCTCTGACTTCATACCCCAGCCAGGCAGGCAGCCTCATCATTCCGGTATTCTCCAATCACTTCTGGCAGAAGGGGCACCTTGGAATACACACAGCAGGTCGGCTCTTATTGTTCCTTGCCCTTCAGCGACCCGGCCATTCGGATAAGGTCGGGGTTGTCAGGCGATGCTTCATCCGGGCCAATCTGCCATTTGGCCAGTTGTACCGTCCGTGTGTCCTGGTATTTCCAGTATTCCCAGTGGCCGTCGGCGCAGGACAGGTTGCAGCCGTCGGCGTGTCTGGCGGTTATGTTCCTGCTTGGCGAGCAGTACCACTCGAGCGGGTCGGCGTCAATCTGTTTGAGCGGAACAAATGAACCTTGTATCCACCTTTCCTGGCTGTCGGCGTCCACGAAAACCATCTTGCCCGCAGGGTGGGAAACACCGGCCAGGGTCTTGAATGGATTTATGTTGTCATGTTCGCAGTTACACTCTTTGCCGTTCATTGTGCGTGAGAGACAATAGCTTCGGAGCAGGGTGGTGCGGTCACTCTCGCACTTGTATGCGGCGACGGTGGTTAGGTAAGGCCAGAGAACACCCTCTTTGAGAGCGTCCTGCGTGCCGCCCGCGTCGTTGCCGGGTATCAAGGGTCCGTCTGCCACCCAGTTGTTTCCGGGCTCGTTCCACTCAGTATCGGCCGAGCACAGCCGGCCGTCGTAATCGCCTGCGTACATGTACCAGGCGTAGGTCAGGTTCTTGAGATTGGCGGCGCAGTGCACGCGTTTGGCCTGCTCCCTTGCGGCCGAGAGATTGGGCAGCAAAATGGAGATGAGCAGCGAGATGATCGACATTACCACCAGAAGCTCTAACAGTGTAAAACCAGCCTTGCGTGGCCTGCGAGTCTTTCCGCGTTTATATCCTGCTCGTTCCGACATGGCCTTTACGCTCCTGTCTATGGCCAAGACCTTGAACCCGAGGACGAGACTGTGCCGCCTAACCAAACTCTATTATAACGCAGCCGCTGGGAATAGGCAAGATTCTTGGACTTTTTTTCGCTGCAACTCCAGAGTGCCGGGGCCCGCAGTATTTTAAGGTCCCGGTTTGCAATGAATTCAATAACAGGTATAATGTGTCGCGGTGGCGGTATGAAGTATGGTTGGTGGACTAAGACCATGTTGAAGTGGACATTGCGACTGATGCTGACGACGGCAGCTCTGGCATTGTGGGGCTGCGCGGGAGGCACGGCGAAAAAGGCCAGCTCGGAGCCGGCTGAGAAACCGAA
>Ga0180437_10008152_pt1 | contig 13384 bp, 21 predicted proteins | sample SS_ome_4_FD_132410 | JGI IMG/M metagenome (GOLD analysis project Ga0180437, IMG submission 132410) | Hypersaline lake sediment archaeal communities from the Salton Sea, California, USA - SS_3_D_1 metaG | ecosystem: Environmental > Aquatic > Non-marine Saline and Alkaline > Hypersaline >...
CTCAGCTTCTGGAGAATCTCCTGGGTTTAGGAATTTCCTGCAGACCTTTCCGTCAGCAATTATTTCTATCCACTCAATGAAATGCTTTTCCTCCATTGGGTGCGGTACGCTCCCGACCTTCACCCTCACTCCTGTCTCTGTCTTCTCGATCACGGGGACGTGTTTTTCGCGTCCTTCGTCCTCAGTCCTTTCCTGAAGTAGCTCCATCGGCTGTCCGCAGCAGACGAGTTCTCCTGCTCCCGCGTGCAGGACCTCCACGATGTTGCCGCACACGTTGCACTTGTACACCTCATTCAAATTGGTCATTTTTACACTCCAATTATTCGATTTTCTTGAACTGGTTTTTTGGAAAGCCGCATATCGGGCAGTTCTCGGGCGGAGAGCCTTCAACCGTATTCCCGCATGTCTGGCAGACGTAGATGTCACTTTCATCCATGTCCTTTCCCTCTTTCAGGATTGCCATTGCCCTGTCGTAAAGGCCGTGGTGGACCTTTTCAACTTCGTTTGCCCAGCTGAAGCTCCTTTCCGCATTGGCGTTGCCTTCGATCCTGGCCTTCTCAAGGAATTCCGGGTACATCTTGTTGAACTCGTAGTGTTCGCCCCTGACCGCTTCCCGGATGTTTTCCTTTGTTGTTCTCACTTCACCGGCAGTCCTCAGATGGTTCAGGGCATGCACGGTCTCGGCGTCCGCGGCTGCCCTGAAAAGTTTCGCAATGTTCTTGAAACCTTCCTCCTCCGCCTTTTTCGCGAAGGCAAGATACCTTCTGTTCGCCTGGCTTTCGCCTGCGAACGCCTTCATAAGGTTTTCTTTGCTTTTCATTCCAATCCCCCCTTATTTCACAATCTTTCCTCGGAAAGATGCAGGTGATCCGTTTCCACTTCGACTAACGCCTCGAATATCTCTTTAACTCGCGGGTTCTCTGACTCTTTGGCCGCCCTCCTGTAAAAATCGATCGCCCTTGTCTCCCTGTCATGCGATTCCTGCAGGTTCTCCCTGTTTTCCTCGTGGCAGGGATCGTCTCCCTTGGGAGCGGATTCCATCTTCAGGATTTTTCTCCAGATGCTCGCGTGCTCCGCTTCCACCTTTCCAAGCGCCTTGAAGAGGAGCTTTCCTTCCTCGTCGTTTGTCTTTTTCGCGGCGCAGAAGTAGAAGGCGGCGTTGCTGACCTCCACCTGAAGAGCGTGTTCAGCGTTCGTCCTGTCCTTATCGTTAAGTTCCACGTCGAAATTCACCTTAGCTGCCCTCGCCTCCTTTATGTGTTTCCTGTGGGCCCCGCAAAACGGGCAGTTGTCGGGAGCGGTTTCCCCTATGTAAGGGTCCCCGCATATCTCGCATCTCCACAATTTCACCATACTTATCACCTCTCATCATGATTTCTTTTAACGAACAGTCCGCACCAGCATCTCCCCTCTTTTTTCCAGGTGTCGTGCGTCTTGAAGTTGCACGGGCAGATCAAGGAAAGGTCTGTTTCCCTCGTCCCGTCCCTCGTCCTGCAGGGGCAGATCTTGAGGCCGAACTTCTTTTCGTTCGCCAGCACTCCCTCGGCCAGCATGTCCACGTGCTTCTCGTCGGGGTTCAGCATGAAATCCTTTTTGTCAGCGAATCTCTCCCATACCCCTTTAAGTTCTTCCTTGTTCATAATCCCATCACCTTTCTCGCTTCCTCTTTCTCTATCTCCACGTACGCGTTCTCGACCTGGCACGTCGGGCAGATCCTTGGACCTGCCATGCCGAAGTGTATGTCGTTGCATACGTTGCATCTCCAGAACTTCTTCCCCGTCATCTCAATCATGACCCCCTGATTTACAATCCCAGTTCCCTTTCTATCGCTTCTTTGTCGAAACCTACGATAATCTTCCCGTTGATCTCTATCTGGGGAACCCCGTTGGATCCAGACTTCTCTATCATTTCCTTTGCCGCTTCCTGGTCCTTTGAGACGTCCACGTCCTCGAATTCTATCCCCTTGATCCTCAGGAATTCCTTGACCATCCTGCAGTAAGGGCACGTGGGCATCGAGTAAACCTTGACCCTTTTCTTTTTTTCTGCCATGAAATCACCTTTTTAACCCTGTTTCTTTTTGACATTTTTTGGATTTTTAAATACGTGGATAAAATATAACACTGTTATATTTAAAGTTTTCCCCAGAAAACCTTATTTTTATCAGTTCGGCCAATATTTAATTAAATGAACCTGAAAAGGCTCCTGAAGAGGGAAAGGCTACTTTGGCACAGGCACTTCATTCCATCTGTCCTCGCTGGCCTGGCTGTCGCCCTGGTCTCTTTAATTTACCAGATAACCGTCTCCAACATCGTGCTCTTCGCGAGCGTGGGGGCGTCGGCGGCGATCCTGACCAACACGCGGTCCCATCACCTCACCAAGCTGCGTACCACCATATTGGCCTACATGGTGTCCATAATAATCTCCTCCATGGTGTACGCTCTCAATTTCTTCCTCCCCCTGCACATCTCCGTGAACATCTTCCTCCTGGTTTTTCTCGTAGGCCTCTTTCTCTTCTTGCTCAACGTCTTCCACCCTCCCGCTATCACCGCCTCCCTTTCCTTCATACTCCTGGAAAGGCCTGTCTTTGAGCTGATCTACCTTTTTTTCGCGATAATCATTCTGCTGATAATCGTCCGATTGCTTACCTATACCATATCCCAGCGCCTCTCCTTGAGGGAATTCCTGAAGGAGTTCAGAAAGAGCTTTTAACCAAGATTAGCAAAACCTTTTCTTCTGCAATCGACGTACTTCATTATGTAAATCTTATAAAGGTATGTTTGGATATTAAACCTCAAGGGTGTTGGTTACGGATATTCTGGAGATAGTTTTCCACGGGCGCGGAGGACAGGGAGCGGTTACTGCAGCCGAGCTTCTAGCTGTTTCCGCTTTCAAGGACGGGAAGTACACGCAGGCCTTCCCCAAGTTCGGGCCCGAAAGGAGGGGTTCCCCTGTCCAGGCCTACTGCAGGCTTTCCAAGGAATTCATAACCCTGAGAACGCAGGTATACAGCCCCGATTACGTCATAGTGCTGGACGATTCCCTCCCCAAGGCGGTCGACATCACCAAAGGTTTGTCGGATGACGGGACAATACTGATAAATTCTGAGAGGAAAATGAAGTTCAACGGTTACGAGGTGTACACCGTTGACGCGAACAGGATCGCCCTCGAGGTTCTCGGTAGGCCCATAGTAAACACCGTGATGCTCGGGGCTTTCGCGAAGGCAACAGGCCTGATCTCAATGAAAAACCTTACGGAGTCCGTGAAGGAGAGGTTCTCGGGAGAGCTCAGGAAAAAGAACGTCCTTGCCGTCAAGAGGGCGTATGAGGAGACCACGTTATGACGGGGAGGAAGGTAGCGAAGGCCGGGGTAACATCGAAGCCGACAACGGGCCTGAAGAAGTCCGGATGGAGGACGTTCAGGCCGGTCATCACGGAAGAGTGCAGGGGTTGCGGGATATGCGTGATGCACTGCCCCGAAGGATGCATGAAGACAGAGAATAAAATGGCGAAGGTGGATTACGATTACTGCAAGGGCTGCCTGTTATGCGCTAATGTCTGCGCATTCAAGGCCATAAAGAGCGAGATGGAAAAATGACGAAAAAAGTCCTGGAAGGGAGCCATGCGATAGCCGAGGCGGTGAAGCTGTGCGGGCCGGAGGTAGTCGCAGCCTATCCGATAACACCTCAGACCCACATAATTGAAAGGATTTCGGAGATGGTGGCGGACGGGGAGTTCAGAACGAAATTCTCGCGGGCGGAGTCCGAGCATTCCGCTATGTCCATCTGCCTGGGAGCCCAGGCAACGGGCGTCCGTACGTTCACGGCCTCCGCCAGCCAGGGTATCGCGCTCATGCACGAGGTCCTGTACAACGTTTCGGGGATGCGCCTGCCTATAGTCATGGCAGTCGCTAATCGTTCTCTCGCCTCTCCCCTCAACATATGGTGCGACTGGTCGGATACCTTCGCGGAGAGGGACTCGGGCTGGATGCAGTTCTACTGCGAGAGCGCTCAGGAGGCTTTCGACACGGTCATACAGGCTTACAAAATAGCGGAAAATCCGAACGTTTCCCTTCCCGCGATGGTGTGCATAGACGGGTTCATACTCTCCCATGTTTACGAGCCCGTTGACATAGCGGAAAAGTCCCTGGTGAGAAAATTCCTGCCGGCTTACAGCGGAAGGAAGATCGATTTCGGGAAGCCCGTCACCCAGGGAGCGTGGGCAGGGCCTGATTATTTCCAGGATTTCAAGAGGGACCAGCACGAGGCCATGAGGAAGGCCAAAGACGTTATAAGGAGGGCTAACTCCGAATTCAGGAGGGTTTTCGGAAGGGGTTACGGCAGCGGCCTGATCGAAACCTACAACATGGAATCCGCTGATCACGCGATCATAACCATGGGTTCCGCGTGCGGGACGATAAGGCATGTCATCAGGAAGAACAAGATCAGGGACATGGGTCTAGTTAAGATAAAGAGCTTCCGCCCGTTTCCAATAGGGGAGATAAAGGGGGCGCTGAACGGGATGAAATCAATAGGCGTTCTCGAGAAGAACATCTCTCCGGGTCTCGGGGGGGCCCTATGCCACGAAATCCGGGGCCTTACAAGAAAGTGCTCCGTGAGCACGTTTATCGGGGGGCTCGGGGGCAGGGACGTCAGGACAGAGGACATCCTGAACATATTCGATGATATCAGGGAGGAGAAGAGGGGATTGATATGGGTCTAGCTTGCGGGTTCTATCAGGGCTCAACCAACTGCTCCGGCTGCCCGGAAACAGTCGCTATCCGGAACATACTGGAGGTCGCCGGGAAGGAAACGGTCGTTGTCAACGCCACCTCTTGCCTGGAAATCGTAAGCTCGCAATACCCGCACACTTCCTGGGGCGTTAATTACATACACGGGGCCTTCGAGAATTCATCCGCCATAGCGAGCGGGGTTTCGCTTGCTCTGGAGAAAATGGGCAAGAAGGGGAACGTGATCGCAATAGCAGGGGACGGGGGCACGCTCGACATCGGGCTGCAGTCCCTGTCAGGAAGCCTGGAGAGGGGGGACAGGATATGCTTCATATGCCTGGACAACAACGCGTACATGAACACTGGGATACAGCGGTCGAGCGCCACGCCGTTCGGGGCGTGGACTACCACCAGCCCCCACGGTAAGTTCTCTGTGGGCAAGGAGGAATGGAAAAAACCGATAATGGAGATAGTGGCCTCCCACAGAACGCCGTATGCGGCTACCGCTTCAGTCGGCTTCATCCCGGACCTCAAGGAAAAGGTCAGGAAGGCGCTCGAAAGGAAAAATCAGCCCTCTTTCCTGCACGTGGAATGCCCCTGCCCGCTGGGCTGGAAATTCGACCCTTCAAAGACCATCGAGATCGCCAGGCTGGCGGTGGAAACGGGCATGTGGATGCTCTACGAGACGGAGAAGGGAAATTTCAGGATAACAAGGCCCGTGGAGAAGAGAAGACCTGTCAAGGAATACCTAAGGACACAGGGCAGGTTCGCCCATCTGTTCAAACCGGGCAACGAGCGCGTGATCAAAAGGATACAGGAACAGGTTGACATTGAATGGGGAAAACTATTAAAGCTATCCGGACAGAAATAATTAAATTGGGGGTTTTACCATGCCTTTTAAGATAATTCAGGACAGGGGAGCGTGCATTGGCTGCGGTGCCTGCGCCTCGATCTGCCCGGGCAACTGGGTGATGGAAGGCGACAAGAGCAAGCCCAAAAAAACCACGGTCAAGGAGATAGGCTGCAACCAGGAGGCCGCTGATTCCTGCCCCGTTAAATGCATAAAGATAAAGAAAGTCTAGAATGAATTGAAACGCAAGAAGCGCGTTTCTTTTGGGAAACATGAAACTGGTAAGCGCATGTCTGGTAGGAATAAACTGCAGGTACGACGGTAAGAACAAACTTAATTCTAAGCTTTTCAAGATGTTCAGGAAGGGCGGGCTCGTTCCTGTCTGCCCCGAACAGCTCGGGGGCCTTCCAACCCCCAGGAAACCCCAGGAGATTTCCGGAGGGACTGGGGAGGATGTCCTTAAAGGGAAGGCGAAAGTGCTCAGGGATGACGGGGAGGACGTCACGAGGAATTTCATCAGGGGCGCGGAAGAGACTCTTATGATAGCGAAATCCCTTGGCATAAAGGAAGCCATCCTCGAGTCGGAATCCCCTGCATGCGGATGCGGCAGGATTTACGACGGGAGCTTTTCGGGAAAACTCAGGGAAGGGGACGGGGTTGCGGCGTCGATACTCAAGAACAACAAAATAAAGGTAAGGTCCGAAAAAGAAATTTAAGATCGCGAAAACAAATTATTTCCATGAAGGTCGTTCTTCTGGGCAGGTATCCCGACTTCGTGAAAAGGGAGATCAGGAGGGAAGCGAAGATCATCCATATGGAAAGGCCGCGAAGGGGGATAGAAAACGCCGATGTAGTCGTGATAAACGCCGGCATAAGGGCCGACGGAAAATTTCTGGACAGGGTCAAATCCCTGAAAACCCTGATAACCTTCACCCACGGGTACGACCACGTGGACCTGGAGGCCGTCAGGGCCAGGGGGATAAACTTTCAAACGGTCCCCGGCAGCACGCCCAGCGTGGTGGAGCTCACGTTCGGGCTTATGATATCGGTCCTCAGGAAGATCCCTGAACAGGACAGGAGGATGAAGAGGGGGGAATGGAAAAAGGAATTGGGGACTGAGCTTTTCGGGAAGACCCTGGGCGTGGTAGGTCTCGGGCCTATAGGGACCAATGTGTGCAGGATAGCGAGATCGTTCGGGATGAACGTCGTTGCATGCGACCCGAACAGGCTTATGAGGGGCGAACTTAAGGTTAGCATGACCAGCCTTGAAAAGCTTCTTGAAATATCAGACATAGTTTCTCTTCACGCGCACCTTGACGAGGGGACGGAAAGGATGATAGGGAGGAAGGAGCTGGAAATGATGAAGAGGTCCGCGATCCTGATAAACACAGCCAGGGGAGGTCTTGTTGATTCCGGTGCCCTGTACAAGGCCCTGAAGGCCAAAAGAATAGCTGGAGCTGGTCTTGACGTGTTCGATAGGGAACCGGCCAGGAAGGAGAAACTCTCGTCCCTGAAGAACGTTGTCTCAACCCCTCACGCCGGGGCCGACACCTTTGAGGGGGAGAAGAGAAAGGCCTATATTCTTAAGGACATGCTGAAAGAGCTCTAGACGAAGACGAGCCTGTCCGCCGCCTTCAGCCCGCTTCCCGTAAGGACAATTACGGTTTTTTCATTCTTTCCCACCGCCCCGCTTTGCATGAATTTTTCAAGCGCCGGCATTACTATGGCGGATGTTGGTTCCACGAATATCCCCCTGGAGGCGAGAAGCTTCATGCCTTTCATGACCTCCTCGTCCTTTACCTTCTCGAAAGATCCCCTGGACTGCCTTAGCGCCCTTAGTATCAATTTCCCCCGGACGGGTTTTGCAAGGCATACACCTTCCGCCATCGTCTTCTCGGTCTGCGAGAACCCGCTTACGAAATCCGTCCCCTGCCTGTAGGCATTGTGGATGGGAGGGCAGGCAGAGGACTGGACGCCCAGAAGCCTGGGCATTGAATCCACGATACCCTGCTCGATTAGTTCGCTGAACCCCACGAAAAGCCCGAGATAGACCCCCCCGTTCCCGCACGGGCAGATTATGCTGTCGGGCGAAGACCAGCCCATCTGCTCGGCTATCTCGAAGGCGAGGGTCTTGGTACCCTCAAGGAAGTAGGGGTTCCAGTTATGGGAAGCGTAGTAAACGTCTCCCCTTTTCGCCCGCTCCTCCGCAGCCTTCTCCGCATCCTCCCTGGTGCCGGCTATCCTGTTAAGTTTCGCCCCGTAATACATTATCTGGGTAAGCTTCCCCCCGGACGCGTATTCGGGGCAGAAAATCTCGCATGAAATCCCCGCGCTCGCGGCGTATGCAGCTATCGATGCGCCCGCGTTCCCGGAAGAATCATCCATAACCCTCTTCACCCCAAGGCCCTTCAGGAAGCTCATCATCACCGAAGAACCTCGGTCCTTGAAGGAGCCCGTTGGGAACATGAAATCCAGTTTCGCGAGGACCTCGGACCCGTTGAATTTCAGGGGAAGCAGCGGCGTGAAGCCCTCGTCAAAGCTGACTATGTCTTTATCCGATTCTATCGGTATGGCTTCCCTGTACCTCCAGATGGTGTTTTTTCTTTTGCTGATCTTTTCCAGGGGGAAGGAAACCTTCTTATCGGTGATTTCGAATACCTTACCGCACAGGCACCTGTATTCCTTCCCGTCCGCTGGATAACCCCTCCCGCATTCTGGGCAGACAAAACGGACCATATTCTTTATTTCTCCCGGAGGGAATAAAAGTTTTAATGCATTTTTAAATCACGCGGAAACTAAATTAACATATTGACCGGAGTGTTTTACATGAAGGAAAGGGTCACGCTCACCATAGACAGGGAAATTCTCGAGAAGATAGACAAGGTCGTGGACGGCCTTAACGTCCGCAACCGGTCGCACGCGATAGAGCTGGTACTATCCAAGCACCTCAACTTCAAGGACCTGAAGAAGGCGCTCATACTCTGCGGCGGGGAGGGCACGAGATTGAGACCGATCACCTACGAGATTCCAAAGCCACTCGTCCCGGTCCACGGGAAGCCCATAATAGAACATATCTTCGACCTGCTCAAGAAATACGGCGTCACTGACGTTATCCTCTCCGTGGGCTACATGAAGGACAAGATCCTCAAGGAGGTGGACGACTGGTCGAGGCTGGGTTTCAATATAACGCACGTCCCGGAAAACAAGCCCATGGGAACGGGGGGAGCGATAAGGCTGGCGAAAGACAAGCTTCCCAAGACCTTCATCGTCTCGAACGGCGACGAGCTCAAGAAGCTTGACATAATGGAGATGTACGACACTCACAAGAAAAACAACGCCCTCGCCACAATAGCCCTGACGACCGTTGATGACCCGAGCGCGTACGGGGTCGCGAAACTCGACGGCAACCGCATAATAGAGTTCGTGGAGAAGCCCAAGAAGAAGGACGCCCCCTCCAACCTCATAAACGCCGGCTTCTACATACTCGACCACGAGGTCGTGGACATGATCCCCAAGGGATTCTGCTCCCTCGAGAAGCAGATCTTCCCCAAGCTGGCCGAGCAGGGAAGGCTGTTCGGTTTCCCGTTCTCAGGGCAGTGGTTCGACACCGGGAACCTAGAGCGCTACGAGCGCGCGCTGAAGAACTGGAAGGACATAAGGCCCGAGTGACGGGCGGTCAACCGCCGTCAGTTTGTTTTTTGAATTTAACGCAATTTATCAACGTCATTGAATTCCGGTAGTGTACATCAATACATTTCACATGTTCCCCTATCCTTTCCCTCACCTTTCCGTGATTGACAATGTAATAATGCGAGACGTTCCCATTATCATCCATGTATCTTGTGCGATACCCTATAAAACCCATTGGCAGCCTTAGGAATTCCTTCTCTATTATTTCTTCCGGTATTTCCGGGTTATTTTGCTCGTATCTCATCAGATTATGATAGCAGGTAATGCCCTCCAAATACGATTTGATCAAGTTTAAATTTTCCTTGATCCTCTTGAAATTACCTGAACCGAGCTCGTCAATTGAATCGTGACATTTATCATCCAGTTCGTACAGATAATATTTGTAAAGAAAATCTATGCATCCGTAGCTGCACCTTTCCGGTATACCTCTTCCCATACTCTCGTGCATGCATCTGAATATCGTGCTAAATCTTAAAAGCGCGAAAGAATATATTTAAAACCACCGCCCCAATATATACGAATAAACGCGCGCGTGAAGTGGTTTTATGGCCCTCAGATCTGCCAAGTGCTACCGGAAACTGGAGAAGCCCTACACCAGGGTCTCCTTCAAGAAGCCCAGGAAAAGCTATGTCAAGGGGGTTCCGGCCCTTAAGATCCACAGGTTCGAGTCAGGAGACGGGAAGAGGAAGTTCTCGAAGACCCTTTACCTGGTTGCGAAGAGGGGCGTGCAGATCCGGCACAACGCCCTGGAGGCTGCCAGGATACTGGCGACCAAGAACCTCGCCAAGCATGCCGGGGAAGGAAATTATTTCTTCAAGGTTCTCGTGTATCCCCACCACGTGCTCAGGGAAAACCCGCTTGCGACTGGAGCAGGAGCGGACCGTTTCCAGACGGGGATGAGGAAATCGTTCGGGAGACCGATCAGTTCCGCCGCAAGGGTGAAGGAGAACCAGAAAATACTGGAGGCCAGGGTAGACAACGAGGCCGCCGGGAAAAAGGCATTGAAAGTGGCTTCTTCAAAGCTGCCCACTCCGTGTATTGTGATAGATAGCGAGAAATATAACAAAAAATAAAAGAAAGGGGTTTTGTTCCTTATTTTTTCTCTTTTTCTCTATTTCACTTCATCAAGCCAAGTGCAGCCCAAATCACACCGATCAATAAGAACAACCATCCAAGGAACTCAAAGAGATAGACTCCGTATACTGCCGCTCCTCCTGCCATAGCGAAAAAGTCAGCAGTGAATGCTATTGCAAGCAAGAAGAAAATCCCTGCAGCCGCTATGAAGTTGAATGGCTTCTCTACCTTTGTTCGGATCTTTGCGTACTCTGCAAACACTGGTGCGATAAGCACTGCCAAGGCAAACCAAACATCTGCCATGTTATACACCTAATTAACAATATGCCACCGATCCCCATATAAATGTTTTTATTTCGTCAATTGACGATATTACACGTAAACCTCGATTCCCGCGGCCAGTAGCAAAAGCAACAGGCCGAGAATAAGAATTTTCAGGCCGTCCCAGATTATCAGCTCCAGGACCTTCGTACATCTGCACCGGAGTATGGCTGCGGACATCAGGCCCCCTGCCAGGCCCGCGCAAAGATATCCCATGACCTCCGGTATGCCGTGCGGGAGGAATGAGAGGGAGACTACTGGTATTTCGATTATGGACTTGGAAAGCTCTCCTATGTACACCCCGAGTACGGAGGCGTTCCATACTATTATGAAGACCGCTCCCGCCCCGAAAAGCAGAGAGAATATGAACGCGAACATCATGACCTGGAGGTTGTTGGTCAGGATCATCATGAAACTGGAAAAGCTTCCCTTTGCTATCGCGGCTCCCGTGACCGCGGATCTTATCTCGTATATCTTTGAAAGCTGGACCTGGAAGAATTCAGTCGGGAGGACGAACGCCCATATCGCGAACGCGAAGGTGACGCCGAGGAAATAGAACAGGAACATGAGTATGTCGTTCTGGTGCTTCTGCCAGAAATTCTGCTTGTAATGCTTCAGTATCGCCTCCTCCTCCCTCTCCTCCTCCTTCTTTATGACGGTCGTTAGAAAGTAAACCGAGGGGACTATCGTGAATATGACGGCGAACAGGCCCGTGAGGTTCGCGACGCCTCCCCCGGAAACCTGGATCCTGTAAGAGAGCTGTGTCGAGAAAAGGATTCCGATCGTGGTTATCATTAGCGCCCACACGAACGTCAGGTAAGGGCTCTTCTCGACCTCCTTGAACTTCAGCAGGGACTCCAGCATGCCAAAAACACCCTTTGCCTAAACAATTCTATATTAAATTATATCAGAACGCATTAAAATAGTTGAGATGATGCGTTTGAAATTTATTTCCGATAAGAACAAATTATAATCATGTGGTCGCCTTTCAGGAAGAAAGAGGGGAAGAAGCCGGTCAAAGATGAAAGCTCGGTCAAATACGTCTTCGAGAAACTCAGCGAGTCAAGGATGAAGGAAGAGAAGTTGAGGTCCGTCGTGATGGGAATCGGTAACGACCTGAGGGGTGACGACGGAATAGGGTGGTACGTGGTAGAGAAGCTCAGCAAGAACCTGGGACCGAGAGAGGACATCCATTTCATAAAGGTCTCCGTCCCTGAAAACCACGTATCAGAGGTCAGGGATTTCCTTCCCAGTGTCCTGATAATAATAGACTCGGCCGATTTCAAGGGCAACCCCGGAGACGTCAGGCTCATAGGCGAGGACGAGATAGCCCGGAGGGTCGGGGGGACGCACGCCACCCCGCTTACGCTCTTCATGAGGCTCCTGCTTGAAGACCCCGAATCCTTCATGCCGAAGATCGTCTTTGTCGGGGTCCAGAAAAGGCAGACCGCTTTCGGTACGCCCATGAGCGGGGAGGTGAAGAAAGCGGGCGACAGGATAGTGAAGCTAATAGAGAGGCTGTACAGGGGAGGTGTGCTTGAAGAGAACGTGGAGAGGGAGATAGATATCCTGACTACCAATAACCCCCTGAAAAGGATCTCAAAGGCGGTTGACAGGCTGGTGGAGGCCGGAAAGGGGAAGAAATAAGGCTATTTCCGGAATCTCATCATGAATTTCTCCTTCCTGTATTCCGAAAGCTCGAACCTCTGGGTGTTGTAGACCGATTTTGGCTTTGTGGGGCACACGTCATGGCAGCGACCGCAGAAGATGCATTTCCCCACGTCCACAGCCCACGTTTTATTCTCCCTGTCTATTGTTATCGCGTTGGCCGGGCAGTTCACCGCGCAGTTCATGCAGAAGATGCACGTTTCCCTGTTCCAGTCCACCCTTCCCCTGAATCCCTTGGGGAGGGAGACGCTCTCCTTGGGGTACTTCCTCGTGGAGGGCCTTGAGAAAACCCTCTTGATCACCTCGGGCAATAGATTCATGCATCACCTCAGTAAAATCCTATAACGGCCCTCACCAGGTCGATTACAGCCAGCGGCCCTATCACGAACCAGTAGAGCCTGAATGACTGGGATATCCGGAGTCTGGCGAATACGGTCCGTATTGTTATTATCAAGGCCAGCAGGACAAGCGAATTGGCGAAGAACGACGGGAGGCTCTGCGCCCCCAGGAAGTAGACCGCACCCAGGGATATGAGCACCCAGAATCCTGCCGCCTTTGAAAGCTCGAACATCGCCAGCCTCGGCCCGCTGTATTCGGTAAGGTGGCCTGAAACTATCTCCTGCTCCGCCTCCGGGATGTGGAAAGGAGGTAGCGATAGCTTACCCAGGACCCCTGACACGAAGGCGAGGAAGGCGAAGGGGAAATTGAGCGAGAGGAAAGGGACTATCTCGAATCCCGTGAGAAAGCCCAGGGTCAGGAGGGATACTATGAAGGGGAATTCATAGGAAACTATCTGCGTCACCTCCCTGATGCCCCCCACGCAACCGAATGGGTTCCCTGTCGCGAAGCCCGCCACGGCGAAGAACAAAGAATACAGGACAAGGAAATATATCACCACGAAAAGGCTCCCCTGGAAGGAGAAGAGAACGGATCCCGCTATGGGTATGAACAAGACCACCGTAAGGAGCGAGGCGAACGAGACTATGGGGGAGAGCGTCATGAGAAAACCGATTCCGCTTTTCGTTTTTATGTTCTCCTTGGACATCAGCTTGATCC
>Ga0180437_10008153_pt1 | contig 13384 bp, 13 predicted proteins | sample SS_ome_4_FD_132410 | JGI IMG/M metagenome (GOLD analysis project Ga0180437, IMG submission 132410) | Hypersaline lake sediment archaeal communities from the Salton Sea, California, USA - SS_3_D_1 metaG | ecosystem: Environmental > Aquatic > Non-marine Saline and Alkaline > Hypersaline >...
GCGCTTGCTGACCCGCCGTCTGAGCCGACATGTGATCCGCTGAATAAGGGGAAACGATGAACGATCCTGTCATTCGGATTCAAAGGCCAGAACATCTACAACCCGGGCAGCGATGTGACCGAGGTCCGCAAGCGCATTGGGCTGCTGGCCCAACGACCCTTTCCGCTGCCCATGTCCATCTACGAGAACGTAGCCTACGGCCCCCGCCTGCAAGGGAGAGTTTTATTAGAGGTACTCTTGTCAACTGTGCCTCCGGATGGTATAATCCGCGCCGCAGTGGCGCGGAGAGGTAGCATAGTCCGGCCTAATGCGCGCGCCTGGAGAGCGCGTGAGCCGAAAGGCTCCGCGGGTTCAAATCCCGCCCTCTCCGCCAAAGCAGGGCGGCCCTTACATAGGGTCGCCCTGCCCACCAGAACGGATGCCGATGCCCAAGACCGAAAAACCCAACGCGATTCGCTACGGTTGGCAGCACCTGGCCACCGACTACCCCTATATCCACCACATGCTCCGCGTGCGACGAGATCAGGTGCGCTGGCCCGACGGGCGCGTGGCGCCCTATGTCTACGTCCAATTTACCGACGCAGTCTGGGTGGTGCCGACGACGGCCGATGGTCAGGTTGTCCTCATCCGCCAGTTTCGCTACACGGTAGACGATTGGTGCTGGGAGGTGCCCGCTGGCGGCTTCCACGACTTTTCCGGCAGCCCGCTCGACCTGGCGGAGCGTGAGCTGGCCGAGGAGGTGGGAGGCGAAAGCGACGACTGGCTCTACGTGGGCTCCTTCCACCCTGGTGTCAGCCTCTGCGACCAAACCTGCCACATCGTCCTGGCTCGCGACGTGCGGCTGGACCGCGAGCCACGGCGCGAGTCGGCCGAGATCATCGAGGTACACCCGGTACCACTGGAACGCGCATTGGAAATGGCCCATAGCGGCGAGATGGTAGATGGTCACAGCGCGTTGGCGCTGCTGCGCTGCGAGCCATATCTCAGGCCTTAGCATTTGTCCATGAATAGCGTCGCACTTTGGCGCAGAAATCGGGCGCAAAATCGCCACAGGAGTACAAAGTTGTTCTCGATTATCGGAGGGGAAACATGACGCGTCATCCACACCTTGACCCATCCGCCTTCTTCTTGGATGGCGGCCCCGTCGGAGTGCTGCTCATCCACGGCTTCACCGGCTCTCCGCCGGAGATGCGCCTGGTGGGAGACTATCTCCACCAGCGGGATTTTACCGTCTCCGGCCCGCTTCTGCCGGGCCATGGAACCAACGCAGATGACATGAATCGCCGCGAGTGGACCGAATGGACTGAATGCGTGGAGAGGGCGCTGACCGATCTCCAGGCTCGCTGCGAGACGGTCTTTGTCGGCGGTCTGTCGATGGGCTCCGTACTGACTCTGTATCTAGCCGCTCGTCATCCCGATCTGCCTGGCATCATTCTCTACGCTCCCGCTACGTGGCCGGCCGACCGCCTCATCTACCTGACCCCCATCCTCAAGTACCTGATTCGCAAAAAGCCCAAGTCCGACGACAGCGACCTGACCGACCCTGAGGCCGATCTGCGCCTCTGGAGCTACGAGGAGAACCCGGCATTCGCCGCCCACGAATTTCTGAAATTGCTCCGCTGGGTTCGACGGGCACTGGCGCAGATAACCTGCCCCACGCTCATCATCCACAGCACGCTCGACCAGGCGATCAGTCCGGACAGCGCCCAGCGCACCTACGAGGGGATCGGCTCCGCCGACAAGGAGTTGATCACGTTGCGCAACTCGGGTCACTGCGTCACCGTGGATAGCGAGTGGGAGTTCGTGGCACAGAAAACCCACGAGTTCATCCAGGCCCACCTGAAAACCTCGGTGAGTGAGACCCGAGCCTCCGGAACACGCTGATGGACTTTTTCCAGGCTCTGCCCTCTCTCCAGCACCATCCTCTGTTGAACGGCAAGACGGTCGCCCTCGTGGGCGTATCGACCATCCCGTGCGAAAAGGCAGCCTGTTACTTCGAGATTGGCAAGCCCAAGTACTGGCGGCGCATCCAGAAAGGTAAGAACGCTGACGTCACCAGGATCGGCGTCGGAGGCATCGGAGGGAGCATCGAGCGGGGTGAAACCGTCCTGGCCTGCCTGCGTCGCGAGGTTGAAGAGGAGCTCGGTGTACGGGTTCAGCCCGAAATGTCCCTCCAGACCTACCTGATCCACGACTGGCAGATCGTCGATGTGCTCCACCTCACGCCGAGCAAGAAGCGCCCCATCCCTCTCATGGTGATCCTGGTTCCGCCGCGCCTCGGCGGCCCAGACCCCCCTGATCACCTGGCTATCGTCGCCTTTCGTGCCCGTCTCCGCGATACGCCCGCGCTCCGCGATCTCTTCGGTCTGCTGCGCGTCGAGAAGCGCGCCCTATCCGAGTTCTTCTCCCGTGATGAGTGGCCGTCAGACCAGGCACAGGCCCACCCTGGCCTCAAGATCACCCTCAACGAACAGCTACCTCCCAACACTATACTGTATCCCATTCTGACCGCCCGCGCCTTTCAACTCCTAGTCCGCGCTGGCTACTCGTGAGAACAGCTTTCAGATAATCTGAGGAAGGCTGCGGTCGTCCTAGCCCCCGTCAGGATTCCGACAGGTACGCGTAGGGCGGACGTCAGACCAATGGACCGTCCCCGTCCCCTCCCCGCCGTTTGCCCGGTGCGCAGACGGCACCTCCCCGTCCAGCAATATGCTCGGACCTATGGTATCCTGTAGTCGCCAGTGTGAACTGGTCCCCAGGCAGACTCCAGTGCCTGGCCCGGACGCAGGGCGACCACGTGAGTGGCCTGGGGAGCAAATCAGGGGAGCAATGGCACCGTCGCTCTGAAACCAACGTCCGGGTCATGGCCCAAGTCGGTTGGATATCCCATACGGGCCCTACGTCGCAGAGGGTCTCTGGGATCTGCCGGTTCTCAGTACTTGTTCAAGAATGGCTTTGTGCCTCAGTCGCGGTTTTTCGCCTAGATCGGCGTCCCAAACCGCAAAGTTGTTGATGAACAAGTGCTTAGGAGGTAAGCGAGCACGATGGGTTTTCTTTTCCGTGTGACAGGTATCACCATCGCGTTGGTGTTGCTGCTGACCATATTCGTGGGTTCGGCGCAGGCCAGCCAGACAGTCCACGCTCCGGTTGACGACGACCCGGCGGACGACATGGCACTCTTCTGCCTTTCCCTCGTCGGGGGCACAGCGATCCTAGCAGGCGGTGTGTGGTTGAGAAAACTGCGAGGCATGCTATCGTGACGACCGCTCTGTGACCAGCCTCAACAGGCGAGAAATCGAAGAGCGACGGAACTTCCCCGTCGCTCTTCTGTTTACGATGCTCACCTCCCACGCTCCATCCCTGCTTATAGCTGTCCCGACTCGTCCCACTCCTCCAACAGCCTCTGATACTCCGGGGCCTCGTAACGCTCCAACAGGAACCAGGGGGCGTAGGTCGGCAGGTCGGCGCCCGTAATGTGGGCAGCCAGGAGCTCCCCTGAAGCACAGGCGGCCATGATACCGAAGCCAGACAGCGCGCCTATGATATAAGCGCCTCCGACGGGCAGTGGTCCGATCAGGGGCCGGTTCTCCTGGGTCTTGGCATAGTAGCCACCGTCAACTGTCGGCTTGGGAAGCTTCTTGAAATAGCCCCGCAGGACAGGGACCATTCGGGAAAGGCCTCGCAAAACAATCTCGTGGTAGTGCCTGTCGAACGGAGGCAGCGGCACGACGGGCTCCAGCGTGTGGACATCGTAGGTCCACAGCACGAGCTGGACCGGACAGTCGGCGCCGCCCTCGGGGTGGCCGTGGGGCCCGTGCGGAAACGGCGCCAGCAGCCACCGCGTCTCCTCCGACTCGGCCAGCATGGCCCGCTCCTCCTCCGACCAGGGCAACCTCTGGGGGTCGGCCCAGTAATACAGTGGCGCGCTGTGAGGCACCGCCTTCAGGTGGTCGTTGAAGGCGATTTTGCCATGCAACTCGCAGACGATAGGCAGGTCAATCCCCACCATCTGCCCCACATGCTTCACGAAGGGACCCGCGGCGTTGACGAAGGTGTCCGTCGAGATTGTCTGTGAGCCTGCCTCACTGCTCAGGCACACAGCCCGCACCCGGCCGCCGATCACGTCCACCCCCTCGACGCGGGCATTCAGAAGCCTGGCGCCCTGGGCCCGGGCCTGCTCCAGCATATACATGCCCAACTGCTGCGCGCTCATCCAGCCGCACCGGCGGACGTGCAGCGCTGCCACCACGCGCTTGGTGAGGAAGGGAAAGTGCTGCTGAATCAAGGGCGGATCGAGGATCAGGTCCACCCCGGTCGGCATCCCTTCAAAGCCCTGAGCCGGGGCAGGGATATACTTGGGGTCGCCTGGCGCGCCGGTGTGGATGCGCAGCTCACCCGCCCCTAGCGCGCAGGGCTCCTCGGCGGCCCGCTCAAAGTCGGGGATACGGCTTGGGTCGGCAGTGACGAAGAGATAGCCGCGCCGGTTGAGGTGAAACGCGTTGCCCGTCCCGTGGGCCAGCTCCTCCAGCATGTCGATGGAGCGGTTCATCAGGCGGACCATAGCGTCGCCGGGGCCGGGCCACCAGTTCCGGTAGCACTCGGTCGACTTGTCGCTGGTCAGGCTGAGGGGAGGACGCTCATCCACCAGGATCACGTCCCTGACCCCCTGCCGGACCGTCAGGTGATAGGCGGCACTGATCCCGGCGATCCCAGCACCGCAGATAACGACGTTAGCAGTTGAAGCAGTCACTATTTCTCCTTGTCCTGCGCCAGGAATCTGCGTAGATACTCATCAAACCCCTCGGGGCACACTCCCGTATAGCGCATCAACTCCTCCCCGTCAACCGGATAGAGGGGATAGCACGAGGTAGGCCACGCGCCCCTCGGGGCGTGCACGACCGCCGTCACGGCGAGTCCGCTGAGTTCGATCGGACTTTTGCCCTGCGCTTGTCCGGGGGCGGAGTCGAAAGGTTCCAGTCGTTCCACAACCTCCTCTGCCGTAACGACCACCCGCCCGGCCACCAGCGATAACTCTGCATCCACCGCCAGGTTGCCACCTAGCACCGCGTTTCCCGCTCGATCAGCCCGGAGGGCGTGGATCACCGCCATGTTGCAAGTGACAGCAGGAAAGGCGACCACGTCCTCACCGGTGTAGGGGTCCGTGACCACCTTCACGTCAGGGCGCACTTTGAGCATGTCGGTGCCCAGCCAACCCCGTCCCGGCATAAACCCCACACCCGCCAGCGACGCCCGCAGCCCGAAAGCCAGGCTTGCCTCCGTCTCCTCGACGACTTGAAGCGCGCCGGTCGTGGCTGTCTGGGTGAACATGGGTGCCAGTCCGAACGCCTCCAGCCCAAAGTAACAGGTGCGCACCCGCTCAACCAATCCAGCCCCCACCAGCAGGTCGCTTTCAAAGCCCGCAGTGAAGCAGAGCAGCGTGAGGTCGCGGGCCGGCGGCTCCCGCTGCAGCAGCGCCCGCACAAAGGCCACCGGCCGCCGGTAGAGCGTCATCCCACCGAGCGCGAGTATGTCGCCGTCAGCGACCAACTTGACGACCTCTGCCAGCGATGCCAGTTTGCTCACGTGCTACTTCTCCCGTGTGCCTGGCACAGCAAGTGGCTGACCACTCGCCCCACATCCAACACATTGCCAACCACACAATCCTCAACCATAATACACTCAGTGCCCTGGGCGCCTAGCAACTTTAACGCCTGCTCAGGGGCGTCGCGATAGGGCTTGTTGCGCAGACCTACCTCCTCGATGCCTAGTTCAATTATACGAGTTATTGGGGTTTGGCAAAGTTCGGATTATTCGACTCCACCAAACACGCTCGCGACGTCACCTACTATTGTGATCAACCTCTTGACCAACTTGGCGGTGTGCTATATAATGGTAGTAGACCTCACTCACGCCAATCTCAACCGAAAATCGATCCTCGATGGAACATTCCTTGTAACCATAACCGATTGCACATCCAAAGGCGCGGTGCTGGCATGAGGATTCACGCATCTCACAAGTTGGCCCTTGCGGGAGGCGGTTTGTCGCTCGAGATCGAATGATGATCTCCAGCCCGTTCCGCTGCGAGGGCCGTTTTGCGTTGCAGAGGAGGTGGTGCAAAGCACGAAGTGAACATACGTCCACGGTGGGAAAAGACATCCACGATAAGCTAGACGACTAAGGAGGTATCCCCTGATGAAAACGAAGGATGAGATCCGTAGCAGAAGCATCGACGTAGCAGCCCAGGCCATGCTGTTTGAGGCCGACAGGGCGGGCATCGAGGTCGCCTGGGACCGCTTCGAAAAGCAGCAACCCCAATGCGGCTTCGGCGAACTGGGGCTCTGCTGCCGTCACTGCAACATGGGGCCCTGCCGTATTGATCCCTTCGGCGAGGGGCCAAGCCAGGGCGTGTGTGGCGCCACGGCCGAGATCATGGTGGGTCGCGGCCTGTTGCGCATGATTGCGGCTGGCGCTGCGGCTCACTCGGACCACGCTCGTGACGTGGCCCACACGCTCAAGCTGACCGCCGAGGGAAAGGGCGGCGGCTACGAGATTAAGGACGAGGCCAAGCTGAACAGGCTGGCCGCCGAGTACGGCATCGCCACGGATGGGCGCTCCAAAGAGGAAATCGCGCTGGATCTGGCGGAGGCCGCGCTGGCCGAGTTCGGCCAGCAACAAGGCCCCATCCAGTTCACGCGTCGCGCCCCAGCCAAGCGGGTCGAGTTGTGGGAGAAAGTGGGCATTGACCCCCGGGGTATTGACCGCGAGATTGTGGAATGTATGCACCGTACGCACATCGGCGTGGATAACGACCACGTTAACCTCGTCTTGCACGGCTTGCGCACGAGCATCGCCGATGGGTGGGGCGGCTCGATGATCGCGACCGAGCTGCAGGACGTGCTCTTCGGCACACCCCAGCCCACCCACTCGGAGGCCAACCTGGGCGTGCTCAAGGCCGACGAGGTCAACATCATCGTCCATGGTCACGAGCCCATTCTGTCCGAGATGATCGTGGCGGCGGCCGGCGATCCCGAGATGCTGAAACTGGCCGAGCAGCACGGCGCCAAGGGGATCAATGTGACCGGCATCTGCTGCACCGGCAACGAGGTGTTGATGCGACACGGTATCCCGGTGGCTGGCAACTTTCTCCAGCAGGAGCTGGCGATCATCACCGGCGCGGTGGAGGCCATGATCGTTGATGTGCAGTGCATCTTCCCGGCCCTGGGCGCCCTGGCTGGCTGCTACCACACCAAGTTTATCTCCACCTCGCCCAAGGCCAAATTCCCCGGTGCGACACACATGGAGTTCCACGAGGAGACGGCTTACGAGACGGCCAAGGCCATCGTGCAGGCAGCAGTAGAGAATTTCTCCCAGCGCAACGCCGCCAAGGTCAACATCCCCGACGAAAAGAGTGAGTGTATGGTCGGCTTCAGCGTCGAGGCCATCCTGGCTGCGCTGGGCGGCAGTCTCGATCCCCTGTTGGACGCCGTCAAAGGCGGGGCCATCAAGGGCATCGCTGGCGTGGTGGGCTGCAACAACCCCAAGGTGCAGCACGACTACGGCCACGTTAACATCGTCAAGGAACTGATCAAGAACGACGTGTTAGTCGTCACCACCGGCTGCAACGCTCAGGCCTGTGCCAAAGCCGGCCTGCTCCGGCCGGAGGCCGCCGAGCTGGCTGGCGAGGGGCTGAGGAGTGTGTGCCAGGCACTGGGAGTCCCGCCGGTACTGCACATGGGCTCCTGCGTGGATATCAGCCGCATCCTGGTGGTCTGTGCTGCGGTGGCGAACGCTTTGGGCGTGGACATCAGCGACCTGCCGGTGGCCGGCGCCGCCCCGGAATGGATGAGTGAGAAGGCGGTCAGCATCGGCGCTTACGTGGTCGCCTCCGGCATCTACACCGTGCTGGGCACCGTCCCGCCGGTGTTGGGCAGCGCCGAGGTCGCAGAGTTGCTCACTGCCGGGGCCGAAGGGGTCGTGGGGGCCAAGTTCGCCGTGGAGCTGGATCCGCTCAAGGCGGCGGAACTCATGATCGATCATATCACCGCCAAGCGGGCCGCCCTGGGAATCTGAAGGGAGGCTTAACTATGAAAGAGATATTTGTCCGCCTGGACCGTTGCGTGGGCTGCCACTCCTGTGAACTGGCCTGCGCGGTGGAACATTCAACGAGCAAAAGCATCCTGGCTGCTCCAGGTGAGCGGCCAGTGCCGCGCAGGCGCCTCTACACGGTGCACGTCGAGGCGCAGAAAGTGCCGCTGTTGTGTCGCCACTGTGAGAACGCGCCCTGTGTGCTGGCCTGCCGCACCGGCGCGCTGACCCAGGACGCCGTGACCCGGCTGGTGAGCCACAATGCGGAGAAATGCATCGGCTGCTGGATGTGCACCATGGTCTGTCCCTACGGTGTCATCGGGCGGCGGGTGGAGGAGCGCATCGCCGTGAAATGCGATCTCTGCCCCGACCGGGACGAGCCTGCCTGCGTGGCGGCCTGCCCCACCAAAGCCCTCGTCTACGCTGAGGAGGAGAGCTTTGCCGACGTCAAGCGAGTGGAGGCGGCCCGATTGATCGCCGAGGGCTACCTGAGCGGCCAGGCCACGTGACTCGTGACTTCTGATCCGTGATTTGAGAGAGGAGGATACAAATGGCTGCTAAGAAGATTCTTATGCTCGTGGGTGATTTCGTCGAGGATTACGAGGTGATGGTCCCCTTCCAGGCATTACAGATGGTGGGACACACGGTCCACGCCGTGTGTCCGGACAGGAAAGCGGGGGAGCAAGTTCGGACGGCGATCCACGACTTTGAGGGAGACCAGACCTACAGCGAGAAGCGAGGGCACAACTTTACGCTGAACGCCACCTTCGACGAGGTGAAGGCTGAGGGCTATGACGCGCTGGTGATCCCCGGTGGTCGTGCGCCGGAATACATCCGCCTGAACGACAAGGTGTTGGAGATCGTGCGCCACTTCGCCGAGGCGGATAAGCCCATCGCCGCCATCTGCCATGGCCCGCAGGTGCTGGCGGCCGCTGGCGTGCTGGAAGCCAAGGCCTGCTCTGCCTATCCCGCCGTCGGACCCGATGTGAACAGCGCCGGCGGTCAGTGGGTGGACGTGGGCTATGACAAGGCTCACGTGGACGGCAAGCTGGTCACCGCCGCTGCCTGGCCTGCCCACCCTGATTGGCTGGCCAAATTCCTGGAGGTACTGGGCACCAAGATCGAGCCGTAGAGCACCACAGCGCGGGAGCGGCTTGCGCTGCCCACGGCTGCATGCTGCCTGTGGCCGCAGGCTGCTCCCGCATAGCTCACGGTTCGGTCGGCGATCAGTGAGGGTGATCGTGAAAGGAGAGATGTGCAATGAAAGGCGTAATCGTGAACTGTTTGGCAAAGATGGTAAAGGAGAAGTTTGGAGAGGACAAGTGGGAAGATGCCCTCGAAAAAGCTGGTCTGGACAGGAAGTCCATCTTTTTCGCGACACAGGATGTTGATGATAATGCCGTATTGAAAGTCGTTGCTTCTGTGTGTGAGGTCTTGAACATCTCGCTTGTCCAAGCAGCAGATGCGTTTGGGGACTATTGGGTCAATGTTTTCGCTCCCACGATCTATCGAGCATATTACAGCGGGGTGGATTCAGCAAAGGATTTTCTTCTGAACATGGACCATGTTCATCAGGTCTCAACAAGAAACCTTCCAGGCGCTCGCCCGCCCAGATTTGAATACAAGTGGAAGGACGACAAAACTTTGATCATGAAATACAAATCCCACAGGGGATTGATTGATTTCATGGTGGGCCTGACAAAGGGCGTCGGAAGGTACTACAAAGAAGACCTGAAGGTCACCAAATTGGGACACGATCAGGTGGAAATCGTTTTCCCATAGACAGGAGGAGGCATTCAGTATGACACACCGATCACTTGTCCCCACCATCTGCCCTTACTGCGGCGTCGGCTGCGGGCTGTACATCGCGGTAGAAGATGGGCGAGCGGTGGGGTTGGAATACATGCCGAACCATCCGGTCAATGAAGGAGCGCTCTGCTCCAAGGGTAACGCCGTCCTAGAGATCCTGAACCACCCAGAGCGATTGCGCCATCCTGTGAAAAAGATGAACGGCGGATGGCAGCGCATCTCCTGGTCGGAAGCCCTGGACTTGGTGAGTCAGAAAATCGGCGAGATCCGGCAGGTCCATGGCCCAAACGCGCTGGGGTTCCTGGCCTCGGCCAAGTGCACCAACGAGGAGAACTACATCTTCCAAAAACTGGCTCGCCTCCTGGGTACCAACAACGTGGATCACTGTGCCCGGCTGTGCCACGCGCCTACGGTGGTCGGCCTGGCCCGCGCCTTTGGCAGCGGGGCGATGACCAACCCTATCCCCGACCTGGCTAACGCCAATTGCATCCTCGTCATCGGCTCCAACTTGGCCGAGAATCACGCCCCCGTGGCCCGTTGGGTGCTGAGGGCCAAGGAGAAGGGTGCCAAGGTCATCGTGGCCGATCCCCGCCTGACGCCCACCGCCTGGCTGGCCGATATCTTGTTGCCACTCAGGTCAGGCAGCGACGTGGCGTTGCTCAATGGCCTGATGCACGTCATCATCGAGGAGGGACTGACCGACCAGGCCTTCATCGCCCAGCGGACGGACGGCTATGAAAAGCTGGTCAAGGTTGCCCGGGATTACACCCCCGATCACGTAGCTGGCGTCGCGGGGGTATCGCCAGCCCTCATCGTCGAGGCCGCCCGTGCCTATGGCAGAGCGAATTCGGCGGCCATCGTCTATTGTATGGGGATCACCCAGCACACCTCCGGCAGCGACAATGTGTCCGCCTGCGCGAACCTGGCTCTCATCTGCGGGCAGGTGGGGCGGCCGGGTGCTGGGCTGTGGCCGCTGCGCGGCCAGAACAACGTCCAGGGCGCCTGCGACATGGGAGCGCTGGCCGAGTTCTATCCCGGCTACCGGCGGGTGGATGACCCCCAAGCTATGGAGGCTTTCGGCCGGGCCTGGGAGTCAGATCTCAAATCCACCCCAGGTCTCACCGTGGTAGAAATGATGAACGCCGCCGCTGCGGGTGAGGTCAAAGCGCTGGTCATCATGGGCGAGAACCCGCTGCTCTCCGATCCCAACGCCAACCACGTGCGCCAGGCGCTGGAGGCGCTCGACTTCCTGGCAGTGCAGGACATATTCCTGACGGAAACAGCCCAACTGGCGGACGTGGTCCTACCCGTCGCCGCCTGGGCCGAGAAAGAGGGAACCTTCACGTCCACCGGGCGGCGCGTGCAGTGGAGCCATCGCGCCGTCGCCCCTCCCGGCGAGGCCCGCGACGACCTGTGGATCATCGGGCAGATAGCCCAACGGCTGGGTTTCGACTTTGCGCTTCCAGCGGAGGACGGCAGTGCGGCAACGGTGCTTTCGGAGATCAACCAACTCGTGCCCAGCTATGGCGGCATCACCCCGCAGCACGTCGCCGAGACGGTGGGCGGCCTGTTCTGGCCCTGCCCCACGGCCGACCATCCCGGCACCCCCACCCTCCACACCGCAACCTTCCCAACCCTTGATGGGCGCGCTCGCTTCGCACCCGTGCGTTACGCCCCGCCCGCCGAAGAGACCACTCCCGACTATCCGCTGGTGCTGACTACCGGTAGGGTGGCGGTGCACCACAACGCCGGCTCTATGACGCGCCGTAGCCCCTCGCTGATGGATCGCGCTCCAACACTGTTCATCGAGATCAATCCCTCGGACGCGGCACAATTGGGCATCGCGGAGGGTGATCCCGTGACCATCGCCACACTCCGGGGTGACGCAACGGCCAAGGCTCGGGTCACTGACAAGGTCCGGGCTGGAACGGCCTTTATGCCCTTTCACTTCCCAGGCACGAATCAACTCACGGTTGATGCCCTGGACGTCGAAGCCAAGATCCCAGAGTTCAAAGTGGCCGCCTGTCAGGTACGCCCCGAGTCAGCCGCAGGGATGAGCGAGGAGGGATGACCACTATGGCAAGACTTATCTATGCCGATCCAAGCCACTGCATCGACTGTCGAGCCTGCGAAGTGGCCTGCCAGCGAGAGCACGAGGGTCTTCCTAATGTGTGGGTGGTGCGGGTCGAGGACCGTTTCGCCGTGCCTCTCTCCTGTCGCCACTGTGAGAGAGCCCCCTGCGTCGTGGCCTGCTACACCGGAGCGCTGAGCGAGACCGAGGAGGGAACGATCTCGTTCGACGCGGCCAAATGCACGGGCTGCGGCCTGTGTCTGTTCGCCTGTCCTTTTGGCGTGATGGGCTTTGACTGGGTCAGCAAGGTGGTCCATCAGTGCGACCTCTGCGCCGTGCGCCAGGCGGAAGGAAAGCTCCCTGCCTGTGCGGTCACCTGTCCCACCAATGCGCTCGCCTACGGTGAGTATGAAGCCTTCACGCAAGGGGCCAAGCGCCGGGCTGCTTTGGCAATGGTCAGGGCCTTGCCCCCTCGACCGGCGGCCGGCTAGGAGGCGATGGAGATGATGACCGGCAATCTCAATCAATTAGTCGTTGACGTTGACACAGATAAATGCATCGGCTGCTGGGCCTGCACCCACGTCTGCCCAGCCGATCTCTTCACCTTCGCCGATCAGGATGGACGACGCACGCTCCGTTTTGCCAACACCTGCCATTACGAGGAGGACTGCACCCGATGTGCCGATGCCTGTCCGGAGGAGGCTATCACCCTCACCACAGCGACGGAGACGGCGTCTGAGGCCGCTTATCTGACAGCTACCTTTGACCTGCTTGACTGCCAGCAATGCGGCACGCCTTTCACCACCACGCGGATCGTGGACAGACTTCTGGGGGCCATTCCTCCCCAGTTCCAGACCGACGCGGAGGCTCTGTCGTGGGTCCGGCTGTGCCCGAGCTGCCGCCAGTTGACCGAGGGAGAGAGGATGGCCAGAGAGTGGGTCATGGTACGGTGGCCGGGAGAGGCCTAGGCACGTTTGGGGTGAGCAACTGGTATGGCAGCACCGTGCTCTCTCCGCCACGCACCACCTCTTGTACGGGAATGATGGTGGCCTCGTTGCCCTCTGCGCCAAAGCTCGGCTGCAACAACGGCCCCACAAGTGGCCAATTGCCCAGCTAGTTCACGAACTTGCCTAGAGGCCACAATCTCATCAAAAGACGGAAGGTAAACGTGGACCAGGCTATGGCACCTGCTCTTTGTTATGTGGGCTCGCCTGATATGGTTTGACTGTAAGTGTTTACCGCCGAGATCGCTGAGAGCGCAGAGATGACAGAACGGGAAAATCTAAACAGGATCACAAAGAGCATTATCGGCGCCGCTATTGAGGTGCACCGCGCTCTGGGGCCTGGCCTCCTGGAGTCGGCGTATCAAGCCTGTCTGGCTTTTGAACGGGCCGAACGCGGCCTGAAGGTGGAACGGCA
>Ga0180437_10008156_pt1 | contig 13378 bp, 11 predicted proteins | sample SS_ome_4_FD_132410 | JGI IMG/M metagenome (GOLD analysis project Ga0180437, IMG submission 132410) | Hypersaline lake sediment archaeal communities from the Salton Sea, California, USA - SS_3_D_1 metaG | ecosystem: Environmental > Aquatic > Non-marine Saline and Alkaline > Hypersaline >...
CCCCCACGCAGTGGGGGGTGGGATCACAGCCAACCCAGGCCGCGTGGGTTAGCTGTCACGAAACCCCCTACTTCGTAGGGGGCTTGATAGGCGATCAAGCCAAGAGCGGGCTCTTGCGAGCCCGCTCACGTATGCTTGATCTGTGTTCTGATGGCAGCCTCAGAAGATACGCTATCTACATCCTCCGCCGGTTGAGAACGAAAAGCACGGCCACTCCAGCCGCCAGGACGAGCACCATGATGCCGCTGACCTTGGCGACTGTAGCGAAGATGGAGCCGATGGTTCCATTGCCCGATCCGCCTTCATCCTCACCCTCTGGCACAGCCGTGGGTTCCTCACCCGGGGCCCCTGCCCCTTCGCCTCGCACGTTTCCAAACTGGACCTCAAAGCTGGTCCCCTCTGCCAACGCCACCCCCTGCTCAGCCAGGCCGCTGGGCGCGTAACCCGGAGGCGAGCTCTGGATGACCCGATAGGCCCCCGGAGCCAGCCCGGCGAAACAGTGGGGCTCACTGATGCCGTCGGAAGTGTAGCGATCCACCACACCAGAGGCGTCAGCCAGCGTGAATTCCGCATTAGGCAGAAGTTCCTCGGTCCCCGGATCCCGGAACGCGTCACCGTTCCGGTCGTGGTAAGCCAACACACACACCGAAGCGCCACCGCCCGCCGCTGGCGCGGAGTTCTCCGCTGCAAGCGTCGGCTCAGCCGTGGGCGGCGCGGGCAACGGCGTGGGCGTGGGCGTCTGGCTGGGCATGGAAACGACCAATTCCATACCGGGCCAGATCATGTCGTTATCCCCAAGGGAACTCGCGTTCAGCCTGCGAATCTCATCCGCCGACACGTCGTACGTCAGTGCGATACCGAAGAGGGTGTCACCACTCTCGACGATGTGAACAGTCGCGCCATCTGGACGTGGAGTCGGTGTGGCACGAGGCGTGGGAGAAGGGCCAGGGGTCGCCGTCGGAGGAGCCGGCAGAGGTGTGGCCGTGGGTGGTGTACCCGGTGAGGTCACCATCAGGCTGGTGTCGTCCCAGTACGCGTCCTGATACTTGTACTGCCACTTGGTCTTGGAGCGCAGGAAGACGCACACGCTGCCCGACGCCCCCACCTGGGCGCTGATCGGACCGATGAGGCTGTAATTATCGGGTGACAGTTGCTCCCCGCTCCAGACGACGCTCGGCGCGAACGGATCAGCGACGCCGTTGGGCTCAATGCCGACCTGGAACACCTGGTTCCACTTGTCACCACAGGTGTAACCCAGCGGGCTGTCCTTATCACAGCTCCAACCATGAGCGTGGGCCGAGAACTGTACCGTCGCACCGGGCTCCAGCCCCGTCACGACCTGGTAGAGCCCCATATCCTGGAGGCGGTAGAAGGTGAACAGAAGCAAGGCGTAGTTGCCACTACGGATACGGTTCAACTCACCGGTGAACGGGGGCACTTTGGGAATGGTCTTAACCTCAGGCTGTCCATAAGGTTCTCCCTTGCGCCACCACGTCACCCAATCCTGCGGGGTGAAGATATTCTCATGGTTGCTGCCATCGTGAGCATCGTGCGTCCAGTTGTCCAGACACCACCCGGGCTCAGATCCGGCCCGGCAGGAGGTTCCCTCGAACCCAGGGTTCTTCACCAGATTCGTGCCTTCCTGCGCCGGCTGCGACGGGGCCGGCGCGGCCAGACTCAAGGCCGACACCATTCCCAACAGCACAGCCACCAGGAGGATACCAGCCAATATGCGGTTTTGAAACATACAGTCCCCCCTTTCGCAACAGCGATTTTGGTCAGTCAGAGGCGATGACGAAGCGCGTAAATCAGTAGTCGCGGCCACGATCGGCCGCGAAGTGCACCACATCCGTCAGACTTGCCAAACCGCGCAAATTATAGCACAATGCAAGTGCTTGTCAAACTTCTGATAATTACCAATGGAACCCTTATGCGTGTCCTGATGATCTCCAAAGCCTGCCTCGTGGGCGTATACCAACGCAAGCTGGAGGAAATCGCCCGCTTCCCGGACATCGAACTGACGGTCGTTGTGCCGCCAGCGTGGCGCGACAGCAGCAGCGTGACCCGGTTGGAACGATCCCACACTACCGGCTACCAACTGGTCGTGGAACCCATCGCCTTCAACGGTAACTTTCACCTCCATTTCTACCCCCGCTTGAGACGGCGTCTACGTGCCTTTGCCCCCGACATCGTGCACGTGGACGAGGAGCCGTACAACCTGGCAACCTTCCACGCACTGCAACTTGCCCGGCGCGCCGGAGCTGGTGCACTGTGGTTCACGTGGCAGAACCTGAACCGCCGCTACCCACTCCCCTTTCGGCTCATCGAGCGCTACAACCTGCGGCATACCGATTACGGTATCGCAGGCAGCGCAGGGGCAGCCGCCGTCTGGCGCGAGAAGGGTTACACTGGTCCACTGGCCGTGATTCCACAGTTCGGCGTGGATCCCGCCATCTTCACCCCACGCCCCAGCGAGCGAGATTCCACCGCCGTTTTCCGCATTGGGTACGCGGGGCGGCTGGTGCCGGAGAAAGGCGTGGATCTGCTGCTGGAGGCAATGGCCAACTTAGCTGGCCCGTGGCGACTGGTGATCGTGGGCACCGGGCCAGAGCAAGGGCGGCTGGCAGCACTCGCCCGTCGACCGTCGTTAGCAGGCCGAGTCTCGTTCGAGGGCTATCTGCCTTCCGTGCGCCTGCCTGCCTTCTACCGGCAGTTGGATGCGCTGGTGCTTCCCTCACGCTCCCGGCCCAATTGGGTCGAACAGTTCGGGCGCGTGCTGATTGAGGCGATGGCCTCCGGCGTTCCGGTGGTGGGCTCCAACTGTGGCGAAATCCCCAAGGTGGTGGGCGACGCAGGGCTGATCTTCCCCGAGGGAAACGCGGAAGCGCTGGGGAAATGTCTGACCCGTTTGATGCACGATCACGACCTGTGGATGGATCTGTCCCGCCGCGGACCGGAGCGGGTACTGGCCCACTTCACCCAGGCGCAGGTTGCCGCGCAGACGGTAGCTGTATATCGGGAGATGTACGGCGATCTGATGTGATCTCACGGAAGTTATACAGCGAAAGGAGAACACAGTGTTTGCTACTTTTGAAGAAGCACGACGCTACGTGGAACAACGTAACGTGCAAATGATCGACCTTAAGTTCAACGATCTTTGGGGACGCTGGCACCATCTCACGATCCCCCAGAGCCAGTTCACACCAGCACTCCTGGAAGCCGGCGTCGGCTTCGATGGCTCTGCCGTCGGCCTGAAGTCGGTCAAGGCCGGCGACATGGTACTGGTGCCCGATCTCTCCACCGGCTTCAACGATCCATTCTGGGACGTGCCCACCCTCAGCTTCATCTGCTCCACACTGGAGGCCGACACAAAAGCAGTTTTCCCCAACGATCCACGCAACATCGCCCGTCGCGCCGAGGATTACCTGGTCGAGAGCAACATCGCCGATCGTAGCCAGTGGGGGCCAGAGTTCGAGTTCTACATCTTCGACAGTGTAGCCTATGAAAACGAGATGAATCGTTCGGGCTACAGCGTCGAATCGGGCGAAGCCGCCTGGCGCAGCGGATCAGGAGGACACGGTCACTACATCCCCCTCCACGGTGGCTATCATGCCATCCCGCCCAAGGACACACTCTACGCATTGCGGACCGAGATCAGCATGCATCTCCAGAGCATGGGCGTGCCAATCAAGTATCACCACCACGAGGTGGGTGGGCCAGGACAATGTGAGATCGAAACACCACTGGTTGGGCTCCTGGAGGCGGGCGACATGACGATGATCATCAAGTACGTCACCAAGATGGTCGCCCACCAGCAAGGCAAGACGGCCACCTTCATGCCCAAGCCAATCTATGGCGAGGCCGGCTCGGGCATGCACTTTCACCAACACCTGTTCAAGGACGGCCGGAACGCCTTCTACGATCCCGAAGGGTATGGCCTGCTGAGCCAGACAGCCCTACACTACATTGGCGGACTACTGTTTCATGGACCAGCGCTGCTGGCCTTCACCAGCCCCAGCACTAACTCCTACCGCCGGCTCGTGCCTGGCTTCGAAGCCCCCGTCAACGCTTTCTTCTCCATTGGCAACCGGAGTGCTGCCGTACGCATCCCACGCTACGCCACCCAACCCGATCAGGTGCGCTGCGAGTTCCGCCCCCCGGACGCTGCCTGCAACGTCTACCTGGCTCTGGCAGCACAGCTTCTGGCCGGCCTGGACGGCATCCGCCGCCAGATCGACCCCACCGAGGCTGGCTTCGGTCCAATAGATGCTGACATCTTCACCTGGACGAACGAACGACGGGCTACCATCCACGCATTGCCAGCCTCTCTGAAGGAAGCCCTGGACAAACTGGCGGACGACCACGATTTTCTGCTGGTGGGCGACGTCTTCGGCGAAGACCTGATCGCGCACTGGATCGCTTTCAAGATGAATGAGGAGTATTACCGAGTGCGCAACCGCCCCCACCCTTACGAAATGGCGCTCTACTTCGACGTGTGACTTTGACACTTTCCGGTTCTGGGACTATAATCCAATGTGGGGAGTAAACCAAGCACCTCCACCTCCTCATTTCGACCGCCGACCGTCGTCCGTTCATTCGACATACTCTTGACTTTTCGCCTACGTCGGAGTATCCTTTGTTAAACGCGTGCATGGAGGTCCCTATTGACACGACCCTTCTTCCTTGCCATTGAAGGCGCCATTGGGGTGGGAAAAACGACTCTGGCCCGCATGCTACAGCCCCGCTTCAAAGCGGCACTGCTACTGGAGGCTTTCGAGGAGAATCCTTTCCTTTCCGACTTCTACGCCGATCGCGCCCGCTACGCTTTCCAGACCCAGATGGTCTTCCTGCTGAGCCGATACCGCCAACAACTGGCGGTATCGACACCGCAGGCATCCAGCCCCCTGATCGCGGACTACACCTTCGCCAAGGACAACCTCTTCGCTCACCTGAATCTGGCGGGCGACGAATTGGACGTCTACGAACAACTATACGAAGTGCTGGCTGACCGCATCCCGCTGCCCGACCTGGTGATACACTTGCGCGCCAAGACCGACGTGCTCATGGCGCGCATTGCTACCCGCGATCGCGCGTATGAGCGGAACATGGATCGCGCCTACATCGAGAACCTGCGCCAGGACTACGAACGCTACTTCTCTACCTACACACAAACGCCGCTGCTGACCATCGATACCGATGACCTGAACTACGTACAGGACCAGAGCGCGCTGGCTTTCGTCGAGGGCCAGGTGCGGACCGCCCTGGGAATCGGCGCTTACCAGCAGCCCCTCCCCCAGATCGAATCGGTGAGACTGCCCACAAGGCCAGTGGCTCTGGCAAAGGCACCTGATGCAACCTCAGGCTGGGATGTGGTGGAAGCGTACCTGGCAGCGAACAAGGCCATGGCACAGGTTGGGACCGCGCTGGCCGACGGTGCAGCGGGGTGGACAGAGAGCAAGGACACAGCACTGAGAACGGCGCTGCGCGACACGATAACGCGGCTGCAACGGCTGGCCCACGAGGTCGGAGCCAACCTTTAGCCGGAGCCGATCTCCAGAAAACACGGAAAGATGACAAAATGAAACGTTTCGTAGCTGTCGCGGGCAATATCGGGGTGGGTAAGTCCACCTTGACGGCGCTCCTGAGCGAACGTCTGGACTGGGAGCCTTTCTTGGAAGCAGTCAACGACAATCCCTATCTGGCCGACTTCTACGCGGATATGCAACGCTGGAGCTTTCACTCGCAGATTTTCTTCCTGTCGCGTCGCTTGCGTCACCACTGGCAGTTGCTCCAACGCGCCAACTCAGTCGTTCAAGATCGGACCGTCTACGAGGATGCCGAGATCTTCGCTCGCAATCTCCAAAGGCAGGGGTTGATGGACGAACGGGATTACGGTAGCTATTGTGAACTATACGAAGTCGTGACCACTGTGCTGCCGCCACCCGACCTGATCGTCTACCTGATGGCGTCAGTGCCCACGCTCCAGGAACGCATCCATCGTCGGGGCCGTTCATACGAGCGGGACATCCCAGCAGCCTATCTGGAGCAACTCAACGACCTATACGAAGAATGGATCACCGGCTTCTCTCTCTGTCCAGTGTTAAGTGTGCCCTCCGACGATCTGGACTTCGTGTTGAATCCCGGGCACCTTGAACTGATCATAGATAAGATCCTCGAGAAGCTGCATGGGCGGGAGGAGGTCGTATTTAACCACCCATGACAGATATCAAGCCCCAGAGATCAAAGGACAAGGCCCTGAACCTTGAAAACCTGCCCGCCCAGGAACCGAACCGGTCCCAGGCCGAGGCAATACGCAAGCGGCTGCGTGAACTGACGTTCTTGCACGAGACCAGCCAGGTGATCACCGCCACCCTCGATCTGGACAGCGTGCTCCACTCCCTGATGGCCCAGGTGCGCGACTATTTTCAGGTGGAAGCAGCCTCAGTCGCCCTGCTGGATGAGGAAACACAGGAATCGGTCTTTCGGGTTGCTGTTGGTGAGGCAGATAGTGAGGTGATCGGGATGCGCATGGCGCCTGGCCAGGGCATTGTGGGATGGGTGGTCAAGACCGGCCAGTCCGTGCTGGTGCCCGCAGCCCACGCCGACGACCGCTTCTACTCCGGTGTGGACGACCGAACAGGATTCCATACGCGCACCCTGCTCGCTGTCCCGGTCAAGATCGACGAACAGACGATTGGCGTGATCGAGGCGCTCAACCCGGCCGCAGGCACTTTCGACGAGGACGCCCAGCAACTGCTGCTTGCCGTGGCCAGCCTGGCCGCTGCTGCCATCCGTAACGCCGAGCTTTACGAGCGCGTGAGACAGGCCGAGCGCCGCTATGAGAGCCTCTTCAGCGAGAGCACCGACCCCATCATCGTGCTGGATCTGGAAGGAACAATCCTGGACCTGAATGAACAGGCGATCCACATGCTGGAGTGTCCCGGGGACCAGTTGGCCGGTGCGAACTTCTGCGACGTGCTCGGGATGCCACATGAGGAGTGCGAGGCTGTCATACAACAAGTTCGAAAAGGGCAACGGCTCAGCCTGGAGATGCAAATTCCATCCGGCGAGGAGCCCCGCACCCTGGAAGCGCATCTGGCCAAGATTGACTACGGTGGGCGCGAGGCCATCCAGTGGGTCGGACACGATATCTCGGAGCGGGTCGCGCTGGAACTGATGCGCGAGGACCTGACACACATGATCATTCACGACTTGCGCAATCCACTGGGCAGCATCATGAGCATCCTGCAGCTCATCCGCACCTCGTTCGATGAACACGACGAGACATTGCCGGTGATGAAACTCTTGAGCGTCGCCATGCGCAGCGGGCGAAAACTGCACCGCTTGATCGACTCACTGCTGGACCTGGGCCGGCTGGAAGCGGGCGAAACGGAGTTGAATAAAAAGCTCGTGAGCCCCAAATCGCTGGCTGAAGAGGCCATAGAGCAGATCCAGCCATCGACAGTGAGCAGGGAACAGACTATGGAAGCAAAGGTCCCGCAAGGGTTGCCCCAACTGGCAGCCGACAGCGATCTGATCTTGCGCGTGTTGACAAACCTGCTGGAAAACGCCGTGAAGTTTACGCCGAGAGGAGGGCACATCACGCTCAGCATAGAAGAGGCAGGGGAGGATTTGCTGTTCGCCGTGTCGGACACCGGCCATGGCATCCCCCCAGAATCTCGCCAGCGCATCTTCGATCGCTTCGCACGCCTGGAGAGTTCCGAGGGTATCAAGGGAACCGGCCTGGGCCTGGCATTCTGCAAGCTGGCCGTGGAGGCCCACGGAGGTCGCATCTGGGTAGAGAGCGAGGTCGGTCAGGGCGCAACTTTCTCTTTCACTCTACCCCTGGAGGCTGAATGACCGAGCGGCTGTATTACACGGATGCTACCTGCACGCGCTTCTCCGCCCGCGTGGTCGAGCAAACAACGTGGGAGGGCCACGCAGCAATCGTGCTCGATCGCACAGCCTTCTATCCCACTTCCGGCGGCCAACCAGCCGATCGGGGAACGCTGGACGGGGTGAACGTACTCGATGTCATCGTACGAGAGGAAGACGGCGCTATCGTCCACGTCCTGTCGGAAGACCTGTCCGGTTTCGAGAAGCCTGGCGGCTCCACGGTGGAGGGAGTGATCGATTGGCAGCGTCGCTTCGACCACATGCAGCAGCACACCGGCCAGCACATCCTCTCCGCCGCCTTCGAGCAGGTGCTCGAGGCTGACACCGTGGGGTTCCACCTGGGGGCAGAGGCGAGCACGATTGACCTGAACGTGAGCCGCCTGGAGCCAGCAGCGGTGACGCCGGTCGAGGAATTGGCCAACCAGATCGTGTGGGAGGACCGTCCAGTACATACCCGCTTCGTCAGCGCTGACGAACTGGCCACGCTGTCCCTGAGACGCCCACCGGTAGTGGAGGGGCCGGTGCGCATCGTGGAAGTCACCGCTCCCTCGACAGGCTCAGGACTTAGCTTCGACGCGAACCCCTGCGGGGGGACCCACGTCGCACGCACCGGTGAAATCGGCCTGATCAAAATCGTGCGCCTCGATTATCGCGGGGATGAGACGCGCGTCGAGTTCCTCTGCGGCGGGCGTGCCCTGCACGACTACCGGGCCAAGAACGCGACGACCAACCAACTGGCGACCATGCTGACCGTTGGCCATTGGGAATTGGACCAGGCCGTGGAACGGCTGCAGGCCAAGGCCAAACAACTGAGGCAGGAGATGCGCCGGACCCGCAAGCAATTGCTGACGGTGGAGGTGAATGAACTGGCGGAAACTGCCATCGTCCGCGAATCGCACCGCGTGGTGTGGAAGGTTTGGGAACCACCTGGAAAGCCACCCGGCGAACTGCGTGCACTGGCTCAAGAATTGGCCCAGCACCCAAGTGTGGTTGCCTTGCTCGTCAGCGTCGGTGAGCGGACCGACCTGTGTTTTGCCCGTGCCGAAGATGCAGACCCGGACGTCGCAGCACTGCTCCGGGAGGCCTGCACGCAGTTGGGAGGAAAAGGGGGAGGCCGGCCTGACCTGGCCCAGGGTAGCGCCCCAGCGACCGACGCAGCTCATGCAAGGACAGTGCTCACCAATCTACTGTCCTCCCTGGGGCTACACACCGCTTAGAGAGTATCCGATATCCCATCCAGACATCCAGCAGCAAGCAATGAATGGCCAGTCCAATGAAAGAAATTGCACCTGACGTCTACGCGTCAACCGAATATCCGGGCGTCAACGTCGGCTTCATCGTCACGCCCGCGGGGGCTATCGCCGTGGATACCCCGACCCTGCCAACTGATGCCCACGCCTGGCGTCAGAAGATTTTGAAGACTACCGGTGGCTCCATCCTGTACGTGCTGCTCACCGATGCCCATCCCGACCGGCTGTTGAGTGCGAAAATCCTGTGCGGCCCCGAGGGAGCTCCCATCGTCGCCGCACGGCAGGCCTACGAGCGCGCCTCCGACTACACCGATGGCTTCTGGCGCGGCGTGGTCGAGGGGTGGGCGCGCCGGTATCCGGAGGCGGCCGACGACCTGGCAGGCACACCCATCGCACTACCCGAAATCATGTTCACCCACATGCTGACCCTGCACAAGGGAGAGATGGACGTGACGGTCAGGCACGTCGCCGGGGCCGCCCCTGGCAGCGCCTGGCTCTACCTGCCTGACCAGGACGTGCTGTTCGCGGGCGACACGCTGGTTGCAGACACTCACCCCTACCTGAACGCCGCGCCGGACACCAAGGCCTGGCTGAAGACGTTGACCATGCTGCGGCGGGCGCGCTTCGCCAGGACCACCATCCTGCCAGGCCGTGGGCCGCTGTGTGACCAGGAGGCATCCCGGCCACTCAGCGAGTACATCGCGCTGGCACGCCGGCGAGTACGCTCTTTGCTCACGGCGGAACAGGCACGGGTGGACATGACCGCCCTGGTGGCCGAGATGTTGCCACTCTTTCCCGTCTCCGACGATGATCGTGACCTGGTCCAGCGCCGCATCAAGGCCGGGATGGACCAAATATACGAAGAACTCCAGACAGTCTGAGGGCCAAATATGGGAAAGTTCTTTGTTCCGGCCACCGCCCGCACTCCGGCTGGCAGGGTTCGCGAGACGCTGGATCTCGCCGAACTGCGGGTGGCCAACCTGCGCCACAGCGGCCCCCAGGCGCTGGAATTGCTCCACCTGCTCGATCAGGCCGCCCGGGGATTGGGAGAACTCGAGGAATCCGGCATGGATGTGCGCGCCGAGCAAGCGCGGCTTGAGACTGTGCAGCGGCAACTGGAACGACAACAACGCCGCTTCCTGGCCGAGGCTGGAGCGGCGCTGCTTAAAGAGCGGGCAACGGTGCAGCCCGACCGGGCACACTCGTGGTGGTTCCTGGACGAGATGGCCGCCCGGCAGCGACAGCGCCAACTGCGCCGCCTGCTGACCAGGGGAACGGTAGCGCTGCTGATCCTGGCCGGTGGCTGGTTGGCCTACGATCGTTTCATCGCACCTCCGCCCGAAATACGCCATGCGTATCAACACAACCTCACCGGAGAAGCCCTGGTCGAGGAAAGAGACCTGCAGGCAGCATTGGCCGAGTTTGCGGCGGCCGCCGCGCTGACCCCCGCCGATCCTCAGCCCTGGCTCTGGCAGGGTGTCATCCACTTCGAATGGAATGAACTGGACGAGGCACAGGCGGCCTTCGTCACCGCTCGTGCGCTCTATGGGACCGACTTCGATTTTCTGCTGGACCGCAGCCTGGCTTACCTGCGTTTAGGGGATCTGGATGCGGCCAGTGCCGACGTCGAGCAGGCCATCACCGAGGCCCCTCAGGATGGGCGAGCCTACTTTGTGCGAGCGGGTATTGCCGAGGGGCAGGGGAACTACGCCATGGCCCTCGCCGACCTGGAGCAAGCGGCGGAGTTGGCCCACGAGGCCGGGGACACGGAATTGGAGGCCACCGCGCGCGCGCAGTGGGCAATGATGGTGCAGCTACAGGTATACCCGCAGATTACGCCCACGCCGTAGAGAGAGGGAGTGTGGGAGTATGGGAGTGTGGGAGTGTGGGGGTGGGTGTGGGAGGTGGTAAGATGGTACAGAATGAGGCGCTGGAGCGCCTGCGGACAGTCAAGGCGGCACACGAGGCCGGCCTGATGCGCAGAGCCAACGTCGTCGGGGTTGGAATTGGCTTTCGGGAGCGGGAGGAGCAACTGACCGACGAGCTGGCCATTGTGGTCTCGGTCACCCATAAAGTTCCCCTCTCCCGCCTCGCTCCAGAGGACGTGGTACCGTCCGAATTGGACGGGATACCGGTCGACGTCCAGGCCGTCGGAGAACTGCGAGCGCTATGAGCTTCAAACCCTCCCGCAGGTTGAGAATGGCGGCACCGGCAAGATTGAACGTCCAGCCGAGGCACGCTCTTGCGTCGAAAAAGCGTGTGAACCTGCGGGAGAGTGAGTAGCACCTTAGACGTTGGATTCGTCTGCGGCATGAACGGAAGGAGGTTAGCATGAATACAGAACTGATAGCTCAGGCAAGGCAGATCAAGGGAGCCCGCGTCCACGAACTGTTGAGCAAGCGCAACGTCGTGGGAGTTGGCATCGGCTACAAGATCAGCCACGGGGTCAACACCGGCGAACTGGGGCTTATCATCTCAGTCACGCGCAAGGTGGACCCCTCGATCTTGACCGCCGAAGACCTGGTACCGGCGGCACTCGACGGCGTCAAGACGGACGTCGTCGAGACGGGAGAGTTGCGCGCCTTCCAGTTGGGACCACGCGACCGCTGGCGGCCCGTCGCCCCGCCGGGTGTCTCCCTGGGTCATTATCGCGTCACCGCTGGCACCTTCGGCTGCCTGGTGCAGCGGGGTGAAGAGCGGTTCATCCTGTCAAACAACCACGTCCTGGCCGACAGCAACAACGGCCAGCAGGGAGATGCCATCCTCCAACCCGGTGCCGCGGATGGCGGCACCAGCGACGATCTCATCGCCACGCTCGCCGATTACGTCCCCATCGACTTCGGCACCTCCTCACCGGAATGCTCGATTGCCGAGTGGTCCGCCGGGCTGCTGAACTTCGTCGCCGGGGCGCTGGGCTCAAGCCACCAACTTCGGGCGGTGAAGCAGACCGAAGGAGTCAACCGGGTGGACGCCGCGCTGGGCCGTCCGGTCTCACCGGACATCGTGAGCAACGAGATCCTCTACATCGGCGCACCCACCGGCGCTGGCGAAGCCACACTGGGGACCGAGGTCCAGAAGACCGGGCGCACCACGGGACACACCCAGGACATCATCACGCAGATCGACGCCACGGTGAGTATCAACTACAACGGCCCCACGGCCCTCTTCACCGGCCAATTGGTCGCCGGCGCGATGAGCCAGGGGGGCGACTCCGGCTCGGCGGTGCTGGACATGGACCGGCGAGTCGTCGGACTGCTTTTCGCCGGCTCCACCACCACCACGATCATCAACCCGATCGACGAGGTACTCTCAGCGCTGAACGTGGAAGTGGCACTATAGAACAAGTCAGGATGCCAGGCACCTGGTGACTGATGGTGCCTGGCACCCGATTCTAGGGAGCCTCCTCGAACCGCCGCCAGGTGCCATCGTCGAACAGCGCATAGATGAAATGCAACCGGGAGGTCCAGAGCAGCGCCCCGCCTTCGAAATCCAGAAATCCGGCATGTGCCCCATCTTCGGGCTCGATCGCCTGACCTACGCCTTGCCGGACCGCTTCACTATCACACCACACTTTTCCAAACCCCCGCGTGGGGCCGTTGGGAAGCTTGGCCTCCGGGCAGGACAAGTCGTCCATGTCCTCAGTCCAGGTATCCTCGTACCGCTCCCAGGTTCCCTGGCTCTGATTCGTCCCCTCGTGAAAATACAACACGTAAACGTAGTCAGCCGGAGAACCCTCGTTATTGCGCCAGTACATATACCCCCACTCGAACCGCTGGTCGGCGATCCAGCGGCCCAGCGCAGGCTCGCCGGTGGGAGCACCCAGCGCCCCTGCCTCACCCAACAACGCCTGCCACACAACGTCGAACACCGAAGGAATGGTCAGAGTCGCCGCCGTGGTCGGTGTCACCGTGACCGTCATCGACGGCGTCACGGTGACCGCCTTCGTCGGTGTGGGGGTCTCCGTGGCCGGCTCTGGCACGACAATCCGCACGTAGATGACGGACCCAAACCGGGTCCCATCCGGGGCCTGCAACTGCCAGTTGCCCCGGTACGTGCCGGGCTCCGCCGGTGCCTTCAAGTCCACGCCCACGTCGGTGGTCTCGCCGGGCGCTACCGCCGGGACGTCCGCCGCCGCCGGTCCACTCATCGCCTCACCGGAGACGAACACCAACCGGGTGCCCGCTTCCCACGGACAGGTACCTGAATTGCGCACTCGCCACACCTTGGCGAAG
>Ga0180437_10008157_pt1 | contig 13378 bp, 8 predicted proteins | sample SS_ome_4_FD_132410 | JGI IMG/M metagenome (GOLD analysis project Ga0180437, IMG submission 132410) | Hypersaline lake sediment archaeal communities from the Salton Sea, California, USA - SS_3_D_1 metaG | ecosystem: Environmental > Aquatic > Non-marine Saline and Alkaline > Hypersaline > Sediment...
AGCGTTTTCCGCTGTTCCTGAATCTCCTGAAATCCGATGTCGCTGATTTCGAGCTCCGCAAGTGGCTTGCTGAAAACATGCCCGGGCTCGGGTACAAGGAAGCTTCCCACTACTTGCGCAATATCGGGAGGGGAACCCGGCTCGCGATCCTGGATCGGCATATCTTGAGAACCCTTTCAGAACTGGGGGTGATCCGGAAAACTCCTGTATCCTTGGGTACGAAAAAATACCTGGAGCTGGAAAGAAAAATGAAGACCTTTTCCGAGTTCGTGAAGATTCCCCTTTGCCACATGGACCTTGTCATCTGGTACAAAAATAAAAAGGAGATATTCAAGTAGCTGAAAACGCATCCGGATTTTTACCCTTGCAAACTTATATTTTGAAGCATTATGCAACTAATATATTAAGTCGGACCAGAACAAAAAGCAGTAGAAAGCCAAGTTCCTGGCGAGTTCTTTGAAAATTTTGTGCCGGAAAATGAGAAATTGTATATATAAGGTAGTATTAATTTATTGCAAATTTCTCGGGAAATAACAGGGAAATCTTTTTCTCCGTTCTTTCCCATAAACGAATCGTTCGAAAAAAAACAAAGGAGGAGAGATATTATGGGAGAACCTCTCGAAGTAACTGACAGGAATTTCAAGGAGGAGATAATAGGCTCCGATATTCCGGCGGTTGTGGATTTCGGCGCAGAATGGTGCCCGCCCTGCCGCGTCCTTGAACCCATCTTAAAGGAACTGGTGGATGAATACCAGGGCAAGGTGAAAATCGGCTCTGTCAACGTGGACAATTGCCGCGAAATCGCCGGAGATTACGGAATCATGAGCGTGCCAACCCTTATCTTCTTTAAGAACGGAGAGGAGGTGGACCGCGTAATAGGGCTCGGTCCCAAGGATGCGTTGAAGGAAAAATTCAACTCCCTGCTTTAGAGATATGCACGGTTTTCGGTGTCGAATTTCCCATAAAACCCGGTAGTTATGCTAATTCGGGGCTGTAACGATCCTTGCAGCCCCGAATCCCTTTATTGTTTTAAACCAAACAAAAAATCCAGATCCTCGATCTTTTTAATAGAACCTTTTTTCAGGGCGCTAAATATGACCTCTCTTCACATTGCCGAAGCTTTTGCTGTGTTTGTTTTTATTATCGGCTTTTTGGCCCTGTATATAGACCTCAGGATCGCCCTGATCCTCATTAAAAAAATTGCGGCAAAGATTTCAGGAAAAACCGTGCCACAAACACCTTTATTCAAGAGAAAATCCGACAAGATTCTTGCCATTGCCGCTGTAACAGTTACCATGCTTGCAGCGCTATGCTCCATCGATGCATTTCTTATCGAACCCTACCACCTGGATGTTAACTTGATCTCCCTTCCTTCAAGCTCCCTGCCCCGGGGAAAAACAATCAAAATCGCACATATTACAGATACCCACATGGAGAAAGCCCTTCCCCTTCATAAGGAGATTATAACCGAATTGCAGAAATTCTCCCCGGACCTTATCGTGCTTACAGGGGATTATATGAATCATTCCAAAGCCACAAAGTGCTTTGAAGAGTTTGCCGCCGCGCTCCCCCCTATCGCTCCCACGTACGCAATCGACGGGAACTGGGACGAGGAGCGGATTTCCCGGAAAATCTTTCCCCGCACCGGGGTTTGTTACATGGATGGCGAGATTAAAAAAATTCTGGTGAAGGATACCCCCATTTGCCTGATCGGGACGCCTTTTAACGGTTATTATCAATGGAAAGAGGCGGAGCCGGAAATTCCCACCACAGGAACCCTGAATATTGTTCTCACCCACTCCCCTGATCTGATCCCCCTTGCTGCAAAGTCCGGAAAGGCGCACTTTTACTTTTGCGGTCATTCCCACGGGGGACAGGTGCGCCTCCCCTTTTACGGCGCCCTGGTTACGCTTTGCGATACAGGGAAAAAATACGAGATGGGGCTATATCATGTGGAAAATATGTTTGCGTACACGAATCGCGGGGTTGGCATGGAAGGTGGCATGGCGCCCCGGGTGCGTTTTCTTTGCCCCCCGGAAATTGCACTGTTTACCATTTCCGGAACGGAAGGAAATTAGGGATCAAACCCTATAAAAAATCCTCATGTTTTCAGAAAAAACTTCATAAACGAATCACACTCTATACTTCTGGCAATGCCACAACCCAAAAGAGAAGAGGATTTTTATAGAGTATGACCCCATGATTCAACCAATTTGCTGTATATAATGATAGAATTCAGACATGCATCCAGATCAGGAGGGTGTTTACAAAAACTCTTGATCTTAAACGAATAACCGTAAATATAGTAAAGGTATTGCAGCTGAAAACCCGGCAGAAGCGGAAAATGTTGTTTATATAAGGAAGTGATGGAAGATGTTGAAGGTGTTTAGCGGTATTAACAAGGCTGCCTGGTGGTTGATTGCACTGGCTGCCATTGTTGTCCTTGGCATTCTTGCCTATGCCATGTTCTATTCCGGAAAAACCATCCACGAGCTGTTGAACGAAAACAAGATACTAAAGGAAAACATCACCAACCTCACACACGAGGATGTGGCAGGATACGCCAAGGTTCTTTCCCAGGAGGAGCACGAAGGCAAGTTTTACACAAGAATTGTTTTCGTGGTAACAGACCAGGAGGATATGACGCGGCGCATCCTGGAAAAGGAGTTCCTGATCGAGGGAGACGTTGTCTTTTTCGATGCCCTGGTTGTCCGGTTCGGAAAAGACCTTGTAATGGACGGAAGGGAAAAGGCGCTTTTTTTATGGCGGCGGATTTACGGGGAAAAGACACCCCCGGAAAAGGGTTTTCCCATAGACATTCGCGGCACGGAGCCGGAGCGGTATGCCAAGATTTGCTCCCGGCTTTCCGTGAAGGATAAAGACATGTTCTGGACCGAAATCTGGAACCTCTCCGACGATCCGGAGCGGCTTAAAAAATCCGGCATAACCGCGGTTTACGGAAATGCGGTTTACAAAAAAATGAAACCGGGCTTGATCTACCGGTTCAAAATCGACGCCTCCGGTGCGTTCTATCCGGATGTTATGCCCGCTTTGTAAGATAAAAATCTACGCTTATTCATTTTTTTTAATCCTGGAATGGGGTTTTTCATGTTCAAAAAAAACATTGCAATCCGGGTCTTTCTCCTAATCACCTTACTCTTCACAACAAAATCGATTTTTCCTGTTACCTATTATGTAACAACGGATGGTGATGACCTCAGTTCCGGCACAAGCTGGGATGTTTCTTTAAATACGCTTTCAAGGGCAATGGAACTGGCTGAACCAGGGGATGAAATCTGGGTAAAAAAAGGAACATACAAAGATTGCCATCCCCTTGAAATACCCGAAGGATACAGTGTTTACGGAGGGTTTGAAGGAACGGAAACGGAACTTTCCCAAAGGGACATTCAAAACAATCCAACCATCCTTGATCGACTCTATAATCATCACCTGGTAAACCTGGGTTTTATCAGCGGATTTCAAATCTACCGTGCGATCTCGCGTGAGCCTGGAGGAGGGATTTATAATAAAAAGGGTACTGTAAGCCATTGCATGGTATATAATAATTATTCCGAGTATGATGGTGGTGGAATCTATAATGAAGAAGGGAATGTGTTACACTGCGAAGTTTTCAATAATCATTCCGTTACGGCATACAATACTCCTCCCAATAACCGCGGCGGGGGGATATTCAGTGAAAAAGGCACGATCTCCTGTTGCCGGATTTATAATAATTATTCTTATGAGGAAGGCGGTGGGGTTTATCTTGATTCCGCAGAAATGTTAAATTGTATTGTATACAATAATTTTAGCTCGGGTTTAGGAAAAGGGGTTTACTGTAAATACTCAATCTTGATTAATTGCACCATATATGGTAATCAAGGTCTTGGTATGGGGGAACTGTGTAACTATAGAGGAAACAGGGTGCAAAATTGCATAATCTGGAACAACGAGAATGAGGACATCTTTGGAGAATTATCGAAAGTTACCTTTTCATGCTTTGGAGAAGCCGGTTTTTCAAATGGGAACTTGAGGATCGATCCGTGTTTTGTAAATGTTTCCGATGATCCCACAAGCTGGGATTTTCATCTTCAAAACGGATCTCCATGCATTGACGCGGGAAGTCTTTTAGATGCTCCCGAAATTGACCTGGAAGGAACCCCAAGACCCGGAGGGGATGGAAAGGTATGCATGGGTGCGTTTGAATCTCCTGATGAATTTACTCCACCAACACCGTTTCCCCCGGTTCGTTTTTACGTAAGCAAACAGGGATCAGATACCAGCGGAACTTCCTGGGAGGATGCGTTTACCTCTATTTCCACTGCGATCTCCTCCTTTTCCGGGGACGAGTTAACAGAAGTCTGGGTGGCTGAAGGGATATACATAGAGGCGGAATCCGTTTATATCCCGGAGGGAATGATCTTATACGGAGGTTTCACCGGGGGGGAATCTTTGCTCGATGAACGCGATTTCAAAAACCATCCCACAATCATACACGGGGAGAATAAATATAGTTGCGTAAACAACTCCGGTTTCCTGGATGGGTTTCATATAAGAAATGGCAAAACAGATGATCGGTGGGGTGGCGTGTGGAATGAAGGCTTTATCGGAAACTGTTACATTTACAATAATTACGCTGAAAAGGAAGCAGGGGGTGTTTATAATAAGGGAATCCTGACAAACAGCGAGATATTTGAAAATACGTCGAATTCCTGTGGCGGGATCCGTAACCTGGGAATTGTTGACAATTGTTCTGTTTATAAGAATTCTGCACGATATTGTGGCGGGATCTGTAATAACGGTGGCGGCATATTTAATTGCTTGATATACGACAATACAGCGGAAGAAACAGCAGGGGGAATATCAAATGATGGGAAGGGCTTTATCTGGAATTGTTCTGTTTTTCAGAATGCAGCTCACCACGGAGGAGGCGTATATAACACATCCGGCTATGTAAAAAACTGCCTTATTCATAACAACCAAGCTGAAACGGGAGCGGGAATTTTTATTTTTGGAGAGAAAAGCCTGGTTCTGAATTCAAGCATCTATGAAAATAATGCTGTTACCATGGGGGGCGGAATTCGGTGTGGATATTGCGGAATAATCAGGGATTGCCTCGTTTACAATAATTCTTCTCAGGATGGCGGCGGAATTTACAATGAAGGTTCTTCCGTTGAAAATACGGTGATTCAGGGAAATACCGCACTGAACAATGGCGGCGGGTTTTATATTGATTACGGAGGCATACAAAACTGCCTGATATATAACAACACCTCTAATATGGGGGGAGGAATATATCATTACGGAGGGGTAATAATCTATGCTACCGTGTATGGGAATAATGCACTGGAAGCCGGCGGGGGTATCTATCACGAACGCTGTTATGAAGCTATTTACAACTCCATCATTTGGAATAACAGCGGGGGCGATTTTATAGGAGAGAATAGCGACATTCATTATTCCTGCTTTGGAGAAGCAAACTATAGTGATGAGAATATTCGCGCCAATCCCCTTTTCGTGAATACCTCCGGGGATCCGGAAACATGGGATTTTCACCTCCGGGATGGGTCTCCGTGTGTTGACATAGGAAATTCGGACGAAAGAATATATCCCTATCCTCCGGAAACGGATATTGAGGGCACCCCAAGACCGGGCGATGATGACGCTGTATGTATGGGCGCGTATGAATCCCCGGATCATTATTTGCCCTCGGAACCCCTCGCGCCAATTCAGTTGTACATAGATAAAAATGGTTCCAACACAACCGGTTTATCCTGGGAGGATGCGTTCACCTCCATCACAACCGCACTTGCATTTACCCGGGACGACAATCTGTATGAATTATGGATATCCGGTGGCAATTTCTTCGAAGAACAGGAGCTGTTTATAAAACCGGCCGTTCGATGTTTCGGAGGATTTTCCGGAACGGAAAATTCCACGGATGAAAGAAGTCCCGATGCCGCGCCTAGTATCATTGACGGAGGCGGCATTTTCCGATGCATGACAAACAACGGATACGTGGAAAACTTGCGTTTTACTAACGGTTGGGCGGAAGATAAAGGCGGGGGAATCAAAAATACCGGAACAATAGAAAATTGTCATTTCCATGGCAACACAAGCCTGGCTGAGGGCGGGGGAATCTATAATAATCATGGCATTATAAAAAATTGCAGCATATATAATAACTCGGCAGAAACCGGCGGCGGCATTGATAGCATTCAGGGAGATGTCTCCCATTGTTCGATCTATAATAATAACGCCAAAAACGGGGGAGGCATCCATGCCTATGATGGCATATTTGCAAACAGTGCTGTTCATTCCAACAAAGCCGATTTCGGCGGAGGCATCTTAATGGAATCCTTTTGCGAGGTGAATCATTGCACCATATACAATAACGAGGCTCTCTCCGGGGGCGGGATATACAACGACCTGGGAAAAATTTCGAACTGCCTGATCTTTCTCAATTCTGCTCCGGAAGGCGGAGGGGTCTATGGCAAAAACGCAGAAATAAAAAATTCTACCATCTATGGAAATATTGCTGACACCGGAGGGGGAGTATGCGGCTCTCCTAGTATTAGGAACTGTATTATATGGAAGAACGAAACGGATGATATTTCAATAACCAATATGAACTTTGTAAAGGATACCTGCTTTGGGGGCGCCCCGGATGTAAATGGCAATATAGATCTTGATCCCCGGTTCATAAATCCCGAACCGGATATTTCCGGGTGGGATTTTCACCTTGCGGATGATTCCCCCTGTATTGATGCGGGCAATCCGGAAAAGGTTTATAATGATGGTTTTCTTCCCCCGGGAAAGGGAACAACCCGATGCGACATGGGGGCTTACGGGGGACCAAAAAATTATGCATGGGAGCCCTTTTGCTTTCAATCAGCCTTGGCTCTCCTTACCGGATATGGCGATCTGTGGAAAGCCCTTAACCAGGGAATGGCTCCCTTTGAAAATCCCTTTTGCCTCGGATACCTGGAATTCGATTTTTCACCAATGCAGGGGTGGCGCCCTTTAAAAAGCAACGCTGACGGAATGGGAGTAAAGGACATCGTACAGATCAATCCCTATGGCGATATCTGGGTGTGCATCAACAAGGGCATGGCAATGGAACCCCCGGCATTCTGGGGAAAAACAGGTTTTATGTATGATGAAAAAAACGGTTACAACGGGTGGTATCCCCTTTCCGGCGATGTTGACGCAGACGGCGATGATGACCTGATCCAGGTAACCGAGTACGGGGATGCCTGGGTTTGCCGTTCCTATGCCGCTTACACCAAATATCTCAGTTCCAATAGATGGGGATGGCTGGGTTATGAATTTTCGCGGGCAAATTCGGGAGAACACGGCGCTATCCCCTTGGCTGGTGATGTCAATGCGGATGGATTGTGCGATCTGATCCAGATCACCAGGTACGGGGATGCGTGGGTTGCCTTATCACAAAGTTACAAGTTTTCCACACCGGAACGTTGGGCATGGCTCGGGTTTCATTACTCTCCTTATGATGGGTGGTATCCCTTATGCGGGGACATGAACGGGGATGGCAGGGATGACCTTATCCAGGTAACCCCTTTTGGCGATGCGTGGGTGGCGCTTTCTATTGAGAACAGTTTTACCGAGCCAGAGCGATGGGGCTGGCTTGGTTTCTTTTATGATGAAGAACGGGGTTGGTATCCCCTTTTGGGCGATGTCAATGCCGACGGCATGGAAGACCTTATTCAAATTACAGAGTATGGCGATGCGTGGGTGGCGCTATCGCTTGGGAACGGATTTGCCCAGCCGGAGCGTTGGGGCACGCCCGGTTTTCTCTTCAGCCGGGAAAACGGGAATCTCCCCTTTTTCCTGGATTATTAAATCGATAAAACAAAAGGGAGATAAGGAGGCTTGACGATAGTGAATGCCTGCCTTGCCAACTTCTACGCCATAGTTACGCCTTTGGTGTGACGGAGGCGGAAGTCCTGACGCTGAAAGTCAAGCCGAAGGCATGAAAGGCGGGTGATCAGACATTTCTTTAGATAAACGTTATAATATCTTTGCAGAGACCAATCCCGGAATAATTTTAACTGCCTTAACTAGGGTGTCTACCCCCTGACCCCTTATCATAGCTGATCCCAAAGCCCTAATATTTATCATGAATGCCCCCTATCTGTTTTAATTCTGAATTCCTTGGTTGGGCAAAGGTTATAGTTTTTCGATAAGAGCCTTCCGCTTGGTCTCGTATTCTTCTTCAGTCAATACACCTAAATCCTTCAACTCTTTGAGTTGCTTAAGTTGGTCGCTAACTGATTGAGAAGAATCCTTAGTATTGACAGGAACCCTAGTTGATGATGGTCTTTCGTCAGCAGGTTGAGAAGTCGTATAACTTGGATTGGGAGAAAGATTCCCAAATACCGTATCATCTAGTCTCCACATCGCTCCAGTGGCTGGATCGACTATCAATATACCAAGAAGGCCCCCGAAAATAAGATTTCCTATATACCACCCATCCATTCCAGCATAGAGAGATGCTGATCCGGGTAAGTAGCCTTCCTTCTGGAACTCGAATGAGTATCTGGCTGGGCTAAAAAAGCCAGCACCGGAGGCAAGTGAGATGGTTGCCGGAGTGGTGGCTTGGTGAATCTCACCACCACGTTTGTCTGTCACCGTGACGGTTGCTCCACTAGGATTACTTTTTATTGTTACCGGATATTGTGATTTGCTCACAATACTCGCGCATCCAGCGCATATCGCAAGATTCACAACACATATAAGAATCAGCGACTTCTTCATCTGATGATCTCCCTTCTTGTTGCCGAACGATTAAGAGTTTTTATATCGCGAAGTTCCGCTTCAACGGAATCCTTATGGGGCTTTATCAATGATGCCAACTTCAAATAAGACCATAAATATACCTGATTTGTTGCGTCAAGTAATAATTTCTTTGGTTTTTGGAGAGAGGAGGTTGCGAAAAAGAGAGAAGACCGTAAAATAAAGGTCTGCACGAAAAAGGGAATTTGAAATACCCCAAAAATCCTGCTCCAGAGCCCCATTTTACGATCCCATGAAAAAATTTTCGGTTTTTTCACCCCAAGTTAAAAAAAGGTTCTTTGATGAAGGGATATGACAAGGAAACAAGAGGGGGAGACGATAATGTCTCGTCCTCCACCCTTACCATTTTATTGCTTATCTCTTTTCCCAATTCTATCTTTTTCGCAACTCCATCTGGGGGAATTTTTTTTCAGTGATTAACACTAAAGATTGTATCTTTTTTATCCTGAAAAAATACTGTAGGCGGCGCCCGCTGACAAAGAAAAATCGTACAAATTAGATAAATGAAGAACCTTGATTCGTTGCAAGTTTTTTCGGTTTGAGGGATACCAAAACCCAAAGTATCGTACTTTATAAAACCCTCGCTGTAAAATATGTTGAAGAAATCAGCGTATAAACTATTCCGCCTTCAATGTCATGATTTTCCATTCCCTGAACTTGCTTGATATTGACATTCCTTTTTGGTTTGATGGCTTTAAAGGGAATGTTCATGTTAGGAATTAAGATTGATAGATATTCTCAAAATATATGCTAGACGTTGGAGGATTGAGAACAAATTATCAGAACTTGTTGAATTTTTCAACATCAATTCCCTTTGTTCACCCTTTATGATCAGTATATATTTTGCTCTACTGCTAATTATTGTGGCCAGTTTCCTATACCGACGGTTCAGCGAGGATCTCCCGAGATTTGAAAAATGCCTTGCTCCGGAAATCTTCAGAAATTTCGTGGATGTCACCGGTACATTAATATATGATGGGGAAAATATTGAAGTCCGCGTTCGCAATAGAGCACACACATCGATACTATTGGGGGTGAAGAAATTACAGAGACAAATAACAGTTCCATGGCTTGATCAAAGGCAAATTAGACTGGTTTTTAAACCTTAAAATCTTGGATTAATTCTGATGATAAAACGGCTCGTGAAAATCGGTGTTGAACAGTTTTCACAGGCTATTGCATTTTTTTAACCTTTATTATTCATTACCCGTTTCGATAATTGAATCCTTACCGTTTCCTGAAAAGGTGTTTTCACCGATACTGATATGTTCGGCGAATTCCTGTTTCGGAGCGGTTATTCGTATGCCGCAGGATTTATTTTCCGAAAGGAGGTTTTCAAAAAGGCGAACAGGTTTTCCGGCTGCACCGGATTTTATACAAATCCCGGTATTATTATCGCTTAAAATGTTGGAACCAACAATCATTTCCGCTCCATCCGTGATCTGTATTCCCGCATCCGAACACCCGGATATGTTGTTATCCTTAACAAGGGCTTTTTTTACCTTGTCGAGAATTATTCCCGCGCCCGAATCACAGAAAACAGTATTTCCGGAAATGTCAACATGCCGGATTCCCTCCCCGATCAGTTTAACGCCATGAGAAACTTCGCTCGTGATTATATTCCCCTGTAAAGAGATATTATGCGCTGATAAAGGTGCGTTCATTGTAATGGAGCCTTCCAGCCTGTTCTGAGTAATTCGAACCAGGCTCACCCAATCTCCCAGCGAGATATTTTTCAGGAAATTATTATTCAGGGAGATTTCCCTTAACTGGCGACCTTTGTTTTTGCCCATGAGTAAAACATCGCAAACTCCGCCGCATGTGTTGTCAGAAATCTTGATATAACCTGTATTCCCCCGGAATACAAGGTTTCCATTCAGGATGGTGTTTCCGGAGATTTCCAAACCGTATCCCACGGGAAAATTAAAATCCGGATTGGAATAAACAAATCCCTGATCGTCGAACAGAAACGCATACCCGTTTTCATCTGTTTGAAGGGCTTCACCGAAAAAGCAATCCGTAACAGAGCCCCATTCCAGATCGTGAACACGGTACTGTTCTGGCAACTGAAAGGTAACATAATATACGAAACCCCGGGGCGGGGGTTCCTTGAGCCATATTATCCTGGATGCGTTTTCCAATGAGCCTGGTTCTTCAGTGCGTTCCACTTTGAAATGTTCCCCTTTTTTCCATTCCTTACCCCCGGTGCGGGGTTGAGAACCGATGCTTATCACTTCGGCGCAGCGCGGAAGACCGAACCACTCGGAGATCTGTGCCTTTGATGGTTCCGCAGGAACCGGGTGACCGTGCCAGGTAAGCCAATCCCAATTACGATCCGGGCTCCGCACAACCTCGGCTTCAACAAAAGGCTCCAGGCGATCCCCTGTTGCCCCAAGGGGTCCAACATGGATTGCGTTTGTGTAAGTCGCTTCGCAATCCCTTATCACTGCGAGCTGACCCCCGATCCAGTCAAAGAATACGCCCCCGTTTGTAACCCCGTGTTTTCCGATCATGTAGATATGGTCGAAGTAATAATTGCCTTGTCCGCAATGGTTGCCATTATCGAGCCGGATACCGAACTTGGCATCGAGCCTTCCCACGCGGGATACCTTGATAATGCCCCCGGATCCTATGATATCGATTCCCAGTTCAAAGAAATGCGCTGCCTGGATTCCACTCCCATGATGAATCCCGATATTTATATCCTTTATCGTGACATTATCCAGGAGGAAATCATTTCCGATGCCTGTGGTTTCTATGATGCCGATGTTGCCATCCGGGAAATAAGCGATATGTGCGAGCTGGATCGCTGCACAAAGTGCTATTGTGTTTTCCGGTGCGTTAGGGTCCACTGCCACCGTGAGGTCCCGAACGGTTGCGCCTTTATGCCGAACACGTATGGTTGAGCAGGGAACATGTTTCCTGGAAGGATCCGCGTTAAACCCAAAGTCCTTTTCAAGGTTTACCTGGAAAATCCTGGTAAGATTAGCTCCGTCGCCGTAAATAGTTTGCCCGGGTCGGGAGGTTTCAATGGAGCCGCGATTCGGCAGGGCTGAACCGTTGAAATAATAATTTCCCGCGGGAAAATAAATCGCAGCCCCTTTTTGCGCATTATCCATAATGGTTTTCATGCGAAGGGTGTTGACAACAGCCCTTTCCGGATCGTTCGGTATAAGAGAGGGGAGCTCGGAGTCTTCGCCAGGCTGGATAACATTGATAAGCCGGAGCGCAGTTTCCCCTGCATAAAGGTTTAAAAACAAAAAGAAGCAAAAAGCAAGTATGGCGTAAAAAGCATATCGGGTTTTCATAGGACTCTCACTTTCTGGTGCGGTCTAACAATAAAACCCCTATACATCTTTAATTTAACTCTTTTTCTTTATTTCAAAAATCCCTTGATCGCGTTTCCTTGTCAATAGAACTTGCAGCCCTTGATCCTTAATGTAAATAAAATCTTCTATGATACAGTTGAGCGGCGTCATCTACATATAATCGAAATTTAAGAATCATTAGTGGATGAATGAAATTCGCTGGGTTTTTTTGATCGATCTGACCTTGTTTTTTTTCGTGTTTGGTAGTATTTCACCAATTTATGAGCATCAAAGTCGCACCGGGCAGAGATCGCTTTTCTGCTCTTCCATACACGTTCAAGAGTTTCATCTTCCATTTCTCATCCTCCACCGAAAGTTCCATTGGCGTTACCAAGCCAGGGCCAAATAATCCAATGCGTTTGTTGATAATGCGAATATGCTCGAACTTGTTTGCATTGGCGAGGTGCTGGCAATTCCAAGTAAGAAGAAAATCGCATTTGTGATAGGATGACAAAGCCAAATGCAAGGCATCCCCAAGGCGTTCGCGTGGCATGAGGCGGTTTTCCAAGTATACATCAATAATATTTGCAATCTCATCTGGTATTTCCAAACGTTTAATCCCATAGAGTAGATTCACGGCATCATTTCTGGATTCGTAATCACCTTCTTCAAGCTCCGAAATCACGGCTTCACTTGTTACCAGAGAATATTTCTCTTTGTAATTCTTCCACCAAGCTCTTGTCCAATTTCTCCGTGCCACCATTTCGGGTTCGGGACGGATCTCAAAATAGAAGCTGGGAATTGTTGTTTCAATATAAACTAATGGTTTCATTCTATCTAAACCGTAAATCGCGACCGTTACTCATGAAAACGCAAATTTCATCTAATTGGAGCAGTTTATATCTGTCAATTACAAACTTCCACAGGTTTGTGGCCTAGTGGTGAATAACAGAAAAAGCGCATGGCGAACAATCATGAATATTTAAAGAGAGATAATTATGAACACTACTCATTTATTCGGGAAAGTGGGGTGGTAGAGGGGTGCGTTTGTAAAAAATCTAATTTATACAAAAAATTTATGCTTATTCATTCTCATCTTTTCTTATAAACCCTGCTTTCTCAATGGAGATTTCTCTAATTATCAATCTTTATTATGTAAATATTAATATCATATAAATTACCTGAATGATTCCCTCTTCGTATTTCAGAAATCGAATATTCGCTTAAAAATTAATTCTAGCTCGGAATGAGAA
>Ga0180437_10008158_pt1 | contig 13377 bp, 11 predicted proteins | sample SS_ome_4_FD_132410 | JGI IMG/M metagenome (GOLD analysis project Ga0180437, IMG submission 132410) | Hypersaline lake sediment archaeal communities from the Salton Sea, California, USA - SS_3_D_1 metaG | ecosystem: Environmental > Aquatic > Non-marine Saline and Alkaline > Hypersaline >...
AACCAAGACATCTAAATCCAAACCATGATTTTGATACATATATTGCCATTTGGTTTTAACACTACTAGGGACAATGCACACTAGATGTCCGTAATCACCTTTCTGATAAATATCACTACTAACAAAAGTTTTACCAGTTCCCATCATCGAAAAGTCAAAGGCAAATGGACTCTTTCCAAGTATTTCAAGTAAACGTTGTTGGTGTTCTTGTTGTTCATTCCTCAAAACAATAGGAAAATGGTTTCTCTTCGTATTATTTTTTTCTTGCGCTTTAAATAAACGCTTATAACGAAGACTAATAACCGGTTTTGGTGGACGATTTTTTTCCTCCTCTTGAATTTCTTCCTCTGTTCTTTTTAAATCTTCTGGGGTTGGCAGCGCCCATTCAAAGTCTAAATTACTAATAGTATCCCAGATGGCTCGACATGCCAAAGAGCCAAATTCATCCAACATTTTTTCATCATCTTGCATCTAAACAATCTATATTATCATAGCCTATTTTAAACATAAATCATTTTCTACAAAAAGAAAAACACACTTAACAAAATGAAAGCCCCAAATAAAATAGCTATAAACTGTTTTATAGTGCAACAATGTCTCCCAGTTCAGGTTCATCTGCCCACATCCACTCACTTTTAAGGTCAGGTTCACTTATAACGTCTGTTCGATAAGTTAATAAAGGAGCTTCCGAGTTTTCAGTTGCAACACGACGAGATACTTTAGGTTTATCAGAAACCATGGACAAATAAAAAGCCTTGTCTGCATCATGATGTCTGGGTTTGGTATCACCAGGACTATCTGATAAAGGTACTGTAGGTATGATAACTGGTATAGGTAATCTTTCGGTCGATAGATCCTCCTCACTCCATAAATCGTATTCACTATCACGTTTTTCTTGTAAATCAGCAACCATATTATAAATGGCCACATATTCTAAATCTAATTTTGGAATTTTTATCCCAGTAACAACAGTCGAAGTCTCACTTCGTGGAACGAATTGATGGCTCTGCGACTCAGTTTCTATGTCATCAAAATCAACAAAACCTTTTTCAGTGGGAATAACTTCTCGCATACTTTCAACAGTAACGGAAATAGTTAGACCCGATGAAAGAGATTGCATTTGTATCTTTTGATAAAAATGGAAAAAATTTTCGTTTTTTTCCTAAACTGTTTGAAAGGCCGGGGCACTAATTGGTTCATTGATTTGTCTTATCTTGTAAGTCTTACCACCATATTCTCGTTTGACATTATGGAAACTACCATTACATAATTCAATCAACTTTTCCATAGAACAAACGATTTCATCAGTCAAAGAAATAGATGAGTCGACGCTATGTTCGACATGCAAAAGTCGGCTTTGTATAAAACTGATTGTTGATAGATAGAGTGAGAAAATTTCCGAATATAACAAACTTTGTTCCCGTTTTTTATAGTCAAGGTAAACCCGATCTGACCAAGTTTTATTATCAATAGTACCATCTAAATACTTGACTCGTAAAGATTTGAGATTTTCGTTGCTCTTTTGTAAAATATCTTTTCCTTGTAATCTACTTCGAAAAAGACTTTTAATTTCATTACTGTCACGGTATAAAGACTGTTCCAAATTTGGAGTCAAAATACGAGAACTCAAACTAGTCGGATTAACGGCATTTTCACTTAAACTAAATCCGTATTCACGACATTCAGCATCCTCAGTACCCACCTCTCTATTATCATTTGCATTAATAATATTACCATCCGCATCGACATTAATAGGATTTACATTTAGTGTCGCCACATCAGTAGCATACCGAGCTAGATTTAGATAGTGACCATTTGTAGATTGGTTGGTGACTTTCCCTGTTCTCCAACTGAAATGGGTGCAACAATGAGTACAATACATATGATCACATCCCGTTATTTTATAAATTTTGACAGCACAACGGGGACAAGGGCGTGTTTCTTTCGCCATCAGTTGTAAGGAAGTTACATCTTCTTTTTTACATTGGTGTTGGCTCTCCTCGGAATTTGGTAAGATGACTCGGCATTTTGAACAGACTTCAGATTGGCAAAGTTCGCAAGTATACTTAGAACGAATAAAACCACGACAATTATCTTTTGGACAACGAAAAATTTCATGACGTTTGGGTGGATCAGTTGTAACTGGAACATCTAAGTCGAGTTCTCCTACTATACCAAAACGCAAATTACGTTTATAAGCTCTAAGCTTACGATTCTTTTGCACCTCTTCTTGAGCTTCAGGTAAAAGTTCTTCTTCACTTTTCATTAATTCGGCAGTAATTCGTGGCCGAACTATTTCTTTTAGGAATTTTTCACCAAGGTTTTCTACAACAAAATCACGGGTAAATTGTAACCCACAATTCATACATTGATCACGTTCGAAATTAAATTGACATTGGCGACAGACCATAGTTTCACATCCAGGACAGACAACCTGTTGTTGTACGCCACGTACTACATTTTTATAACTACCACAACAGATAATACAATCAAAAGTACCACTCTCCAGTGTCATATGTTAATAAGATATATTAACATATGGTTAATTATTATTAAGAGAAATTTTCCTTATGACATTTATCAAATTACAATACAATTAAAATTTTGGAAACAATCTTTTATAATTTTACAAGATTGCCCGTTGAATAGAGAGAGTTAGGTTTACTAATCTAATCTATATAACTTTTTATTTGGTCCAACCGTCCCAAACGACAAAACGATCATAATCACTTTTTTTAACAATAATATCAGGTCGAACACCCTTGAATCTTGGAAATCTAGGAATGCCACTAGAAGTAGTGCCGTTAAAATGACAGGTCAAAATAGTTCCTGGTGGATAAAGTTCACGACCATGCTCACGATGATATTGTGTCAAACCGCTTCCAACCGAAAATTTCTGCTTGTCGAGCACTTGACCATCACTATTTATACGAAGTACTACAAAACTACCCACTAGACCGGTGTTTTTTCCATTACCTTCTTTATAACCAATCACCACACCCTCCGTTTCATCGACTTCCTTTAATTTGTAATTATTCTTTTGACCAGCACAATAAAAACTTCCCGGAGGAACCACCACAACTCCCTCTCCCTTATTTTTAATAACTTCATTATAAAATTTCTGAAAACTTGATTGATTTGGTACTTTATATTGCTGAATCCAATATATATATTGATTCTTGAATACCTTTTCATCTCCCTCGTCACTACTATCGCTCGTATCACATAACCATTCGTCAACTTCAGCGTCCGCATCAGTATATGTCCGTTGGTCTAGTATCTTTGGTGTAGAAATAGCCGAAAAAGAAACAGTGTTGAGAAAAGAAAGACTGGAAAAATCGCTAAATATTTTATCATGATAAGGTGGAATAATTTTCTGTAATAATGATTGACGTTGTTCAAATGGCATTTTAGTAACGTCAAGCATCTCACTTGTTGATTGATCTCTCATTGCAAGAACATCAAAAACCAAATATTTTACACTTTTCCATATGGAAGACTGAATTGATGATTTTCGTGACAGACCACCAATTGTTTCAAAATTTTGACGATTAATCCACAATTCACCATCCAGAATATAACCTTCAGGAAACTGCTCAAAAAAATCACGAGGCACATCAATTTTAATCCCACGGCACGTCACAAGTTTGCCTTTCTCTCCTAAATATATGGCTCTTACACCATCATATTTTTCTGACACCCAACATCCTTCAACATTGACCACATAATTGTTACGACTTCCACGTAAACTTTGAAAGAGTTTGACTTTCGGAGGTGATGCCATGATCCAATTCTAGATAAAATACATAAATTTTGGTAATTTTTTCTAAATAATTAAAAGTAATTTTATGGTATATATTATAGTAAAGTATGGGCTTAGGATTTAGTCACAATAGATTTGAGGAATTAGAAGAACATCGTCATGATCCAGAAAGAATCTTAGAAATTTTTAAATCGTTTGATACCAATGACACTGGTCTCTTAGAAGGCTATGAGGATAACAATTTCCAAGAAGGCCTGGTCCAATATTTGTATAAAACTCGATTCGAAGGTAAAAATCATCCAATTACTTTTAGTGATTTGCGTTTGTTTGTATTTCAATGTTTAAACAAAAATAGTGACGGAAAACTTAGCCAGGATGAAGTCTTGGATAATCTAAATAAAGTTTATGATGGAATCGATTTGTACTTAGAGCAAATCCAAAAGAAATAATTTATAAAATGACAAACATTTCTGTTTTCAAAGCACTTCCACCTGTTAACGAACCATCCACGTTTCTAACCACCGATCACAACGTGATGGTACCAAATAATGGTACTTATAGTTCCACTGATAGTTATTTTACTACTCCATCTACCATGACATCTGGATCTCGAATTAGAAACCCTCATAAACCAAGGAGCATTTTGAAAAAATCATACCTTAAATCTGATTTAAACGTTGATGGACGTTTTTCGAAAAGCCATACAAGAGAAACTAAGCCATTTGAAGGAAATACTGTTCCACAAACATGTACTTATGGTCCAAAAGTTTATTCTAAAAATCCAAAGAACAAACGGAAATTGCCATTTGAAAAAACGTTTAACTCAATGATGGACAACTTTCAAAGTAATTGTAAACACTTGTTTAGTAGTAAGAAATAACTTATTTGAGAGAGTTGAACTTGCTCGCTGATAGTTATATAATTCGTTTAATCACCACTCACTCTTGTAATATTCTAAAACGTTGGAAATAATAGTCAAGTTTAGGTATGAACTGAACCGAGAGCGTCTTTCAGACTCAATGCAACTTCTGCGGCGCCGAAAGAAATAAGTTTCTAACCAATCTCTTAATCTGTAGAATCACGTATGGAAACGACATATTCTAATATTTCTTTAAATGATATTCGTCCGAAAAACGTATTCGAGTTCTTCTCTTTTAACAGGTTAACAGCAGCGTCCACTGACAGATTTCGATTTATATATAATAAGTAACACGCTATTACTGTTGGAGATCTAGATTGACCGGCACCACAATGGACTAAAACTTTTTTGCCACTTTTTAGTCTATTATCAATTGTCTTTACAATTGATAGGATAGATGATTTCAATTTCGGGATTTCATTTTTGAAATCTTTGTCCCACACTCCAACTCTGATATTTTCAGAGTCTATATTGAAAAAAGAAATATCAAGTGTACAGTTGATATGTTTCTGCAGTACGGGCAATATCTATATCTCCTAACCATAAGTTATGTATAATTTCAGTCATCAATTATACCATCATTAATTGAAATACTCCTAAAATATGATTTAGGAGTAAGAACAGTCAAATAGTATTATTGACCAGGTTATTTGAACTTGTGACTTAGACGTTATTTATATCTAATCATATTAGATATAAATAATGACAAACGACCCAAGACAACAGTTTTTCGAAAACAATCGCCAAAGTATTCTTCGTTTACTAGAAAGAAATACATTGCCTGTAACGATACAAAATATCGAGACAGAAACTGTGTCTAATAGCTCAGAAAGCATATATAGTGTTGATTCAATCAGTAATACACCTAATAGTTCATTTGTTTTGGTGCCAATTATTAGAAACAATCGTTCAACTCAAAGTGAAATCGATAAGATACCACAATTTACTTATCAAAATACTATTGATTGTCCAATTTGTCATAGTGTCATTAATAATGGAGATAAACTTGCTCTCTTGAAATGTGAACATTACTTTCATCATGCATGTCTGACAAAGTGGTTACTCCGTTATAATAGTAATTGCCCTTACTGTCGTAAAAGAGTCTAGTTTTCTCTTAATTCGGTAATAGCTTGTTTATAAAACTGAATTCGGTCAGTCCTTTCAGGTGCAATATCAGAAGTTAAAATCTCCTTACCTTTGTCTATATAGTATTGTCTTTCGGGATCACCCATTTTTGAAGTATCCAGAATCAATAGTAAACCACGTAGACCTAAAGCCTTTACTTCATCTAAAACTTCTCGTGGCGTACGACTGATTGTTGTCTCTATCTCTACGACAGTATCGTCATCTGTTATCGTTTCTTCTAGTCGTTCTCGTTTCAGCTCTTTTGTAATAATAGATTCAGGTGCTATTGGGTCAATGTATATATATTTGCCTCGTAATAAGTTTTCTTCTCGTTCTTCAGGTCTGAAATATTTTACACCGATAATAGATAAAATGTCCTCTTCTGATACCGTTGGAATCCTATTACCATCACGATAATAAAGACCATATTCATTCAATTTATAACCCAATTGGATAGCTCGATGACGTGTAACCACATTAAAAAATTTACTACCTGTAAAATACAGACAGGCTGCTGCATAACTCTCAGTGGGTGTCAAAAGAAAATCGATTCTTCTTGAAATAGGTGTGGAACCTGAACCAGGTAAATGAGCAATCATTAGTACTTTACTCTTACCATGTGAAAGAATACTATCTATGGCACCAGCCTCTTGCATTAGAGCCAATAAGCGATCTAACAAATCACTAGCATGAGTATCACGAGTAGTAATTAGATCGGGATGACGAAAGAGCACATCAATATCACCAGAATCGGGACGTCCGCGACGGTAACTTCCAACAACCAAATGGGATGCCTGTGAATCAACCAAATAAAGGAGATCTTTGAACCACTGGTCAAATCGAGAAATTTCTTCACGAGGAATTCGTAATCTAATATCCCAGAAATGTTTCAAACCACTTAATTGAGCCCGAGTTAAAGTGACTTGTCCACTATTTACACCATCAACTAATTCATCAATCGATTTCACTCCGTGATCATGATAGAGTTTGTAAGCGGTTTTAGCTCCAATACCGGAAATTTTCGATAGAGTATCAATAGCTTCAAGTTCTTCACGTTTCTCCTCAAACTCTTTTAAGGTTCCAGTCTGAAAAATTTCCTCAATACGGCCATAAATAGACCCCTTTCCAATACCTTTCACCCCTTTAACTTGACTTGGATGAGTAATTACAAAACCAAGACCACGAACCGTTTCAACCGCATCTTTAAGAGCTTTCTTACGAAAACGATCCTCAGCCGCTTCACCCAAAATACTTAAAATGTGAACTATTTTCTGGTTTAAATCCATTTCCGATCGCACGGGCTCTTCTTCCATTTCCTCCAGGCTCAGTTCACTCGTATCAGTACTAGTTAATAGATATGTGATTTGCTGTCCAGGGTAAGCGATTTCATATAATAATTTTACTTCTTCTTGGTGAAATTCAGGATTGGTTTCAAGAACCATAGGTACACGTTGATCTCTGGCCCATATAACTAATTGATCAAGGATTTGGGTTCCAGGCAAGAAAATAGTTCCTGTTCCTAAATTTGCATGGCGATCAACCCTGGAATGAAATGGCGTTTGGCTGTCATTCAAATGAATCAATTTGATGGGACATGGTGTCTGCGTCAATTCAGGGCGAGCCAGAAAAGTCTCAATCCGATTACCAGCACTAAATAAATGACAAGTATCAGCGCATAAACCGAAATTAGGATACTTTCGAAAATATTGATAAACAGCAAAAAATTGGTCAAGATCTACAAACATTTCACTACCTTGACCAGCAGGTGTTTCAAGGAGAATTTGAATATGAAGAGGACAACTTTTCATAATCATTTCCAGGTTATGATAAAAATGCGTCATTGCATCTTCGATTGACAACTGATTTGATTTACCAACATGAAAAACTACTTGGATGGTCTTACCAGGAGGTACCAATTCGTTAGCCATTAATATTTGCTCAGTCATTATTTCAATAGAACGCTTGCCTTGACCTGAATGTCCAGCTTGAGCTAGATTAATAGTATATGGAGCATGAATTACTAACTCTTTGTCTGTTCTAACCAAGAAATCGCGAATTTCTTGTCTTCTAGTAGATGGTGGCGGTGTTAAGACCATAATTTGGTTTATGAGAAAAGGACTTAAATAAAGCCCTTCTAAACTACTATGCCCGCCTATTGGCAATACAGGTGTTTGTTCAGACATATATATATATATTATTAATCTATCTGGGATTAAACTAATGTTTTTTAGAAATTTAATCGATTTTTCTGTCCAATATCTCAGCAAAGAAATTATTTAAAAGTCGGTCGATTGTCTATCAAATAATTCTTAGATAAAGCTTATCATCAGATAAAGTTTGCCTAAAAATTTAAATACATATTCTATCTGTTGGTGATTCACATAGAATGCACCTCGGTCCCACCACACTCAATCAAATAACGGAGCTCTTTGACACAATCTTTGTTATGTAAATAAATACCATAACTACAGACAGAGCCATAGTCACCACCTATATCAACATCAGTTCCATCAGCATCCAAAATAGCTAAGTGTTTTTGTTTGCCTAGATAATCAAAAAGACACTTGGCCATATATAAAACATACTTACTGGGAACGCTTTGTTTGGTTCGCCAGTCTTGCTGTAAAGCCATTTCTAGATCTTTGATCAATTCAAGGGCACATTCTAAAAAACTGATTAACTCTTTACATTCTACGTCTTCAGAGTATCGGCAGGTTGAATGGCTGAGATGCTGAATAATAAATTGATAATGACTGCGAAGACAACACAATTGTTTTTGAAGAGTACTAATCGTAATTATCTCGTAATTTTCAATATCGAAAATCGAACTCAATTTGAAATCTTCAAACATCTATATATTATTATGATTCTATTTTAGAGTTTTCAGATGATATTTAGAAACTGTTGTGACATTTTTCATTCTATTTGTGAGCGAAACGAACTAGCGCTACGCGCTATTTTTTAATATCGATACAGAGGCAAATTCACACTCAACGTATTTTGATAATAACCGCCTTCATAATTATTAACAGCGCGACCTTCCACTAAAACCTCGACATCTAAATGTTTTAATCTTTCTTTTACTGCACTTGCCACACGATGAATTAGACTTAAAAGAAAAATATCTTCAGCCTTTACCGAAAAAACATAGCGATATTGGGTCGGACTTTTGGTAAAATCTTCTAGAAATAACCCAATAATATGTTCAACTGTTTTTTTAATAAATAATTTGGCTAATTTGGACCTACCGTTACTTCTCAACTGTAAAATAGAACCAATTTCGTCAACTAGCTCATCAGATTCATTCTTCCCCTTATCACAACTTACAGAGTGTTCTGCGGTCAAATCATTACTATTTATACCGTTGTCTATCGTATTTACTTTAATAGGAAAGAAATGCTGATTAGAACAACCACAAGACTCGGATTTCCCATCCACTAATACATAATTATCAATCATCAACGTAGAATCCAATTCTTCACCACAAAGCATACATTCTTGCATAGTTTTAGAACAGTTATTACAAAAGGAATGACCACATAGGATACTAAGTAATGGATAACCGTTATCCAGACATTTAGGACACTTAAATGTAGTCATTACGATTTTGAGAAGAGACCCACTCTATATTTTAAAAACTTGAAAGTTTCTAAGTAGTAATACTTAAAGAATAGTTTTAGATTGAAATATTATATATAAGGATGAGCACTTTCAACAAAATTACTAAGCTATTAAGACCCTATGACGTTATTAAACTGAAATCAATCGACTATCCAGTCGCAGAGGATAGTTTTTATGGGTCCATTTTAATTAACTTTGTTCCTGATTTTCTGTACTATCCCAACCATCGCGAAATTGTTTCCAACTTTAGAAAAATACTATCTAATACACTCACCCCCGAAACCATTGAAATATTAGGCAGTCTTTCACCCAACGATATTCAAAAGAGCTATCATAATGGATCACTTACTCAACAGAAATCGACTGAACTTCTACAAAACGACAGCCAACCTCTTTTTTATGAATGGTTTCGCACCACTATATCAAGTGGAGAAACGGGTAAATTGGAGATTGAATTAGTAGGTCACCTTCTCCAAAACGACGGTTTCAAAATTCTCAGTGATGTAGTTGTACCATATAGGTTAATTATTCACCGACCACCTTCTAATTTGAATTTGATCATTCTGGGAACTGATCAGGTTTTTAAAGAACCTTTTTTACCAATCCAAAACGAATTACCTCTAACAGTTGTTGCAAGTACCAATTATAAAGATTTTTCCGGTATCAAATATACTGATAACCTAAATCTTACATATGGTATATGGGAACCTAATCTAAATGCTACTAAAGGGCTAGTCTCTGTCTATCAAAAAGCTACACAACAACCGCATTCTCAAATAAAAGATAAACAACAAAAGTCATTGAAAGTAGAAAAATCACAAGGGATAACAGATAAACCAAAACAACCTGAAAGCGAATCAGAAGAATCATTAGAAATAACCCCTGAAGTCGATGATGTTGATGTTGATGATGTTGATGTTGATGATGTTGATGATGTTGATGTTGATGATGTTGATGATGTTGATGATGTTGATGAAGTCGATGATGTTGATGTTGATGATGTTGATGTTGATGATGTTGATGATGTTGATGATGTTGATGATGTTGATGATGTTGATGATGTTGATGAAGTTGATGAAGTTGGTGAAGTTGATGAAGTCGAAGAATATGAATATACCACAATGAATGATACTTTAGGTGAATTGGTTGATGCATTTGGCGATTGGGATGAAGTCGAATTGGATTTGGTCCTAACTAGCAAACAAGATATTGAACGGCTGAATAAAGATTTATCTACACAAAACCTTAAAAAAGTATTACGAGATCGTAAGGTTTTAATACAAGCGGCTGAAGATATCACTAATAAACAAATCGGAGAAGATGCGTCAGTTAATTCAATACTTCAACTAGTAAAAGTGGCTCGCCGGCATTTTTAAGAGAGTATTGGGCCTCATAGTCAATGTTACCTCAAAGATTGATAATATAAGTATCAGTATATGATGATGTTTAAGTTTATTTTGTGTATTTGGTAAATTTAGTTAGAGGTGGTGATAGTTGCCTTTGTTTTTTGAACTTTCGCCAGAAATTCATTATCATTTAATTTAGTATTGGCAAAATATTTACTACGAATCAAAAAAGCCATCATTTCTGTCAATTTATCAAAATTTGATACTAATTCATCTAGTTGGTCAGTCAAAATATTATAAAGGAAAAAATGATATTGACCGTGTAATTCTTTTGGTTTAGTCGCTAGAAACAAATACGTATAAATGGCTAATTGTAAATAATGTTCAGTTTGAAGTCGTTCGACACATTTAAACTCGTAAATGTTTTGGTCACTAATTAGATCAAGAAAACCTACTATATGCCGATTATTTAATTCGGGACGTCCATGAAGTTCCACTTGTTTTTCATATTGAGCCGTTTTCGAAATACCAAGACTAGTTAACCGGTCTTTACACAGTTTTAATTGGTCTCTCGTCATCCAATTATAATTGGTAATCTGACGGAGTTTAAAAAGATAGCCACTAGTAAAACTATTCCAATGGTTAGCAATTTTCAAGAGTTTGGCAACCGTCAAACCATTACCTTTACCACTATCCAAAATCAGAGACTCTGGTATAGCCATTTGCTTATTTCCGTCTAATAAACAAGAGACTGCCGTTCCACCTGAATTGGATGGTGACTTAAAGATATTACTTTGACGTAAACTTTCTTCTCTGTATATAGACATAGTTTTACGATTTAAATACTCAAAATAAGCTGGTATGGCCGTGCCATTAATATCACTGACATTCTCAAAACCAGAAGGAGTTGATACAACATGAGGAATATTAATCTTTTGCCCTATTTTTCTAACTGGTTTAATCGCAAAAAAATTATTGACATTACTTATTACATCTAGAGGTAAGTGACGAATTAAATCGGTAACTGATGTTCTGATCAGTGGTCGAGGTCGATTAGTATTACTTGGTTTAACTGGCCTAGATGTAATGATATTGGTATAAGTTTTTAAACGATGTTTGGCTAAAAATGGTAAATAGTCATTTTGATAATGATGAAAGATAGAAAGATGTTCGAGACTTCGAGTCAGTGCAACATAAATTTCATTAGGACACTGATTAGGATCAAGGTTCTGTCCATAAAATTTAAAATAACTCTCGTCAAAGTTAAAGACCATAACCACTGGTCTTTCTAATCCTTTGACTTGATGAAAACTACTAAACACAACCTTTCCACTAATGACCTTTTCATCAATCTTTTCATCGTCAGAAAAAGGCACAAAGACTGGAACCTCATCCTTCGTCATACGATTAGCTAATTGTCGCGCCGGACTGGCTGCTGATCGAATTGATGGTGCCAAAATAAAAAAATCTTCGGGACGATAACCTAAACTTTGGTAATATTCAAATTCACGCCACACTGTACTATTTTTTGGTCTAGTTGATATTGTACCTGTTTTTTTATTGGGCAAGTTATCACAAAAAGAATCACAAATAATATATCTTGGTAGATTTCCAGTTGATTTGGCACCGACCAAACGTTGATATCTGAGACAGCAATTATTAATAAAATTACTGATTTCGGTACTAACACGAAAACTAGTTGATAGTTTGGCTAAGTGCCATGGTGTTTGATTAAAGTTAAAATGATAATTAGCCAAGGTGATCATCCTTGGATCAGCATCTTGAAACCCATAAATACTTTGGTATTTGTCACCTACAATACAAAGTCTAGTACCCTTTTCAATATGTAATGGATTACTATAGTAGAGTAAGACCACTAATTTATAATAAAGAGGGGTCAGATCTTGGGCTTCATCAATAATAATTAGATCATAATAGGGCATTTTCTTGGGAATTTTGCTGATGTCCAAGGATTTTTTGAGTTCTTGGTCAGTATAAGCATTTGGGTTGAGATATTTAACAGCAAAACTGTGGTAACTATGAATTTCTAGGTTATTAAGACCTAGTTGAATGGCTTTATAGCGGGTTTCTTCTTTTAGTCTGGCATTGTAGGTCAGAAGAAGAATTTCAAGAGTTTCAAATTGCTGGGCTAAGTGTAAATTGAGCGTGGTTTTGCCACTACCAGCTACACTATCAACAATTAGATTATTGTTTTCCAATGAATTGATTATTTCCCATTGTTCTGGTGAAGGTTCCGGTAAAGTGGTCATAATTAACTAATTAATAGAAAATAGATGTTAGATAAGTTGAAATAATCAATCAAATTTTTATCAGAGCGGGGATTCCAATATTGATCTGGAATAATGATGATAGAACAGTGGAGGTTCAGACCACACTCTTATTTATCTTCCCTATTATAGGTAATTTCGGCAAAATTCGGTAAATGTCAAAATTTATTTTTCGATTTGGGATTTTTTTTGAATTTTCGTAGGATTTCGGTAATTTTTACTTGTACTTTTCATGTACTTTCCCTTGAGTTAGAATATACTTTTTTGAATTTGTTGAATGTGGGTACTAATTTAGGGCTGGTTTGCCTAAAAATC
>Ga0180437_10008163_pt1 | contig 13374 bp, 8 predicted proteins | sample SS_ome_4_FD_132410 | JGI IMG/M metagenome (GOLD analysis project Ga0180437, IMG submission 132410) | Hypersaline lake sediment archaeal communities from the Salton Sea, California, USA - SS_3_D_1 metaG | ecosystem: Environmental > Aquatic > Non-marine Saline and Alkaline > Hypersaline > Sediment...
CGTGAAGATGACGCTAGGAATGTTCATGATTTCCTACGCGATTCAAACCTGATTGATTTGAACGACTCGGCGGTAATCCACAAGGACCAGAACGGTAAAATTCATATTAAAAATTAGACTTATATGGGCAAAAGGGTGGGCACGATTGGCGGAGGCTTACTGGGCTTGTTGATCGGAGCATTAGCAGGTAGTTTACTGGGCAAAAAAGTCTCTCCGGAAATTGATAAAGGATTTGTAGAAGACGTATCCGAACAACTTTCTCCAGGCTCGTCAGCAATTTTTATCATCGTACGAGAAGATACACCTGATAATGCATTAGAAACGATGAAGCAGTACAACGGAAAGCTGTACTACACTTCACTGCCTAAAGAAACCAAAGCGCAGCTCAGACAGGCTATGTCGGGTTTGGGTGACGAATCGTTGGATGAATTAGAAATCCCCGATCAGGAACAATCCAGCAGCTTACCCTAATACTGCCCGCCTTATCGAACCAGAAAATATAAATTCTATGATCCAAAACTTAAATTATAGGATTCAGAAAAAAGCCAGGATAGTTGCATCCTTTTCGACTTTATTGGAATTTTAAACCAATTAGCAAGTAAAATTTTTTGCCTGACCTTTTGGTAAAATTAAAATAGACAAATAATTCTATGCTGCTGTTAGCGTATGCATGCTCAATAAAAGGAAAAATTAATGTCCCCTATGAATAACCGCAATCCCGGTACACCGCTGGATCTTGACTGGGTAATGGGCGCCCGTATCAACCGCAGCGCGGTCGAACGGCGCACTGCAACGCTTCCGGGACGCCGCTCGATCAAGAAAGAATGGCAAGCGGCTTGGCTGCTGCGCGCCATCACCTGCATTGACCTGACCACCCTGGCGGGTGATGACACACCCGGCAGGATAAAACGGCTGTGCGCAAAAGCCAGGTACCCAGTTCGCCCGGACATGTTAGCAGCGCTGGGCGCTGCCGATCTGCAGGTTACAGTCGGCGCAGTTTGTGTTTACCCGAGTCGTGTCAGAGATGCGGTAGAAGCGCTGAAAGGATCGGATATCCCTGTGGCGTCTGTCGCGACCGGTTTTCCTGCTGGTCAGACGCCGCTTCCCCAGCGCATCGCTGAGATCGAACAGGCTGTCGAAGCCGGGGCACGCGAGGTCGACACGGTCATCAACCGCACCCTGGTCCTCACTGGTGATTGGGATGCTTTATATGACGAGATAAAACAATTCCGCGCCACCTGCGGCGATTCTGCCCACATGAAGACCATCCTGGCAACAGGCGATCTCGGCACGCTGAAGCAGGTCTACCAGGCCAGCCTGGTCGCAATGATGGCGGGATCGGATTTTATTAAAACCTCCACTGGAAAAGAGAGTGTGAATGCTACACTGGAATTTGGGCTGGTGATGACGCGCGCCATACGGGAGTACAAAAACCGCACAGGATACAAAGTCGGTTTCAAACCAGCCGGAGGCATCAGCAGCGCAAAAAGCGTGCTTGCCTGGCAGGCTCTTATGCGGGAAGAATTGGGAATCGAATGGACCATGCCAGACCTGTTCCGCATCGGCGCCAGCGGCTTATTAACGGATATTGAACGCCAGCTTTATCACTATATTACTGGACACTACGCTGCCCGCCATCACATGCCGATGGGCTAAATTTCAAATACGATAAATGGAGAAAGACATGAGTTTACCAGAGGTCTTCGTATCAATGGATTACGGTCCAGCCCCTGAATCACCAGCCGCTGCCGATGCCTGGTTGGACGAGCACGGTAGAAATTTCGGGCTTTTTATCAACAACAAATGGGTCTCCAGCGAAGGCACAGGCACCTATCCCAGCTATAATCCGGCCACCGGTGAAAAGCTGGCTGACACCGCCCAGGCTGGGCAGTCAGAGGTTGATGATGCGGTTGCTGCGGCACGCGCGGCGTTTAAATCATGGAGCCGGACGCCAGGCACCACGCGCGCTCGCTACCTGTATGCCATTGCCCGCAATATCCAGAAGCATACTCGTTTAATGGCTGTACTGGAGTCTATGGACAACGGCAAACCCATTCGCGAATCGCGCGACATCGATGTCCCCCTGCTCGCCAGGCACTTCTATTACCATGCCGGCTGGGCGCAGTTAATGGAAAGCGAACTCGCCGATTACCAGCCCGTCGGCGTCGTAGGGCAGATTATCCCCTGGAACTTCCCCTTACTTATGCTGGCCTGGAAGATCGCGCCAGCCATCGCCATGGGCAATACTGTCGTTCTCAAGCCCGCCTCTTATACCAGGTTGACCGCGCTGCTTTTTGCCGAGGTCGTGGCTGAAGCAGGTCTGCCCCCCGGCGTAGTAAACGTGATCACCGGCAGCAGTAAAGCCGGTTCCATGCTGGTCGAACACCCGGGCGTGGATAAGATCGCTTTCACAGGTTCAACCGACGTGGGGCGCATCTTGCGCCGCCAAACTGCCGGGTCCGGTAAAAAATTATCGCTCGAACTGGGCGGGAAATCTCCTTTCATTGTTTTCGAAGACGCTGACCTCGACAGCGCTGTGGAAGGTGTGGTGGACGCTATCTGGTTCAACCAAGGCCAGGTGTGCTGCGCCGGTTCGCGCCTGTTGCTGCAGGAAAATGTCGCCGAAAGTTTTCTTTCGAAGCTCAAGGTCCGCATGGGGAAAATGCGCGTCGGCGATCCGCTCGATAAGTGCATCGATATGGGAGCCATTGTTGACCAAACGCAGTGGGACACCGTCGACGGTTGGGTCAAGACCGGCGTGGAAGAAGGCGGAGAGTTATTCCAGCCTGATATCGAATTGCCCGATCGCGGACTTTTCTACAAACCCACGCTCATTTCAAACGTTGAACCAGCCGCGGAAGTGGTGCAGGAAGAGATTTTTGGACCTGTGCTGGTCTCGCTCACCTTCCGCACTCCTTCGGAGGCAATTGCCCTGGCTAACAACACCCGCTACGGGCTGGCGGCTAGCGTGTGGAGCGATAACATAAACCTGGCTCTGGATGTCGCCAGCAAGGTAAAAGCTGGATCGCTGTGGGTGAACTGCACCAACCTATTCGACGCCGCATCCGGCTTTGGCGGATACCGCGAGAGCGGTTACGGGCGCGAAGGCGGTAAAGAAGGTTTGTTTGAATATCTGCGCCCCGCCTGGCAGGCGCGGCCTCGACCGGATTTTGAGCGCCTTGAAGCAGGTGCAGCAGATTGGGGCGAGCACACACCTACTATTCCAACCCAACCGGTTGTAAACAAAAACGGTCTAAAAAAAGCCCCAAAAATCGACCGTACTCCCAAGATGTACATTGGCGGTAAACAGGCGCGGCCTGATGGAAATTACACACAAGCGGTCCTTGACCCTGATGGTGTAATGATTGGACAGGTTGGGGACGGCAACCGCAAAGATATCCGCAATGCAGTCGAAGCGGCCCACGCAGCCCATCTCGCCAAACCCGGATGGGCAATGCGCCACGGTCATAACCGGGCTCAGATTCTTTACTTTATCGGGGAGAACCTGCACGCCCGCCGGGACGAATTTGTAAAGCGTATCGTTTCAATGACCGGACGGTCAAATAAATCGGCTTCAGATGAAGTGGATTCAGCCATCCAGCGCCTGTTCACCTATGCTGCATGGGCTGACAAATACGGCGGCACCGTGCAGGAAACTACGCTGCGCGGCATCACCGTGGCAGTCAACGAACCGGTCGGCGTGCTGGGCATTGCCTGCCCGGAAGAATACCCACTATTAGGGTTCGTCTCCTTGATGGCTCCCGCCATCGCCCGCGGCAACACCGTCATTATGATCCCCAGCCAGCGTTTCCCGCTCAGTGCCACGGATTTCTACCAGGTATTGGACACCTCCGATGTACCCGCAGGTGTAGTCAATATTGTCACCGGCAACCGCGACCATCTGGTAAAAACCTTGATACAGCATGAAGATGTGGATTCAGTCTGGTATTTTGGTGACGCTGTTGGCAGCTATCATGTCGAATTCGAATCGGCAGCCAATATGAAACGCACCTGGGTCAACTACGGCATCCAGCGCGACTGGACGGACCCTATCCAGGGCGCCGGACATAAATTCCTGCACGAAGCCACTCAGGTTAAGAACATCTGGGTACCAACTGGCGAATAATACACCCCTAGAGTTAGGATCATTGCGAGCGAGCGGTTTTAGAGCTTAAATTTATGTAAGCTTCCCAAACTGAGCTTGAAGAAAATGAGATGGCTGATTATAAAGCGAGCGCGGCAATCTCCCCTACCGAATAAAAACAAATTCATCCCGTAGATCCTCACGCACTATTGACATCACCAAAACGTTATGCAATAATGATATTCCTTTTTCCTTTATTTAATAGCACCCGCCGGGGTATGACTGTCTTTTCTTCACCATTGAAAACAATAAAATAATAAATCTGTTTCCATATCAGGAGGTGGATAATGTTTCGATCACACACTTTATTTTTAGTCCTGATTGCGGTCCTGGTGATGATTGCTGGTTACGGATTCACCGCTGTCCCTGAAAATAACAGCACGGAAGAAGTCCTTTGCACACACTGCCCCAAACCTCCCCGCCCACCCATCGATGTCCACTACTCATATCACAAGAGTCCGCCCTGTGTTAACCATTACCACAGTGACTGCCAGTACGGGGCACACCCCAATTGCCATCAAGGCGTAAAGGTCAATTGGTGCGATAAGTGCGAGTACTACTCCCCCAAATACCAGTACCACCATCATGGACATTCCACGCATTGGCGCCACCCGCATTCCAACACAGTTTACTATGTGAAGTATCCCACCTCGAGTGTCCGGTACATCAACCGCAGACACCCTCTCGTAACTGGGAATTACTAGGATAAATTTTTATCCTGTTATAAATCTAAATATTTCTGAGGTGCAGCCTCAAAAAGGCTCAATTGTAGAAAACAAATTGGGAATAATGCCAGTTTAAGCATAAACAATCTATCCTTTTATCCCTCTCAAAGGGATAGAAAATGCTCATGCATATTGATTGCTACCTAAATAGATAGTAAGAAAGCACACAAATGCTCTCTGAGACAATTAATTAGAGAGCATTTGTTAATTAAGTAGTCAGTCACACAGAATATGATGGAATATCATTCTGAACAAAGTGAAGAATCTAGACTCTTCGCTCCGCTCAGAGAGACAACTAAGATTTTATTAATCCATCCAAATCACAGTGACTGACTACTAAGTAACTAGTCACTATATGATATGGAAAGGATTCCTCTTGAAACAATGAATTGTTTGCAGCAACTTCCAAATATCAACCCGGCAATCACGATACCTAAATGAGGATACTTGACTTTGATCTGCCATTCATATATCATTTAGTATATACATCATAAGTATGTCTAACCGCTGAACCCATCGCAGGCGGATTTTAGATCTCATAAGATCAGAAATATCACCATAATGCAAAAAAGCCGCTGACTTTTTGTCTGCGGTTTGTTTTTAATTAGAGTTCCTGGCCGCAAGTGTGAGAGCGGGTAATGAGAATTAATATGATAAGGAGGTAATTGATCATGAAATATTTGATTACAGCAGCACCCGGTCAACAAATGGTCCCCCCAAAAATGGGCGCAGCTCTGATGACTGCTGCAAAAGGTTGGTTGGAAGCCAAAATAGCGGATGGATCTTTTGATTCAGTCCACCTCTTCTTCGGTGGAGGCGGCTTTGCTATCGGAAATTCTGATTCTCATGAACAGATGCTGGAGGATATGCTTGAGTACCCGCTGTATCCATTCTTCGACTGGGAAATAAAACCCCTGCTCGAGTTGAACGAAAGCATGGAGAAGTACGCCAGATTTTATGAGAAATTAGCCAGTATGATGGACTAGGTGTGTTTCGTAACAGGTATACAAATTGAGCTTTTCCCCGCTCTCACAAAGCTATTGCCAAAAGGTAGATTCTCGCGTAATTCGCCCTTGGTTGCACGTTTTTAACCAACCACTGAATACTCGACAAACATTGGTTGACAGCATCAGGAACACCCGCCAGAATATTGTTGGATTGCATATCAAAATCCCTGAAAAACTTCTCCACCAGACCTCCATCCACCGACTTTTAGTATAATAAAAGCGACATCAAATTCTATATTGATAATGCTTTTGGATTCGACCTTAAAGCTAGTTCAAATAGGATATGCAGAAATATTGCTTTACACAATGGGGAAAAAATAAATCCAATATTGGAAAAAGCAGAAGGAGGTGGAGGAGCAAAGAACAAGGCGGTTTATTTGAATGGGAATATTTTAAAAGATATCGTTATTCATATGCAGCACAATTAATTTACAGAGGAGATAAACATGGAATATTTACAGGACCTTTTATCTGGCACGATTGGTCAGGGCGTATTGAATCTTCTAATAGCCCTGGTAATCCTGATCGTTGGTTGGATCGTAGCACGCATTATCGCGCGCATTGTGCGCAACTTATTAAGCCGCACCAATCTGGACAACCGGCTGGCTGATTCTCTCAGCGATCCCGAAAAGCGCCGGGAAATTAATGTCGAAGATACGATCGCCAAAATTACCTTTTGGGTAGTGATGCTGTTCGTGCTGACCGCATTCTTTGAGCAGCTCGGATTAGTGCGTATTGCGGCGCCTTTCTCGGAGTTCCTGGGGCAGCTTACGACTGTATACCTGCCGAGGCTTGCCGGCGCAGCTTTATTAGCATTGGTAGCCTGGCTAGCGGCAACTGTTTTCAGGTTCCTGGTCCAAAAAACTGTATCGCTTACCCGGCTTGATGAACGTATGTCCGAACACGGTGCGCTGGAAGAAGGCGAAAAAGTTACTTTCGGCGAATCGCTCGCCACTGCTGTTTTTTGGTTTGTTTTACTGCTCTTCCTACCCTCAATTCTGGCAGCCATGGGGATCAGTTCAATTGCAGCCCAGTTTGAGACCATATTTGACCAGATCTTTGCTTACATACCCAGCATACTGGCTGCCGCGGTTGTGTTTTTTATTGGTCTGTTTCTTGCGAGGGTGATACGCTTGATCACAGCTAATTTATTAAAGTCAATCGGGGTAGACAAGTTTGGAAACCAGGTAGGTTTGAAAGAGGAGCGGTCTCTTTCTGATTTGATCGCTTCATTGATATACATGTTCATCCTGCTGGTCGTTATTGCAGCAGCGCTGCGGGAATTAAATATTGCTGCCATCTCGGATCCGATGACCACATTCCTGGGGCAGATTATCAATGTGATACCTGGGTTAATCGGCGCGGCACTGTTGCTGGTCGCAACGTATGCCATTGGCCGGATCGTGGCGGACCTGGTCAAAGGGTTATTAGCGACTGTTGGTTTCGACAGCATTCCGGGTAAATTGGGGTTGAACTGGTCCGCGCAGAGCTCCCCATCGGACTGGGCAGGTCAATTTATCCTGATCCTGATTATGCTGTTCGCAGTTACGGCAGCATTTGAGCTTCTGGGATCTGAGTTTCTGGTCACCACCATGGACGTCTTTCTGCTCTTCTTGTGGCGAGTTTTCCTGGCTGCTGTTATCTTCGCTTTTGGCCTGTATTTCGCCAACCTCGCTTACAATATCATATTCAACACGGGGATCAATCAGGCTAACTTCATCGGAAGAGCAGCCCAGGCAGCCATCATTATTTTCACTGCTGCGATGGCGCTGCGAGAGATCGGCGTCGGTGAAGATATTATCAATCTGGCTTTTGGCATTTCGCTCGCAGCCGTCGCGCTTGCCTTCGCTCTCGCGTTCGGTTTAGGCAGCCAGAAAGTTGCTGAACGAGAGCTTGAAGGCGTGATAAAGTCTCTGAGAAGCCCTGAAGAAGGCGGATCAGGTGAAATGTCCCCGGATCAGGAATCTTGAATATTGGTTCAAAACAGATCTCACCCAACCAATAGACGCCGTTCTTAACGGTATCAGGAAAATTCTTAATTAAGATTCAGAGTGCCGCTGGCTGAAATTATGCATTAATGGATGCCGGCGGCATAATTCTGGAAATGGATGGCAGTCCAATTTTTGGAGCAAGGGCGTGGTACCCAAGCATCGTTGGCTATTCCCGGCAATGTTTGTCCTCACCTTTTTTAGATTTTCCGCTCTTTTATTTAATTTGATTTGTCAATAATTGAGTTTGCAGTGATAACCAAAAAAAACCTGTATCTAATTTCCACTTTTATAACCCTTCTCCTGGTAATTCTTGGCGCTGCACCTACAAAGGCTTTTTTGTCTAAGATCAGGGATATTGTAGAAAAAAGCCAGCCTGTTAAAATCGCGCTCCCAATCATCTCCAATAATTATGTTCCATCTTCTGATTGGTGGCGTCCCCCGCCAAACGCCGCCTGGCAGTGGCAGCTGTCTGACCAGCCCATTGATATGTCGTTCGATGTGGATATGTACGATATCGACATGTTCGAAAATAACGCGGGCGTGGTCGCCAATCTGCACGAACATGGTCACAAGGTGTTTTGTTATATCAGCGCAGGCAGTTGGGAAGATTGGCGCCCGGATAAGCACCTTTTCCCGGAGGAAGTTATCGGCACGAAATATGAAGGTTGGCCGGATGAAAAATGGCTTGACATCCGCCGGATAGATTTGCTCGCTCCCATCATGCAGGCGCGCTTGGACCAGTGCAAATCCAAAGGCTTCGATGGGGTCGAGCCCGACAATATCGATGGGTATACCAACGATACCGGATTCCCGCTGACTTACCACGACCAGCTGAATTACAACAAATGGCTGGCTGGCGAAGCCCACGCCCGCGGATTATCTATCGGGTTAAAGAACGACGGAGACCAGGTGGGTGATTTGCTGCCCTATTTTGACTGGGCGATGACAGAAGACTGCTATGTCGATGGTTTCTGTGACCAGATGAAACCTTTCATTAATTCCGGGAAGGCTGTTTTCGCGGCTGAATACACGGATGAAATAAGCGTTGACCGGTTCTTAAATAAAGTCTGTCCCCTGTCTGATTCAATCAAATTTAGTTTTATCCTGAAAGACCGCGACCTGGATGCCTGGGTAAAATTCTGCCCTTGAGGGTTGGGGGCATGATTGGGGGTGCGATCAGGAGCCTTTCAAGATCCACACTGTATATGGTCCAATTTGTTTAATTTCTAAATAATTCTCCCGGATATAATTGTCCAGGTCCTGGGCGCCAATTTGAGGTATGTTCTTCCGGAAATCCGCCTTTGCTTTTTCCAGCGTGCTGTCAGCGAATATGCGCTTTAACACCAGCACCTGCACCTCCTTTTCCTGCAGGTCGTTGATCATCTCCTGCTGGACTTTTGCTGTATCGCTGATCCCAGGGTGCAGTTCTTGGTAGCGTGTAGCGATGGGGCGATCCAGCAGGAACTGCACCATTGTATCCCCGATGATGATCACATCATGGCGGTTATTACCGACATAAATCTCCTGGTCCGCAGGCAGGTTTGCATCCAGGTATTCTTTCAGGATGCCCAGCTTCTCCGACTGGCGTTTGTTTAAACGAAATCCGGAGAATTTTCCCAGGTCTACTTCTACTCTCCCCCCCTGATAATCCTTCCACAAATCAAATCCTGGCTGCAGGATAAGCGCAGTAAACCATCCCAGAACCAGCACGGGCGCCAGCGCCTTCGTCAAAAAGCCTTTCCCCATTTTTAGATTAGGCAAAAAAAGTTCATACTGCATAATCCCGATCCAGGAGGCATACACGGACATGGATACGATATGCGTGTTAATCTGGATATGAGCCGCATAATAATGGAGCACAAACGCCAGCGTCAGCATAACGCCGCTTGAAAAGTAAAATACATTTCTCTTTCTAAGCGCCGCCGTGGTCCCGATCAACCCCAACAGGAATAATAAGAATGGAAGCGTGAAATTTACGTATCTGGCCAGGTAAAGGGCCAGGTCAAATCCCGATACAGCCAGGATGTGCCCGGGCAGCAGGCTGGGATATCCCTCTGGCCTGGCATATCGGAAATCAGTCAGCGGAAATATTACCAGGCTCTGGAGCATGTCCTTCCACGCGGCAAAAACGAAATACAACAGCGCCGGCATGACCATTAATGCCGCTCCAGCCAGGTAAAAAAGTACATTTCTCCATACTGCTTGCTCGCTTACGTGATTAAAATTTTTAGAGCCAAAATAATTCGCCGCCAAGCCGCCAGTTATCGCAATCCCGGTATAAATACCAACATCATGTTTGAATAAAACCAGGGCACCGGAAGCCAACCCGGCACAAAACAGGATCCTTGTTGAATTAGTTTTAAAGAACAGGAAGATGAAAAAAAACGTTAGGAAAATGAAGAAAATACCCGTTGGATACGAGCCAAGCCGTTGGTAGTAGCCTGTATTGTACATCGCTGCCAGGAATACTGCTGCGCTGCCTGCCGCTAACCATCTGTTCTCCGTCAACCCGCGCGCTGCCCAGTAGCAGGCGCTCACCCCGGCCGCGCTCACCATGGAGGCCGCCATCACTTCAACCATCAGGCTGCTGCCGAATATGCTGAAGATCACTGCCAGCGCGTAAAAGTGACCGGGAGCGTACATCGTCCAGAAATCCCGGTAGGGCATCTCACCATTGAGAACCCTTTCAGCGCCGACGGTGGACACGCCGTCCAACAGGTGCATACCCGAATTCTCCCCCAGGCTGTAGTCCCATCCGAGCGAAAACAACGAAAAAGCCAGTATAAAAATGACAATGGTGACCAGCAGGTCGAGTTTATTGTTCGGTAATAATTGTTCCGGGCTCATGGCAATAAAATATTATACATCTCCGCTTTCTACCAACCGCTGAAATGGATTAAAAAACTGCCTATGTTGACAACTTGAATTGCAATACATGATTGAAAATACATTTAAATAAATTATAATTAATTACCGTTTTCCCTGGGATGCAGGACCTATATAGTTAAAATTGCATCCTTTGTTTAACCTCCGACGCAACGCTTTCATCACACGGTGGGGTTTGAAGTAAATTGTGCCTTTAATACGAAAGCAGTCATCCAGTATCCGGACAGCTGAATATTCAATCTAAGGAGGTGGTGTTTATTGTTTTGAAAGCGCCTTTTAGCATATTCAATTTTCTATTTAATTACAACATAAAAGGAGAAAAAAAGTAACAGGCTTTTAAAGTTAACCTTCTTGTCTCTGTTAATCTTATTGTTGGTCAGCACAAATCAAGTTTTCGCCCAAAGTACCTTCTATGTGGATGACGATAACTGCCCAGGACCGGGCACCGGGACAGCGGCTGATCCTTTCTGCAGTGTTCAGTATGCGATAAACAGTGTTAGCGATGGGGACATTATCATAGTAAACCCTGGCACCTACGATGAGACCATAACAATACAGAAACCTATCACGCTCAGTGGGGTCGACAAAGCAGCCACATTCCTCACATTCACTGGATCCGCGGTAGAACAACAGGTTTTCCTGGGAACCAACACCGGTCTTGATCTGAATGGTCCGGTGACGATCGAAAACTTCACTTTGTTGAATGGTGGTAGCCTGACGGGGGACAATGATCTCATAAAATTCAGAGCAAGAGGTGTGGGCGGGCAGATCACAATTCAGGACAATATTTTCGATTGTGATGGCGATGGTTCACTAACGCCCGCAAAAGCGATCGAAGAAGCATATGAAGCGAGTAATTTTGCCATAACCGGTAATGAATTCAACAACTGCCGCTACGGAGTTTGGTTCAACGGCGCCCAAAATGGTGAAGTAAGCAGTAATGAATTCAATGCATCTACGAGCGGCAGTATAGGTATGGGCGGTAGTGCCAGTGGTGCTTTGGCACCTCATAATTTATCAATTTCAGGTAACACCATGGATTCTGGGACATATGGCCTGGTACTTGCTCAAAATATCCATGATATTACCTTCGAATGCAACTCGATATCCAATAATTCGTATACCGGGATTCTCACATGGGAATTTGGTCCTGAGGATTGGTCTAATGTCCATATTAACTATAATAACATCGAGGGAAATACGTCGGGTATTCAAGGATATTCGAGTCCAGCAGGTAATCCGAACATTGCAGTGGATGCACTTGAAAACTGGTGGGGGGCTGCCGATGGACCGGGTGGAAATGGTCCGGGGAGTGGGGACTCCGTTCTGCTAACAAACATCAGCTACAATCCTTGGCAGACAGCTGAAATTGGTGATGTTTGCCCGCCTGTTGCAGATGATGAAGGACCTGTGACCTATGATGTCGCTGCCGATCCCAACCCTGTTGCAGCAGGAACGGTTTCACAGGTGGCGGCTACCGTGGATGACAGCACCACTGGTGGTTCGAATATCGCCTCCGCTGTATACACCATATATGACAGTCTGGGTGGGATTGTAACCAGCGCTTCCATGTTGGACGGCTTTGACTCCCCGGTTGAAAATGTTTGGGCAGATTTCACTGCGCCTGCTTCAGCGGGTATTTACGACCTTTGTGTTTACGGTACGGATGAACCTGGCAATGTTGGCGCCGAGTCATGCGCCATGCTGGTCGTCTACGACCCCGACGGCGGATTTGTGACCGGCGGCGGCTGGATTGAATCCCCGCAGGGAGCTTTTATTGGATCCGAATTCACCGACTACAAGTGGGATCAGGATTTTGGGACAGATGTCAGCGGCTGGTTTGATGATGATGATTATTCAGGATACGGTTTTATCAACTGGCAAAGTGACAGCACTGCACTGGTGGAAGGGAAGCTCGATGCAGATGGAAAATATTATGGCCCATTCTCACGCTTCGATGGTTTCAGAGACGTTTGGCCGGGCACGTGGTATGCAGAAATCGATGTTTATATCGACCCGGAGATATTTAATCTGGGTGAGGGGTTTGATTACTCAGTAGCCGCAACTGGAGCGGATGGATCCCACCAACGCGACTATATTTTCCATGTCACAAAGGATACTTCAACAGGTAAATTGCTTGTTGCTGGATCAAATAACACAAATTTTGCTCCAAGAGAAGATTTGGATACATTGGCAAACAATCATGAGGTAACAACCGCGGGTTGGTACACGTTCCAACATAAATTCTATGACACAGGTGGCTTTCTTGCGGTTGATTTAAACCTGCTCGATTCAAATGGAATCACATTATTCACTGAAACTCGATCAGATCCTTCTGATACAATCCCAGATGAAGTGGGCGGCAACCGGTATTCATGGTTTACCCATGTGACAGTAGCTGGTGGGATCAAAGTGGATAATCATCAACTATATCAATTTTCAGCTTCTTACCCTGTAGGCAAAGCCAACTTCGGCTTTGTTGCCAAGTACAACAAAAAGACCGAACTCCCCCAGGGTAATACGGAGTTTGTCTTCCAGGCTGGAGAAATTAATTTCCACAGTTCATCTTATGACTGGCTGGTAGTGAACAAAAACGACAGCCGGGCTCAATTCAAAGGCGA
>Ga0180437_10008164_pt1 | contig 13373 bp, 11 predicted proteins | sample SS_ome_4_FD_132410 | JGI IMG/M metagenome (GOLD analysis project Ga0180437, IMG submission 132410) | Hypersaline lake sediment archaeal communities from the Salton Sea, California, USA - SS_3_D_1 metaG | ecosystem: Environmental > Aquatic > Non-marine Saline and Alkaline > Hypersaline >...
GGTTGATAAATATTGAACCCCCAACGGTGTAGCATCATGTTCTCGACTGTGAATAGAGTATTTAGATTGCTCCAAACATCACTGTTGTAATCAGCGAAAACCTCATAGATTGAAGTAGGTTGTGGATCAACTCCACTGATATCTACTGCACTCACTCCTGTAGTGGTAGGAAGATACAAGATTCTTTCCTCTTGGGAGAATCCAATTGCTTGCTCATAGAAACGATCTATTGCTTGGTCTATGATATCATCCATCTGTGTATCATGTAGGTCGGCAGTCTTGACAACTGGACTACCCAAACGACGGTGGATGTATTCCACTAACTCTGCTCTGGTAGTGATCTTAGACATATTGTTATCCTGTAAAAGTGTCCCTCACCATTATTTATGATAAGGGACACATGCATAGGGAGAAAAGTATCTTTATAATGATGCCTCAAGGTCAACGCACATCTTGATTAGCGTGTCCCTCTTTTCCTTCATCAACTTGTATTCTTTTCCACCGTTGCCATTATTGAGCAACCATGCTACCAATTGCTTCTTGTTCAATGCAGCGAAGTCAGTATCGGGTTTCTTTTCAACATCTTCCTCTTCTACGACTTCCTTTGCGACTTCCTCTGCGACTTCCTCTTCGGCATCTTCAGGTTCTTCTACCTCTTCTTCTGCTGCTTCTTCCTCTTCTTGAAGAAGTTCTTCTTCTGGTTCGTCATCCTCAATTTCGATCTCGACTTCTCTACCGTCACCTTCGTAACCAGCGAAAGGATCAAGTTTGTCTTGCTTCTTGAAGACTTCTTTATCCTCTTCAGTTACGACCTCTGACGCTTCTCTTTCGAAGATCTTACGGATAACCTTTACACCTTTCTTACTCTTCTTCTTTACGAGAGTAAGTGGTGCTGTTCCTTGGGCGTTCTTTACTTGGGTTGCTGGAACCTCAATGATCTCCCCAGGACGAACGACATAGGAGAAACATTCACCCATACTATTCCAGGTGATGCGTCTCTTATACGTTCCATTGTATCTAAGGCTTACGAACATATTACTCTCCCTTCTTCTCTTTCTTCTTTCTCTTTTCCTCTAAACTCTTTTTTCTTTTCTCTTCAAAAGTCTTGTAGACAACTCGCACGTCTCCGACGACTTCTGTTCTGACCTTTCGACCGTCACGAATTGGCAAAGCATTGACCCATTTAGTCTCTGTGTGGGAAGGTTCTTTCTTTGCTTTCTTCTTGGTCTTCTTTTTCTCAGTCTCTTTCTTGTACTTCTCTTTGCTTCCCTCTTCTTCAATTGCGTTGATATTTGTCGTGACCTTCTTAGCAACTACCGTTGGTGCGCCAACCTTTCCACCTTCTCCTGTGCGTTCCTCTTCAACCCCACCTTCCTTCTTCGCTTTCTCTCCAGCCTTTTCCATCTTAGCGAGTCTTCTGTAGTAGTCAGGCAACTCAGCCAGATGATCAAGTGCAATCTGTTTTGCTAGTTTGGGATCTTTGGTGTGTTCCATCTCAACTTTAATTCCCATTATTAACTCTTCAGGATGAACATCCTTTTCAGTCAGATCTTTTTTATCTGCCTCACCTGTAGTATCAGGACATTCTTCTGCCTCACCCATTGCTTCATTGAGTTGTAGTTGAGAGAGAAAATCATTGAGGATTGTAACATCTTCTTGAGTCTTGAAAGGATCGCTATCCTGAGTTCTCTCACGATCAAGTTGGTTGTTATTGAAAGTGGAGACAGCAGAATAAACAAGATCGTTTGTTGATGCTCTAGGTTTCTTGGTGACTTCTACCTTGTAGTTCTTGCCACCAGAATTCCAATCGAACGTCACAACATTCTCCGCACTTACATCTGCATTCTCAAACTTCTTGAATTCCTCTATCTCCTTCTCCGTGAAAGGGACTGCTTCCTTTTCTACTGCCTCATTGACTTGTTCATCAGTTTCCTTGATGAGTTTCTCAATATGTTCGGTGATGAGATTCTCTCTGGAATTCTCACCTTCCTTGATGTTTCCCATCTCAAGTTCTGCCTCAAAACGATCTCGCAATGCTATTGCTGCCTTTTGACGAATTGATCTTGGGAACTCTGCATCAGGATTCTTTGATCCTTTTCTTGCACCCATCTCTGTTAGTGCTTCAAATGCTTTCGCAGCAAGGTCACTATCGTAGACTCCTTCACGTCTCTTGCGCAGAAGGTTCTCCACGATTGTTTTGAATCTACCATCTTCTGCACCAAGGACAGGATCGTTGTCAATTACATTGAGAAGTTGCTTTACTCTACCGACAGGAAGTGGAGTGGTTTCTTCTTGCTTCACTACTTTCTGTTCCTGAGTCTCACCCTTCTCATCAGACTTAGGAAGGTCAAGTTTCTTTTCTTTTGGTTCCTTGTCTACAGGAAGACCTTCCGCTTGACCACCATCCCAATTGGTAGGCTTTTCTTTCTTCTTTTCATTTGGATCTCTGACAACATCTTCAGGATTTATCTTCTCTGCTTCAGGAATATCATCATCGTCTGGTCCCATTTCTTCTGGAGTATGCTTCTTTAGATCTTTGAGTGGAACAAATGAAGCGACTTCATCATAATCAATGGCGAGAAGAACACCTGTCATCTCTTCGCCGGATGGAACGAAGTCCACAACAAACCACTTCTTGTCGTCCCAAACCACAGGTTCACCGGCAACGAAATCATCTGCACCGTAATTCAATGCTCTGTTCTGGTTCATTAGTTCTCCCCAGGTATCTTGCTCACCTGGATGAGTCTTTCTTCTTTCAACTTTCAACTTTGGATTCTTTGCTGCTTCGATCATATACTCACGTTCCTCACGAATAATCTTCGTGATCTTGAAGTTCTTGTGTTTACTCTTTCTAACATCTTGTGAGAATTGATCGAGTTCTCTGTTGTTGAGGCGGAGGTTGTAGATCTGTTTATTGGTAAGAACACTATCGACTCTTACATCGTAGTTGGCTTCAAGTTCTTTCCAAGGCTCAAGATCTCCATCACTTGGTCCAACATACTTGACTTGTACGCTTGAGAATTGATAGTCATCCAGGGAAACCTTTTCGCCTGGATTTCCATTGAGAACTGCCTTGATTGAATCGCGGAGTTCTGGATCTTTCCTACTCTTAGGATCTCGCAACCAAGTCTTGTTTCCAGTACGGAACAAGTCCGCTGCAATTTCCTTTTTGAGTACCTGTTCTTTTCTGTATGGGAAAAGGTAATAGTGAACCTTGTCGTCCGTTACTTTGGTGACAATTACCATTGGAGGTTCTGTAGATGCACCCATGAAATATCTCTGGCTAGGTGCAAGATACAGACCATCGACGTTGTTATCAACATCGTTGTTTCTCAGTGGTTTTGCTTCGTCACCCCTCGCTTCTTGGAGATTACTTAGCGCATCTGTAAGGGAGTGTGCTTTCTTTTCCCTATCACGAGTATAGGGGTCAAACTTCTGCTTGACCCCTTTACTTCTAGATACACCACCCAAGAAGTCGGAAAGAGGTTCAATGGATTTCTTTACCACCTTCTCCTGGTAAGGAGTGTTTTCTAGTTCTGCCATTCTGAACCCTCTTCTATGTGATCCAAAGGTTTGGAAAAAGGATTACTTATCCTTCTTTTGACGAGACTTGCGAACGCGAGTCTTCGGCTTTTCTTCCTTCTTCTCTTCCTTTAGAACCTTCTTCTTTCCCCTGGTCTTCTTTGTGGTCTTCTCAGGGGTCTTCTCTTCATCACCGATTGCCTCTGTGATCATCTTGCTGATGAGACTGTCTAGGTTTTTCTCTTCCTTTACTTCTTCATCATCCTTTTTCTTATCCTTCTTTTCCTTCTCGTCATCCTTTTCTTCTTCTACCTCTTCCTCATCTTCATCACCCTCTTCATCTTCTTCATCTCCCTTCTCCTTTTCCATTTCTTCTTCTGGAACAGGAGGTTCTACTGCTTCCTCTTTCTCTTCAGGTTCTTCTTCTGGCTCTGCCTCTGTTTCTGGTTCTGCTTCGACTTCACCCTCTGGCTCTGCTTCTGCCTCTGGTTCCGCCTCTACTTCACCTTCCGGCTCTGCTTCAACTTCACCTTCAGGCTCGGCCTCTACTTCACCTTCTGGTTCTTCCTCTGGTGCCTCTGGCTCTGCAACAGGCATGACTGGACCTTGAGGGTTAATAACGGCAAACTTCTTACCGTTCTCGTCTGTATATTCTGAAGGACTTACCTTTTCAAATTCACCTTCGACACCTGACTCTGCTCCAAAAGTGAACTTGTCGCCCACTTCTAGATCTTCAAATGTCTTTACATCTTCTTCATCATCCTCTACGACTTCACCTTCCTCATCCCCTTCGGGTTCTTCTTCAGGTTCTACTTCACCTTCCTCTTCACCTTCTTCTGGTTCCGGTTCAGGTTCCTCTTCTGCCTCTGCATCTGCTTCCGCTTCTGCTTCGGCCTCATCCTCTTCGCCTTCCTCTTCATCCTCACCTTTACCCTCTTCTACTTCCTCTTCATCTTCACCATCTTCTGGCTCTTCTTCGGCCTCTGGTTCCTCTTCGGCCTCTTCTTCGCCTTCTTCCTCATCACCTTCCTCTTCCTCATCGTCTTTCTTTTCCTCTTCTACTTCCTCTTCATCATCCTTCTTTTCTTCCTTCTCTTCTTCAACTTCCTCTTCGTCTTCATCATCTTTCTTCTCTTCTACGAGATCTTTGAGGTCGATAGTTTCAAGGTCGAAGGACTCTTGGATGGTATCAATCAGAGTCTTTCTGATATCATCCATCTCTTCTTGGAGTTTTTGGAGTCTCTGTAAAATGGTTCGAAGCATTGTAAATCCCCTTATTCTTCTGATTTATCTTCCGGTTCTTCTTCCGGTTCTTCTTCCGGTTTCTCTTTTGATTCTTTCTCTTCCTCTGCCTTCTTCTGGATATCATCAGCACGGAAGAACACCGTCTCCCTGTCTAGTTTCTTTTCACCGATTGCTGCTTCGATCTTTCTTTTCAGAACAGATGCTTCGGCAAAGTTTCCCTGCTTTCTTGCTTCAAAGTATTTGATAACCCATTCTCTCAAAGACTCGTTGATCTCCAATTCCTTCTCAGTCTTCATGATCCTGCCTCGAAGTTGTCCAGGTTTCATCTTCTTTTTATCTTTCTCAGTGTCAACAGTTGCCGCAGCCAACTTTTCTTTTGGAGTCATCTTTGTCTCTTTGGTAGAATTTTCATCTTCTGGTTCCTCATCATCACCGGCAGACAAAACCTTTCCACCCTTGTCAACTTCTGACGCAACTGCTCTAGGAAGTCTCTTTTTTCTTCCTCTTGCATCAATCTCAACCACATCACCACCTGAAGTTCTAACAACTGCTTCCTTGAGTTTCTTTTGCTTCTCGGGAGTTTTATTCACGGAAATGTCTGCTATACTTACATTTTCACCCAAAAGAGTTCCCAACGCAAGCACAAGGTCAGAACATTCTTCTTGGAATGTGTCGATTTTATTGACCGTCTTGTTAAGGACTTTGAGCATATTGATTCCTTTTTATGTAAGATTCTATAATATTTAGCATTGGAATCTTGTAATAATCAGTTTTTCTTATAGTTTATAACTCTACTTCACCGGCACCTTCTTCACCACCGGCCTCTCCACCAGCACCACCTTCTCCACCAAGTTCACCACCTTCACCTTCCTCACCTTCTCCTGCTTTTGCTGCCATTTCTTCACGCAACCACTTCTCATTCTGAGCAATCTTTTCGTCAGACCATCCAAGTCCTTCCTTGAGAGCAGTCTTCTTAGCGAAGATTGGAGTCTCTGCGTCAACATTATTGGTGAAGTTTGCGAACCTAGTGAATTGTGCCTCAAGGACTTCTGCGTTTTTCATGTACGAGAAGTAACTTGGAGGTACTGCAACAACTTCAATATCATCCCAATGCATCTCATAGTGATCCCATATTCCCTTAACCTTAAGGTGGGTCACATAGATCTGTTTCACAATGTCAATAAACTTCTGCACGATCCAGTAGACATACTTCTCGAATTTGATTTCTTCTCTACTCATTCCAGGAACTTGTTCGAAAGTAGATTCCCCTGTCAATCTGGACATAGGAACCTTCATTGCTCTGTATAGTTTCTGTAGGAAGTAGTTCACATCATCGATCTCGCCAAGAGCGCCACCACTTGCAAGAGTCGTAACCTCTGTTCCCTTGCCTGTATTGTCCTTGACAAACCAATAGTCTTCCATTATATTCTTGACGTTCTGTGCTTGATCGACAGAGCCAGTGGTAGTATTGTATGTCAACTTCTTGCGATACTTATTGATGATCTTCTGGAGGTATTGTTCGGCTTTGTTCTTTGGTAGGTTTCCTGTTGCCACGTTGAAGATCAGTCTCTCTGGCGCTCTGCTGAGTCGATAGATAACCAAACTATCTTCGAGAGCATCCAGTTGTTTGTAAGGTTTTCTTGCTTCTTCGATGAAGGATCTGACCAAACGGAGAGTCTTTCCCTGACTCTGGTTCGGTAGGTACTGCCTTGCCCACGCAGGGCCAGAACCATTTACGAAATCATACTTGCCGGAATCTACATAGGCAAACTGCTTTGCATCTGCCAAAACTCTTACGGCAGCATCCCACGGATTCTTTACCACAAATCCTTGAACAGATCCTTGCGGATCATAAAATGGAACATACTCTTCTGAGAGAAGCATCTTAACACCACGAACACCGTTCAGTCTGAGATTCTTATCATCATTATCCATGAGAAGTTCAAGAGCAAGTTCTCCCATAAGAACATACTCATGGAACAATGTAGTGAAGTTCTTCTTATAATCCAGGACGGCATCGAAGATGTGTTTGAATTCTCTTTGGAGGTTCTCTCGAATGTTCTCGTTGTCGCTCAGTGCAGTCTTCTTGATCTTGAGGAATGCGTTTTCACCCTTCTCGTTTTCATTCAGCGCACTGTAGACAATCTCATCCAAACCCTGACTTACGAATCCATTGTTCTCCATCTCTCGATATTGCTGAGTTCTCATGTCCTTGCTATGCTCGGCCATAGATAGCCAAGTCATATAGTTCATGGAACCAAAACCAGCAACTCCAACAGATTCGTCAGTCATCAACTGCTGAAGACGTTGCTGGAAGTTTACATCGTATTCACCCTTGTCTGTTGGATCAATAGGTGCGGTAATGGAATCTGGAAGTTCCTCATCCCTTCTTCCAACTGAGAAGAAGTTATATCGGTTCCAGAGTTCTCGCCAACTGATTGCCATATTCTATCTCCCTACACTGTTCCTGTGGACAGGTTCGAAGGAGTCTTTTGTAGACTCTCTAACTTCATAAGTGCTTTCTCCCATCGTGACAGGAATTGCGAACTATGAGTGTGGAGGATTTGATCTAGATAGTCCAGTATCTTCAGACTATCGAAATCGTATCCGAGATATCTATTGTTGGTGATAGGACATGTCCTATCTGTTTTTTCCTCATATAGTTTTGTCAACTCCCACTTGCTTGCAGGAGAGACAATCAGGACAGAGTAGAACTTTGAATCGAACTTTGACCTGAGTTCAAGTGTTACAAGTTCAACACCATGAACCTCATTTACTATTGTTTCTGATTTCGATTCAATGTTGAATACGAATAAGTTGAACCAATTGTGGGACATGAAATTTGGATCAACAAATAAATCTTCATGCAAGATTTTGTGATCGGTGTAGTACCGCACTGATATAGTTCCATCATCTACGATTGCCTCAGTGTTCAAAGCATCTTTGTATTTCTTGAAGACTTCATTTGCCCCATTGATTACATTGATACGACAATGTTTCAACGTTTCATCTTCGTTAATTGTTCGGGCGATTTTTGTTGTCGTGTTTCTTATTCGTGTCCTTAGTGGCACCATCTTTTGATTCCTCTTTGACGCTTGGAGTTTTGTACCATGGGATATACTCAGGTTTCATTCCCATGAGAAGAAGTATAGCAATTGTCATAGGAAGCATGGCATAACGAATGAATGCCAGTATCGCTTCCTTCATGTATTGTTTGATAGTCTTTCCTGTTTCTTTTCGACCATCGAGATCATCTATGAGAGGTTTGATTGCTTCCTCTAATTCTCCGACCTTCTGTTTTACGTCATCTAGATTCTTCGCTTTCCTTATCTCTTCGATTGCCTTCTCAATATTTTCGATCCTGTCAACCATTCTCTTGACGCCTTGCTCACTACTTCCTTCATGTTTTGAGAAACTTATTTCCAGTTCTCGGATATTCTTTTCAAGACTTCCAATACGTTCAGGAATTGTTTCCATCAATCCTATGGTCTTGATCATCAACTCGTCCATGGATTGAGAAAGTCTGACTCTATCAGTATTGTGTTCTTGATCCGGCATGTGGTTTCCTAAGAAAGAGGTAGTACGGAAGGTGATGTGTCACCGTGGATACGCACCCTATGTTTCAAAGGACTACCCATGACAAATTGAGAAGTGTCAATGTCTATGACTCTGAACAATGCTTCGAACTCAACTTGTTCCGGAGTGTCTACTGCTAGACTTAGACCTGGGAGAGAATCTATTATGATCTTGTATCCAAGTTTCCTTGTTCTACTTTCGTCTGCATCTAGGAATTCTACGACGAAGATGCCTTGGAGATCTCTATCATCGAAGTTCTCATCAGGATTCTTACCACCAAATGTCCAATCATATTTCAAGTATGACCAATTCAGAAGAGATGTGTAATTCTGTAGGTAACGATCCAACAAGAATCTTACTGTGATTTGTCCTAACTCTCCATCTCCAACACCCATGTATTGTTCATTCTGATGTCCGAAGTATGTCATTCCTATCATGGGAATTGATGTCTCTGGAAGTTGAACACCACGGACAGATTCGTTGACTCGATCCGTCACGTAAGATTTCAGACCTCTGGACTCTGGATCTTGGTAATATCCAACTTGAGGTATCTTAAGAAAATACGCGAGAAACTGATTCCCGAAGAAAGGATTTGTTATTCCTTCCACTTCTACGTTTTGAATGTTCTTTGCTTCGGTCATTCGTGTCTCCGTAAAGGTGTTATCCACAATATATTTAGTTTGCAATTCAACCATTTCTGAGAAAAAGACTTGCTTTCTGGCTCTGTTGTGATATAATATAGGCACAATAAAAAAGGAGAATTCTTATGACCTACAGAATCATGTGTGATTTGGACGATGTTGTTTTCGATTTCGTCCCTTATTTCTTGAACTTCACCAATCAACTTTATGGTTACGCAGATAGACGAGAGGATGTAACAGATTGGGATTGGTGGGAGTGTCCAGGAATTTCTCTCACATTTGATCAATTTCTATATGGTATAGATCTCTTTACGAAATATGAATTGTGGTCAAGAATTCCTTTGTTCCCCGATGCCCTCCCAAACATTCTAGACTTGGTGAATAAAGGCGCAGAGATTCTTTTTGTTACAGACAGACCGGAAGGAACAGAAATACAAACTCTTGTGTCTCTAGCGACGAACAAGATCCCAATCAGTAGGAAGGATTTAATCTTCTGCAAAGCAAAAGAAAAAGCAAATCTATGCATTGAGCGTGAGATAAATATCGTTGTAGAAGACAAGTTTGAAACTGTCATAGAGTGTGCGAGACAGAGGATTCCAACAGTTTTGAAACTGTCATCTCACAATGCAAGACGGTGGGAGATGATGAAGTTATCTCCGGTGAACAATACCTTTCCGCAAATCTATCATGATGTTCGAAAAGACATGCACATATCCGAAGAGTGGTTAGCATACATCACAACGGTAAAAAACTTCAGAGAGTTCGCTAACATCGTTAGGGATAAACTATGCGCAGATACTCAAGGAGATTCGGAATAGAGTTTGAATTCGAATGTTCCTGGGAGAAGTTGCGTTATCATGCATCGAGAGCAATAAACAAAGTTTACGGAAAGCGAAAGTATTATTCCAAGAAAGACAAGTTTGCCTCAGACTTTCAACTCAATAAGTGGCATATCAAAGAAGAGAATTCTGGAGTAGCAGAACTTACCACACCTGTCTCTACTCTGAGAGACGTTCCTAGAATCTGCCAAGTCATAAGCAATTTCGAAGACAAGATCAAACCGGAAGATGATTGCGGTCTTCACGTTCATATTGACGTGCATGACCTCGATCAATATCATATCATGAGTGCTTGGCTACTGTCAGAGAAATCTATTATCCGATGCTTCCCTTTGACAAGAAGACGCAATGGATTCTGCGAGAAGATCATAGACAGGCCACAGATATCTCGAAGTCTTATCGCCAAGATTTTAGAAGATGAAACAGAATCAGCAAGTCATGGGGATGCAATAGATCTTACAGAATATGAGGAAAGAAAAACTGTCGAGATTAGATTGTGTGAAGGGACTACTGATACAGAATTGATACGTGCTTGGGTAACATTCTTGATCTATTGGGTAGACTTTGTGAAGAAAAAGAATCCTTCTCTTCTACCATGTGCCAAATGCAACTCGCTTGAGTTTGATGATCTACTTGATCAATTGAAACTGGACAAGAGAACACACATGGTTATGGAAGAGAGATATGAGAAGTATCATAAGAGTCCGTATTGGGTATAAGAAAGGGGGTCGCTCCAATAATGAACGACCCCTACTAAATTTGTTTCTTTGAGTTAGACTGCCGCCGCTGTCGCTTCTCCACCTTCCTTCTCTGCTGCTGCTGCCTCTGCTTGTTCTGGATTGGTTCCAACTGGAACTGCTTTCTGTGCTGCATTGGCGAGATTCAAAGTCTTGCCACGTTCAAGTGCTTCAACAATAGATCCAAGAATTGCATTGACGGAATCTCGAACCTTTTTATTTTCGGAAATCTTTGCTTGTAGTTTAGGATTCATGAGTTTCAATCCCTTGTTGAATCCCAACCACATTTCTTTGTAGGCACGTTGGAACTTATTTGCTTTCATCTGAGTTCCAGCAATACTTAGAACATCACCAACTCCCTTTCCAGCCTTTGCTGCCTTTGCTCCAGCCTTGACTCCAACACCAACATCTTTAGCAACACCAATGAATTTCTTTACTCCATCAAAGATACCTTCGTCAAACTCGTACTTCTTCATTTGTTCATTGAACCATTCTGTAAATTGTGCTTCTTCATCTACCTCTTCTTCATCATCCTTCTTCTCTTCTTCTACTTCTTCTTGTGCGCCTTCTCCAGATTCACCACCACCGATGCCTTCATCCTTGTCTACAACATCTTCTGTGTCTTCGGTTTTCTCTTCTTCATCGTCTTTTTTCTCTGCGCACTCCTTACCTTCCTTCTGTTCATCCATGAAGATCATTTCCAACTTGTTGGCAATCCACTCGTATGGATCTCCAGTCCTTGCCTTTTGCGTTCCGTAAGGCATACCCTCAATGAAATCAGAATCAAAGAGAATTTCATAGAGTTCATCGTCCAATTCTTCATCACCCATACCAACTGCCTTTGCTTTCTCAAGAAGTTCTGGTGGAAGTTGTTTGAGGATTTGAAGATCCTTCTGTGTTGGTTTTGGTGGAGTTTCTTCTGGAGTTCTGGCTTTAACTTGATAGCGAGAAAGTGGTCCTTTCGTCTCACTCATATCTTCGGATTCACATTTTCCCATGCCTCTGCCAGTTTTTGGTCCCTTTCCTTCAGGTCCAGGTTTCTTTACAGAACTTGATCCTTGATTGTTCCAAGTGAAAGGAAGAATACCAATCAGCTTATTGAATAGTTGAACACAATTTTTGTCATCATCATTGTATTCAAGCAACTTCAAAATCAATTCCCATTCTTCTTGAGCAAGAGGTTCTTCCAATTCTACACCTTGATCTTCTTTCATTTCTTCTGTATCTTCTGGAGGACACTTACCTAATCCTCTTCCTGTTCTTGGTCCTTTTCCTTCTGGACCTGTACCATCCATGTTTCTCTCTTGGAGAATCCTTAGTGCCTTATCTCTTGAATCTTCGGAATAATATTGTGATGGCATTGATACATCCTTTCTGTGAATATTCTAAGTCACTTATATTTATGCAGAAGACGATAAAAATCGCCATAAATACTTCCGGCGAACCTAAATAATAGGAAGACAATCACACCTGATATATCCTCCACGGAGAAGTAGATGCCCGAAGATAATGGTATGAGCGTTGAGAGTTTAGAACTACAGCGTCAAATGCTGAAGGAAACTCAGCGTTTGCGTGATGCTCTTGAACAGAGGCAACAAGTTCAAACAAGAGGGCAACCAAAACCTACAAGTTCCAAACCTATCGAAAACAAGAACAAGGTTGGTGAGAACCGAATGGGTCTGCCAACTCCGCTCCCTGTTGTTATCACTGACGAGAATTCAAGCGACAAGAAGAAGTTCCTAGATCTTATTGAAAGTCTTGAGAAGAGACAAGAAGAATCTATGAAGGCGATATCCAAGATGTCGTCTACCCAAGAGAAGACTTCTGAAGCAACTAAAACATCTGTCCAGGTTGGAATTGAAAGAATGAGAAGGGAGGACAGATTTGTTTCAGAGCAAAGAAGAATTGAGGATCAGAAAGAGAGATTGAGAAAGGATAGGGAACGTCTGCAAGATGAATTCGCTGACGAGCAAACTAAAAGACTTGATCAGATCATATCAAACACTCAGAAGAAACGAGAAGAGGGACTTCTTGCTAGGATCATACGAGCAAGACTTGAAGGTAAAGATATTGTCTCGGCAACCATGATTGGTATTGCTGGAAAGATCAAGGATGATATTGGAAACTATCTCAGAACAAGTGAAGTTCTCCAGGTAGTTCTGACTCGTCAGGGTAAAGCATTTGGTAAGATTGCTGAAGGTTTGAAAAGTGACGTTGAGAGTGAAGAGAGACTTAGATCTGAAATGAAGGATGAACAGAAACTTTGGCACGAGAAAACCAAAGGAATTTTCGAACGTAGTGAAGAACTTGCCAAGGAAGAGGCCAGAGCGCAAGAAGATTGGAGAAGATCAACAGAACGTCTCGGTGGACTCGGAAGTAGAGCGCCAACTGGACGCAAAGAACTTGACACGTTCACTGAAGAAGAGGAAGAGAAAACTGCAAGAGGGACGACAAGACTTCTAGATTCTATCTGGAGAGAGGGCGTAATCAGGAATAAGATCTTCCATCAATTGACAGATCCTAGAAGTGACAAGGCAATGAACGTTCGCCTTGTAAGTGTTAAGCAAGGTATCAGTCTCGGACCTGAGATGAAGAAGGAAGAGAAGAAAGGAGAAGGTCTTTTCGATTGGTTGTGGAAAGGATTTGGAAAGATCTTCAAAGGTCTTGGTGGAATGATCAAAGGTGTTGCGGGACTGTTCAAATCTCTGGCTCTAGGTCTTGGAGGACTTCTGACCAAACTTGGGGCCGGTCTTGGTGGTGGAGCAGTCACAGGTACAGTTGGTTTGCTAGGCGCTACTGCTGCTTTAGGGGCA
>Ga0180437_10008165_pt1 | contig 13371 bp, 7 predicted proteins | sample SS_ome_4_FD_132410 | JGI IMG/M metagenome (GOLD analysis project Ga0180437, IMG submission 132410) | Hypersaline lake sediment archaeal communities from the Salton Sea, California, USA - SS_3_D_1 metaG | ecosystem: Environmental > Aquatic > Non-marine Saline and Alkaline > Hypersaline > Sediment...
GTGAGTAATTCCTTCCCGCTGTCTTTGATCAATTCTAGATCCTCTTTTTGTTGCTTATTGATGGGGCCTTCTAACTGCATCAACAAAATTTCTGCAAAACTCATGATGGAATTGAGGGGGGTACGGAATTCATGGGACATGCTGGCGAGAAAATCAGACTTCAATTGATTGGCCCGGATGAGTTCTTTGGTTCGTTCATGTACCTTTAATTCCAGGTTTTCAGTGAGGTCCGAGAGCTCAGCATAGGCCTGGCTGAGTTTTTCATATAACTGAGCATTTTCCAGTGCAGTGGATGCCTGCTGAATGAAGGCAGTAAATGCGGGCAAATCTGTGGGAGAGAGCACGTTTGAACCCACAAAGAGCACACCCCACACCTGATCCCGGAGGAAGAGGGGAACCAGAATCATTTTTCTCCAGTCAATGGTATCGAGTACTGTGTGAATACCTTCCTGATTTTCCAGTTGTTCCAGCAGGTATTTCTGAACATCATCAATAAATATCCCCTGTTGCTGATCTATGAGATGGATAATTTCTGGGAAGTCTTCCAGAGGGATCTGAAACTTTTTCACATCGCAGTTCATTTTTTTCAGTATGTTAGAAAGTGATTCATCATCACTGGAAAACACTATTTTGAGAAATTTTCCATCGTCTGATAGGTTTGTTATGATGGTGTCCAGACCACATTCCATCATATGCTGGCCTAAAATGGTAATGATTTCCTTCTGGGTGGTGATTTTTTGAATACGATGTGAAGCTTTATTTAAAATTTCCAAAATACGCTGGGTGCGGCGGATTTCTGTGACATCTTCCCCGATTCCCACAATTCCCGAAATATGTCCCTCAATGTCTTTTAACAGGGCATTGTTCCAGCTGATCACTCTTTTCTCACCTGATTTCGTTTGGATAGCATTTTCACCATGAATGGAGAGGGTCTGCGTTTCACCGATCAGGTATTTGTATGCCCTGTCCTGTGCATATGAAGGTACAAACTGAGAGAACCAATCTTTTCCCAGCACCTCTTCCTTGGTATACTCAGTTATCCGTTCTGCAGCTTTATTGAAAAAAATGATTTTTCCAGTAGTATCTACACCTATAATGAGAGCATTGGCTGTTTCAATAATACTTTCAGAAAATTCCTTTTCCTGTTTCAATTCTTCTTCTGCCCGGATACGATCTTTTAATTCCTGTTGAATTACATTGTATAATTTTATATTATAGATAGCGAGACCAATTTGATTACAGATGTGTAGAATGAGATTCACATGATCCTGTGTGAAATACCCTTTCTCATGGGAGATCAAGGTGATCACTGCAGATACAGATTCTCCTGAGATGACGGGAGCACTGAGCAAGGAGTGCCATCCCTCCCGGACAGCTGAAGGTGAAATATTTTTTTTACTTTCACTGAGATCTTCAATCAGGATGGGTTCTCTTTTTTCTGCAACACATCCAGAGAGTCCTTCTCCAAAGGTGAATCCAGAGACATCTTTCAATATGTCATCAGAGATGCCCTGGTGAGTGAAGGGATTGAAGAGGGCTTTTTGGTCATCATAGATGTAGAGTAACCCACCATTTACGTCCAGAAGGGACATGGTCTCTCTCAGTGCGGTATGCAGCACCTCATCCAGATCGAAAAATTGGGTCACAGCAGTGGCTATAGTATTAATGGTGGCTAATTCTCTATTTCTCCGACTGATTTCTTTCACTGCATGTTCTCTTTCTGTTTCTACAGCAATATTATGGAGGGCATAGCCAATATCTGTGGCTATTTCACTGAATAGAGATACTTCTTCTTCATTTATCTGCAGGGATGAAGGAATTGCAGCAATGAGAATTCCATACATGTGCTTGCCAGATTCCAGCCGGGATACCAGGGTTTTAAATTTTTTTTCTTTTTTGCGAAGAATACAGCCATTACACTGAGAAATATCGTCGACAACTACCACCCCGGGTTCTGATAACACCTGTTGTGCGCAGGGAGGGAGAATTTTCCGGGTCACAAAGAGTTCTATATCTAAGGATACATGATCCATTCCAGAGTGAATATATTCTACTGGGATGTGTTCTTCATCTAAGAGAATGGTCCATACTTCACGGTAGCTCAATGATTCGGTGAGGCTGGTACAGATTCCCTGGAGGAGCTTTCTCTTATCCTTTTCTCGTACAATGAACTGGTCCACTGTCCTTAATGCTTTGAGAACCGAATTTAAATGTTCGATTCTGCGTTCCATCTGACTCTTGTGAAGCGCCATTTCTATGGTGGATTGCAGTTCTTTATCGCCAAATGGTTTGAGCAGGTATCCAAAGGGATCGGTAGTCTTTGCCCGATTCAGAGTCTTGGTGTCGGCATGAGCTGTGAGATATACCACAGGAATTTTATACTGATGACTGATCATGTCTGCAGTTTGAACTCCATCTTTCTTTCCCTTCAGCAGGATATCCATTAAAACGAGATCCGGATGATCAGTTTCTACTTTTTCCAGGGCTTTATCACTGGATGCTACTACCGAGGGGACTGCATATCCGAGATCCTTGAGTGTCTTGGCAATATCTTCTGCCACTATTGCCTCATCCTCCACCACCAGTATTTTTGTTTTCCCTTTTCCCATCACCCATCACCAAACATAATCCGGTACTGCGTACCGGAGGATCGATCCAGGGTCACTGTACCTTTCAATTGATTTTTTACCAGAATAGAGACCAGTCGTAATCCCAGACTTTGAGCTGTGGAAAGATCAATGGGAGAAGGAATCCCCACTCCATCATCTGAAACCTGTAACTCATATGTACCATTGTATTTCTGCAAGGATATACGTATTTTTCCCTTTTTTTTATGAGGAAAGGCATGTTTGAATGCATTTGAAATCAATTCGTTGATGATCAGTCCACAGGAGATTGTAGTATCGATATCCAGACACAGCTTCTCTATATCCACATCTATGGTAACATGCGCTGTTTTTTCTCCAAATGTGCGAATTATGTCCTTGACAAGGGTTTTCACATAACTGGCAAAGTCAATACTCGAAAAATCTTCTGATTGGTAGAGTTTTTCATGGACCAGAGCCATAGATCGGATTCTATTCTGACTTTCCTGTAATACAACAATAATTTCATCATCTCTTACCTGCCGGGACTGGAGATTGAGCAGGCTGGATATGATCTGCATGTTGTTTTTTACCCGATGATGAATTTCTTTGAGAAGAATTTCTTTTTCCAGGAGAGAAGCACGAATTTTTTCTTCTGCTTTTTTTTGTTCAGTTAAATCAAACCCGAAAATTGCCAGTTTTTCTATCTTTCCCTGGCTGTCAGAGATTGGATAGATGCTGTTGAGAGTGTACCTTCCATCCCGTACATCCTCAAACTGAACAGGAGTTCCAGTGGAAATGACCTTTTCAACCATTGATTTCCGATGTAAGGCAATGTCTGGGGGGAGGAGATCGAATCCGTATGTTCCCACAACATCTTTCATTGATATATTCATACGGCGACAGAATTCTTCATTAACAGAAATGATAGTGCCATCTAAATCCATGAGAAAAGCAGCCTCTGTCATGGCATTGAGGAGAGCTCTGGATGTTTTTTCACTTCTCTGCAACTCTTCAGCTGTTTTAATGCGTTGAATAGCAGTTCCCAGCTGCATGGTTGCTTTTTCCAGGAGAGCGACAGTTTTATAGGTAAGAATATGTGGTGGGGAATGAGCGATATGGAGAATTCCAATAGTGCGATCTTCGGCAGGAATGGGAATTAAAGCCATAGACTGATGATTATTTTCAATACAGATTTTTCCTCTATATTCATTCTCATGCTCATTTTCATTTATCTCTGTGAACTGTGATAATTCTTCTATAGCATTATTGGTGAAAAAGGATCCCATATCTGTAACAAAAGGAGAATGGGAGTTTATTGTTCCCTTAAAGATGTCAGAACAAATACATCTATGAGTCATCATACAGGTGTGAATATCATCATCTGTCTGCTCCGGAGAAAATCCGTTTTGTGCGCTGTGTACTAGTATTCCTTTGTCATTAAATATTCTAATACTTACTGCTTCACAGTCTGTTACCTTCTTTATGAGTGTAATGTATTCCTCCAGCAGTGGATTCATGCGCACATGCTTGTTGGCAGCTTCAAGAAAAAGATATGAGGTCTGCAGTTGTTTTTCTGTCCATTTACGGGCGCTTATGTCTCTTGCGATACTTAATATTGCTTTTTGCCCTTCAAATTCTATGAGACGGCCGCTGATCTCTATGGGGATGATTTTTCCTTCTTTTGTGATGTGGGCAGTTTCGAAAATACCATAGGTTTCCTGTATCACCTGATTGATTCGTTGAGGAATGAGACCTGCATATTCAGAGCTATCTATATCACTGAGAGACAACTTCAAAAATTCATCTATGGAATAACCCATTCGTTCTATAGCCACCTGATTGACTTCTAAGATGGTGCCATCGAGGGTATGGATGAAGATTGCGTCACCAGAACTATTGAAAAGTGTGCGGTATTTTCTCTCATTTTCTTTCAATCTCTCTCTCACTTTCATTCGTTCGATAAATTCTCCGATCTGATCGGCGATAGCAGATAAAAGATTCTGTTCTTCTTCTAAGAATGGATCAGATGCCTGTTCTTCTGTGTCTCCTCCCGATTCTGTATAAGAGACTTCAATAACACCCTCCCCATATACTGTACTGATAGGTGCACGTAATATCCATGGAGATGCTGTGAAATTCTCGGCAAATACAGAGCCCTCATATTGGATTCGACAGCCAGTTCGAGCGGGAACCTGCCAGCCTGCAGGGATGGCCTGGACAATTTTCTGCAGAACATCCTCAATCGAGGTACGTTCTTTTCTAATACATTCTCCAATCCGGTAAATACACTCCAATTCTTTCATCCGTTCTTCAAGATCATGTTTCTGTTTCTTTAAAATTTTCTGATCCTCTATTTTCCCGGTGATATCCCGAAGAATAGCTAGAATAGCTTTTTTTTCTTCCCATATTGTTTCAACAGCCTTCATTCCTACCACAGCATGGGTGGTATCGGGTCGTTCCAGAGTAATTTCAATATGGGTGTCGGTGGTCAGAGGATATGGGAAGCGAGAACCGATCAGCGAGTGATCGGGTAGACCGAAGAGTTTCTCTGCAGCAGGATTTGCATACTGGATGATTCTATCATCTTCAGTGGTCGTGATGAGTATGGCATCTGTGGTATTGATGAGAATATTTCGACAATTGGCCTCATTCTTTCGTATATCTTCTTCTGCATGGACTCTTTCAATGGCACAGATGATGGAACGTGATAATAACGTAGTATCCACCTGATCTTTGATGAGATAGTCCTGTGCTCCCCGATGTATTGCATTGATTGCCAGTTCTTTATTATCCAATTCGGTGAGTATGACTACAGGAATGTGAGGGAGGTGCGATTGAACAGCATGGAAAGTATCGAATCCCTGGCTATCAGGAAGATTAAAATCTAAAAGGAGTACATCGAAATTACCCTGGTCGTACATATGTAGCCCCGTGGAGAGATGATCGGCATGCTGTATGTGAAATGATACATCTTCTGCAGCATGAAGCATTTCCCGGATCAATACGGCATCATCGGGATTATCTTCTATGATGAGAATTTTTATAGTATCTTTTTCCATGAAGATCATCTCTATTTAGATTCAGAGGATATATAGTTTTATTTTTTTCTTTTATCACCATCAGGCGGTAATTTCACGATTTCAAGCCAGAAATCTTCAATTGATTTTACCACCCTGATAAATTGGTCCAGATCCACCGGTTTAGTAATATAGCAATTAGCATGAAGATTATAAGTCTTGAGAATATCCTCTTCTGCTGTTGATATAGTTAATATGACCACTGGAATTCGTTTTAAATTTTTATCTTCTTTTATTTCCTTTAATACTTCTCTTCCATCTTTTTTTGGCAGATTGAGGTCCAGCAAAATTAAGTCTGGACGGGGAGCCTGGGTAAATTCTCCTTTTCGATGGAGAAAGGCCATAGCCTCCACTCCATCCTTTGCCACGTGCATGTTGTTGTGTACTTTACCTTCTTTCAAGGCCTCTATGGTCAATCGCACATCGCCAGGACTATCTTCTACCAGGAGAATTTCAATAGGAGTGCTGGAAAAATTATTATCCATTGTTGTTCACCTCTTTCTGGGAGAGTGTAAAATAAAATGTTGAACCGTTCCCAGGTTCTGATTCCACCCAGATGCGTCCTCCATGTCGTTCCACAATTTTCTTGCAGACGGAAAGACCAATGCCAGTCCCCGGGAAGGCATGTCCATCCAGCCGCTGAAAAATGACGAAGATTTTATCCAGATAGGCAGGATCAATCCCTATTCCATTATCAGAAACTGAAAAGGTGACTTCATCTTCTGTGCATTCAGCAGATATATGAATACGGGGAACGGTGTCTTTTCGGAATTTGATGGCATTGCTGATGAGATTCTGGAAGAGCTGTACCAGTTGATCTGCATCTGCTGTTACTGTGGGTAATGTATCATTGGTGATGAGAGCCTGGGTTTCATCAACCTGAGATTTTACATTGATGACAGCCTGAGCCAACACTTCAGAACAATCAGTGGGAGCGAAAGGATTCCCCCGGGTACCCACCCGGGAATACATAAGGAGAGCATTGATGAGATTCTGCATTCTATTTGCCCCATCTACTGCAAAGGCGATGTATTCCCGGGCAGTGTCATCCAGTTGATCAGCATACCGCTTTTCCAGTAACTGGGTGAAGCTGGCCACCATCCGCAGGGGTTCCTGTAGATCATGAGATGCTACATAGGCAAATTGTTCCAGTTCCCGATTGGATCGCTCAACCTCTTCAAGAGTCTGTTGAACCCGTCTTTCAGCTTCTTTTCGTTTTCTGATATCTCGGAGGATGCTCTGAATAAATTTTACTTCCCCATGTTCATCTCTTACCACGAAGGCTGAATTTTCCACAGGGATAAAAGACCCATCTTTTGCTACCAGAGTCCGTTCAAATACAGGAATCCGGTTCCCATCCAGCAATTTTTTTAATTTCATGTGGGAATCCGATTGTTCGGAAGGTAAAATAAGATCCCAGACAGTCATAGATGTTAATTCATCTTTTGTGTACCCCAATAATTCTATAGCTTTTCGATTCATATCCAGGAACTGACCTTCCAGATCGAATAGTAAAATTGCATCGTGAGCCTCCTCGAAGAGACGGGTAAATCGAGTCTGGTATTCTTCCACCAGTTCACGGGTTTCCTGCAGCGAACGAGCCGTCTCTTTCTGCGTGGTAATATCGGTAGCAAATTCAAGTCGTACTTCCCGACCATCAGGCCAGTCAATGAGGATATCGGTAATGAGAAAATCTCGATCGAGAACTGGATTGTGGTAGTCCCACTGATAGGGGATCCCTTTCTGGGACAGGATGATATGATTGGTACAGAACTCACAGGGTGCATCCAATCCCTGAAATTCTTCATAGCAGATACCGCCTGTGAGATATTTTCCAAATTTTTCCCGGAGGCTCTTGTTCGTGAACAGTATTTTATAGGTCTGGGGATCGACAACATATACACTATCTGTAAAATTTTCGAGTATAGATAAAAATTGATTCCTTTCGGATGCTAATTGATTTTTTAATACCTTTCTGTCCTGAATGTGCTGGGTGATATCCCGAAAAATTCCCAGTATACCAATGGAATTACCTTTTTTGTTCAGGAGAGGTGTTTTGATGGTGTGTACAAATCGTTCTTTTTCGTTTTGAATATATGGTTCTTCAATATTGAGTACCTCACCAGTTTCCATGATTTTATTATCATCTTTCTGATATTTTTCAGCCAGCTCTGTCGGGAAAAAATCAAAGTCTGTTTTTCCTGCTATTTCATCAGGAGTGATATGCAGATCGCGAGCAAAATTTTCATTACACGCAATATAGATGGAATGGGCATCTTTGAGAAATACTTTGAGGGGGAGATGTTCTATGAATGGTTTATAACGAAGGTTATCGAAGACAGTTTGAGATGATTTATCAGAAGCCAGTTCGTTTTTCATAGCATTCCCTCAGAGATATCTCATTTTTGAGGATGAAAGGATTCTCCTTCCATGTTCATTTCAATATCGTTGGCCTTGGTTGTTGCAACCATAGCGATCCATGTAGAGGGGGGTAATCCCATCTGATAGCTGATCTCCTTTATTTTATCATAAATTTCATGTCTCAGAGTGATGGTGACTCTGACGCTTTTACCACCTTTTCCAATCATATTATCCGCTCCATAGCAGGTATAGTATGCTTTCACTGTATCATAAATATTGTGAAAAAAACAGTGAAAAACAGTGAAAATGGGATGTAATGAAAAAATATTCAACTCATGAGGATGGTATTTCCAAATTCTGTGATTTTCAGTACCTTCCGTCTCCCCTTCACTATTTCGGTGAGGTATCCTCCAAAGATGAGGCGTCTGATTCTTTTACGGGCAGTGGGTTTACTGATATTCAGTTCATGTTCTATATCTGTATAGGAGGGCTTCATCCCCTGAGCATTCCATTTATAGACGAATTGAAGCATTTCCAATAAATCATCGGATAGGTTTCCCTTATGCATTCGTTCAACAGAATGTGTTTCTTTTTCTATTTTTTTTAATTCATTTTCTTCCAGTACGGAAGGATCTACAGAGAGGATGATTATATGATTGGCAATATAAGCCAGTTCCCGAATGCGCTGGATAAAAGACAAGGTGTCGGAAAACCCATTTTTAAAGATCAAATAATCCATGCGTTCCAGCAGTATGGCATGCTTGAGGGGCAGGGTTTCAATTTTCATTTCCAGAGTTCGTAGACGGGGGGGCATAGCTTTCTCTCCTCCTTTTTCTGCCAGCCACACGAATTCATAGGAGTTATCATAGAGAGATTTGAATTCTTTTTCAGGAGTGCGGGAAATGACAACTCCGTGGTATCCCACCAGCAGCAGGTCTTTAAAGGCTTCCACAGACATCTGGGGTATTTTTTCAGGTATACAATACACCATACCGTCTTTCAGACGAAACTTCATTAATCGTTTTTTCATTTCTTCTTCCATGTGTTTTCTTTCAGTAATATCAAAGGCAAAGATGCGGATTAAATCGGTCATCGGAACATAGTAGATTTTCTCTTCATATACTGTATCACCGAGATCGATTTCCCGTGAAAAACATTTTTTTAACCCCTTTTTTAGGATGGTCAGTATGGTATCCAGCCCTATGAGTAAGGGATGATCTTTATACACTGTCGGTAATTCTGGGAAATGTTCCCTGGCTGCAGGATTCATGTAGGTGATTTCTCCATCACAATCAGTTTCGATGACTGGATAGGGATTCTGTTCTGGAAAGGAAGCGAGACGAATGAGTGCTTCCTGGGTTTTTTTCCGCTGGGTAATATCCCGGATAATCCCCTGAATATAGGCAATTTCTCCTGATTCATTTTCTACTCCTGAAACAGATATCTCCACAGGTATTTCTTTCCCATCCCGTGCCTGAATACTTCCCTCAAAGAGAGGGATGTCCTCTCCTTTGAGTACTTGCTGTAATTTCTTTTCATACTCTGGAAGGGGAGGAGAGACTGCAAGATCTGAGAAATTGAGATGATGGAGTGCATCTGCAGAATATCCAGTGAGTTGAATCGCCCTTTTGTTAGCATTGAGGAATAGCCCGGTTTCATCAATGATAAAAATTGCATCATTTGCATTTTCAAAAAGACTCTGCCATTTCTTTTTAGATTCAGAAAGATCCTTCTGTATGGTTTCCAGCTCTTCTACCTTATCTTCCAGTTTCTTGATCAATCTCACATTATATTCTTTTAAATACTGATCTTCAGGTGGAGACGGGATTTCAGGTTTTGATGTGGGAGGTGCTCTCACTACATCCTGTACAGCTCTCAACAACTCCAGAGGTTCCAGCGGTTTGGTGAGGAATAGATCTGCACCCAGGCTGAGGGCAAATTTCTTATCTTTTTGGTCAAGATAGGTCCCTGTATAGAAGATAAAGGGGATTTCTTTGAGGTGTTCTATACTTTTTACGGTACGACATAACTGAAATCCATCCATGACTGGCATGAGTATGTCGGAAATGATGCCGTCCACCTGACTAGTTTCCAGAATAGAGAGGGCTTCTTTTCCATCATGTGCTGTTATCACCTGATATCCAGCTTTTTCTAATACAGTCTCAAGGACAAGGAGATTTCGAGGATTGTCATCCACTATGAGGAAGATCATCTCACATCACCCGAAAAATGCTATCAGGATCGGGCATGTTCTGGGCTACTGTACCGAATAAATTGAGGAATAACCCTTCACTGTATCTCCATTTCCTGAAATCTATAGACCATCTGTCATGAGGAGTTGTGGGAGTCTTGAAAAGTCTTTTTGAGGCCATTACATCATCTTCCAGGTACAGCTACTGAGTCCCTGCCATCCTGAAGTGTGGGTACTTTCTGTAGCTATTTGGTCTGTATGTCCCCCTCTCGAGTAATTGCCGCTCCTGTACGGAGTATTCTTTAATAAAAATACTGTGAATGTTTAAATAATTTTTGAAGGATACAGTAGATGAGTCCTGAACCCTGATGTACATTCCAATCAAAATTAACCCTGGGTCGTAATTTATGAATGCATTGAAATACATGAAATGAACGAATTATTCATTTGTATGATGAGAAAATCACCATAGAAGGAGAAGAAGAAATAAAAAGAAAAGGGGAGGAAAGAGTAAAGAGGAGTTACATTCGAAAGAGAGTGAAGGGTGGATCGGAAATGGGTGCATTCAATGAGGAGGAAATTCCCAGGGCCAGTACCATCCGGGTATCTTTGGGATCGATGATACCATCATCCCATAATCGGGCGGTGCTGTAATATGGGTTTCCTTCCTTTTCGTATTTATCCAGTACGGGTTTTACAATGGCTTTTTCTTCTTTCTCAGAGAGTTCAACGCCTTTTCTCCACATCTGATCCTTTTTCACCGTCAGGAGAACGTCTGCTGCCTGTTGCCCCCCCATGACAGAGATACGGGCATTGGGCCACATCCACAGCTGGCGTGGCTGGTAGGCTCTTCCGCACATGCTGTAATTTCCAGCACCAAAGGAGCCTCCAATGATCACCGTGAATTTAGGCACCTGAGCCACTGCCACCGCAGCCACCATCTTGGCACCGTTCTTGGCAATCCCTCCGGCTTCTGACTGTTTTCCCACCATGAACCCGGTGATATTCTGCAGAAATACCATGGGAATCCTTCGCTGGCAGCACATCTCAATAAAATGAGTTCCTTTTAAGGCACTTTCAGATAACAGCACACCATTATTGGCCAGAATTCCCACAGGATATCCCATGAGTCGTGCAAATCCACACACCAGAGTGGTTCCATAGAATTTCTTGAATTCGTGAAAACAGCTGCCATCTACCAGCCGGGCAATGATCTCCCGTACATCGAAGGGATTCCGGGGATTCCGGGGAATGATTCCATAGATTTCTTCAATAGGGTAGAGAGGGTCCTCGGGTGGAGCAACATCCAGATAGGATTTTTGCGGGCGATTGAGATTTTCCACGATGGATCGGCATATTTCCAGAGCATGCATATCATCGTGGGCATAATGATCTGCCACCCCCGAGATACGGCAGTGGACATCGGCACCTCCCAGCTCTTCGGGAGTGACTTCTTCATGGGTGGCCGCCTTCACCAGGGGAGGACCTCCCAGAAAGATGGTTCCCGTCTCTTTGACAATGATGGCTTCATCAGACATGGCTGGTACATATGCTCCACCTGCAGTACACATCCCCATGACCACGGCAATCTGGGGGATACATTTGGAGGACATCACTGCCTGATTGAAAAATATCCGTCCAAAATGCTCCCGGTCAGGGAATACTTCATCCTGCATGGGAAGAAAAGCACCTCCAGAATCCACCAGGTAAATACAGGGCAGGTTATTTTCTGTGGCAATTTCCTGGGCCCGCAGATGTTTCTTTACTGTCATGGGGTGGTAGGTTCCCCCCTTGACAGTGGCATCGTTGGCAATGATCATCACCTCGGTTCCATGGATGATGCCGATCCCGGTGACGATTCCTGCACAGGGAGCCCTGTTATCATACATATCATATGCTGCCAGGGTGCTGAATTCCAGGAAGGGAGAATCTGGATTCAGGAGTGTAGAAATTCTCTCCCGTACCAAAATCTTTCCTCGGGATTTGTGGAGTTCCCTGGCTTCTTTGGTGCCGCCTGCTTTTACAGCATCTACCTTTTCTTTGAGATCATTGAGTAAATCAAGATAATGAGCTTTATTCTTTTCAAAATCGGGGTCATCTACATCGATATGAGTTTCTATGACTTCCATACAATCACCTCTGGTATATTACCATTCGGCCTGACCGTTGGTACTCTTGTCCCGCTCCAGGTCAATGAGCACTTCTCCTGTATCCACAATTGATCCTTCACCGAAATGAAGCCGCATGACAGTCCCCTTGACGGGGGCCTTGATTTTATGTTCCATCTTCATGGATTCAATGATGAGTAATCCATCATTTTTTTCCACAACATCTCCTTCAGAAACGAAGACTTTGATTATCTTCCCCCCGATAGGTGACATGAGTTCCCCTTCTACATGATCGTGAGTTTTTGAGAATCTGATTGCTCTCTTCAACGTATAGGTTTCACCATTGATAAATACAAATCGATTCTGGCCCTGTGCATAGACACGGGGAATAATGGTGGATTGATCTGAGGTAATCTGCATCTTTCCTTTCTGGAGGCTGGAAGCAGATACTGTGTAGGTATTGTCTCCAATACGTACTGTATAGGAACTGGAATTCTGTTCCACCTCCACCTTGTGTATCTGATCTCCATATTCATAATACAATTCTATGAGATCACCTCCTATACATTGCTCCAGGCTTGAGAAGATTTCCAGGGAGAAAAGGGGTCTGATTTCTTTTGAATGAGGGGAGTGTTTTCCCGGGGCTCCTGACCCGTCCTGAGGATTTCAGAGAGTGCAGCAGCTATCAAGGCTTCATCAGGAATGCCTGCCGTGTGTGTGAATAGTTCTGGGTGATCTGCAATGAAATGAGTGGTGATGGCGCCTGTGTGAAAATCAGGATGATCCAGGATTCGCCGTAAGAATCCCACATTGGTGGTAACTCCCAGGATCACATAATTGGAAAGAGACCAGATCATTTTCTGAATAGCATCCTGGCGATTTTCTCCAAAAACGGTGAGTTTTGCTAACAATGGGTCATAAAATGAGCTGATTTCCATACCTTCTTCCACTCCACAGTCGTTCCTGATATTGACTCCATCGGGTACTTCCATATAATGCACCGTGCCTGTAGAGGGGAGGAACTCATGGGCTGGATCTTCAGCATA